>VOFI01001317.1_pt1 | contig 152001 bp, 126 predicted proteins | sample 5384131 | NCBI WGS metagenome assembly VOFI01 (sample SAMN12384728, study PRJNA508395) | human gut metagenome | isolation source: healthy gut H | host: Homo sapiens | reverse complement strand
GTTCTCGCATAGCCATCCATCAGCGTCGCCAAGGTTCTGGGTACAGCACGCTTGACGAGCATATGCCAGACAAACATCTTGCCTACAAGCACGGACAGGGATATAATGCCGCCTATTTCCTGGAGGAGGCGGCATTGGTCGGCTGCAACACCACTGCCGCAGTCCAATCCATCCTCAATCGCACGAAGCATGTCGAGCAGTCGTACAAGTCCTGCCAAGGAGTCCTGTCTCTCAAGCGCAAGTACGGCAAGGAGCGCCTGGAGAAGGCCTGCAAGCGTCTGGCAGGTTGTTCATCCATCACCTACACGACCATCCGCAATGTGTTGGAGAAGAACCTTGACCAAGTTGACGGGGAAGAAACAGTCTCAAATGTGCCACAGAACGACTATGTGAGAGGCGCGGAGGCATTTATGAACATTTAAACATATATATAGTAACATGAACTTACAAGAAACCATCATACAACTCAACGAGTTGAAGCTCAGAGGTATGTCATCCTCCTTCGAGGCCATGACCAGCCTTCCTGTACAGAACCGCCCATCCCTGGAAGTCGCCATCTCCAAGATGGTGGATGCAGAGGTGCAGGACAGACGAGATCGAAAGACCGCCATGTATCTAAAAATCAGCAAGCTTAGATATACGGCACTCTTAGAGGATGTCATCTGTGGAACAGACCGCAACTTCACCAAGGATGACCTTGCCGCCATTGCCGACTGTGCCTTCATACGCAGACATGAGAACTTGCTCATACAAGGAAAGTGCGGCTGCGGAAAATCCTTCCTTGCCTGTGCCCTTGGAAGACAGGCTTGCATGCTAGGCTACAGAACTCTCTATCTCAATATGAACAGCTTTGTGGAGAAAGTTGCACTCAGCAAGCTGGATGGGTCGTACCTGAGGATGATAACCAATCTGGAAAAGTATGACTTGCTCATATGGGATGACTTCGGGTTGCAGCCAATGGATGACAAGACCAGACTCGCAATGCTTCAAATCCTAGAAGAGAGATACGAAAGAAAGTCCGTCATTATCGCCTCACAGCTTCCCATTGCTAAATGGTATGATTACATAGGTGATCCTACCTTGGCAGATGCCATTATGGACCGTTTGGTGGCAAATGCAAGTAAAATAGAGTTAAAAGGCGATTCTATGCGCCAGAAATTGAAAAAATAAATTACCTTTGCAAATTGAAAAGCAGAACTGAAATCTTGGTACCGATTGCAGCGATACAAGCGGTACCGATTGCAGTGATAGCATGGTACCGATTACACCGCTACGCTTGGTACCGATACAGCGCTATCGTCAAGCTATTATGCAGAGATTGAAAACCCATGAATTTGGATTGCGTGCCACCAGCAGAATCAAGACCTTTGTTTTCAAGTTCATCTCTGTTCCTGCGAAATGGATTAAGACATCACGTAGTGAACATTTACTCAGACAACAATGCTTATGCCAACCTGTTCAAGACAGACTTTGGTTAAAGACCATGCTTTTCTGGTTAAACCAGCGTATTACCTCAAGTCGCTTTATGGGGTAAGGGGATTTTGTGTCTGCGACATTTCTGTTGTGCAAGAAATATGTACAATAAAATGAATTTTGTCGCTTTGCAAGCAAAATCCCACTAAACCCTATAGGTTGCGGATTTGAGGCATTATAAAATATCGCACTATTACTAGAATATCATTTTTGCGATAGCACTATTTTTTTATAGTAGTGCTATCGCTTGTTGTATATTTTCCACTCTCGTGATATTTGACATAATTTTTTACAAACTTTTTAGTGCGTCTAAAAGTCTATCGTTGTCTATTCTGTTTCTAACGGCTATTCGTATATAATTTTTGTTTTCAAGTCCATGTTTAGTATTACAGCTCTTAATGAGTATATTGAACCTTTTTAGTAAAACAGATGAGAGTTCGTTGGATGTATATCTTCCAGTAAGTTCTATCATGAAGAAATTGGCTTGTGAAGGGATTACTCTAACAAACGAGACTTTGTCCATTTCTTTTTGAAATCTTTCTCTCTCCTTGATGAACAGATAACATGCTTCTCTATAGCATTTTTGATATTTGCCAAATATTTGCATGTAATATTCTGCAAATGAATTGATATTCCATATTGCAATATTCTTTTTAATACAATCAATGATTTTCTCATCTGATGTAGCTAGTATACCTAGCCTCAGTCCTGGTACACCATAGGATTTAGAGATACTTTTTATTACTATAAGGTTAGGGTTGCCTTCTAAAATATCATTATGTATCAAACTGTTGCTTTCGAAATTATCACTAAAATCAACAAATGATTCATCAACAATTAGTTTTATGCTGTGTTCTTTGCACCAATTTGATAGACGCAAGACATCTTTTGTAGGTACAAAATTTCCAGAAGGATTATCTGGATTTATGAGTACTAAATATTCGATTTCTTTATCTGCGTAAAATCGGATGAGATCATCAGCCGTATAATGGAAGTCTTCCTTTGATGATACAAATGGTACAATGTCCTCTTTTGATAACCGATTTGGATATTCTTCAAAAGTTGGATATATAATACCATATTTTCCATTGATATTTTCTAACATACTTTTTATCAGTTCTGCAGCACCATTTCCAACAACTATATAGTTGCGTTTTATATCAAAATATTTACTTGCTAAGAGAGAGTTTACATACATGCCGGATGGATACTCTGTTAATAAAGTATCATAATTTGCTTTCATTTCCTCCTTCAATTGTTTAGTTGGAAAAAATGGGTTTACGAGATAGCAAAAGTCCAAGAGTTTAGGAAAACGCCAAAAACCGCCATATCTTTTATGATACTTTTGAGCAATATTTTGTTCGTCAGAAAAAATAGTTTCTGCAATATCTAAATCTTGAATATCATCTATTTCGTACCATTTTTCATCGGAAATAGGTAATGCTTTCAATTCTGTGCGATTGAGAAATGTAAGCACTTTTAGCACTTGTTCGTAATATTCATTGTTTCCCCATGCTTGGCAATATGCATTGAGGAATGGGATGTATTTGTTACGTGCAAACTCTTTGCTGAACTTATAAATGTTGATAGTCTTGTAATAGTCATCAGTATCATGAAAATTAAACATGTCTTTTGACACAAAACTTAAGATGTTGTTTTCATTGTCAATTTTTACAACTGTTCCATCCATCCAATATTCCCATTTAGCTACAAGAGCCAAATTAGGCCACGTGTTATCAAGAAGTTTTTTTACAATACTTTCGTCGTAAATAATATCAGATTCGAATAATAATGTATCATCTTTTATCATTTTCTCTTTAGCAAGAGATAATGAATAGATATTATTTGTTTTGTCATAGATAGGATTGTTGACATATTCTATATCTAATAATCCATGGTATCTGTTTCCTATATGGTTTTTCAAATTCTCACCTTTATAGCCTATGACAATAATTACTTTCGTAACATTCAAGTTAGAAAGTATAGTGAGGGTTCTATCAATGAGTTTTTTCACCATTGATAGAAAGCATACACTTAGTGTTGTTTTTTGTATATTCTCCGAGTCGACGCCCCATTCCAGCTGCTAAAATAATTGCTTGCATAATTATAAAATTTTTAGTGAATATTATTTTGTTATATACCTTTAAAGGTATTCTCTATTGAAGTATTAGGATCTTATGTTTTGTATAATCAACAGTTAACTTAATCAAATACTTCCTATAATGAGATCAATTATCAATTTATTATTTCATATAAAGTTATATATATAACTAAAAAGAATGGTAATTATTGCCTAATATACAATTCTTTTTAGTTATTCTTTTAATTTTTGGGGAATCAATAGTAATGAAATGTGTAGTTCTCACTCATACTTACTATTTTATACCAATTTGTCATACTCTAGTATAACATTATTGATATCAAATTTGTTCTCAGCAATTTTTCTACTAGCTTTTGACATTGCATTTTTTTCTCCATTTGAGAGTTTTAGATACCTTTTAGCTGCTTTAACAAGAGCGTCTTTATTTTTGGGGGCAACAAGGTATCCGTTAATTCCATTTTCAACTGTTTCGATACATCCAGGATTGGTAGTTGTAATTATTGGTTTTCCTGTTGCACATGCTTCCATAAGAGATCTGTTTAAACCTTCTCCATAGTATGATGGTAGCATGACCACTATACCTTTCCTCTTGAGTATACTTAAAATGTCTTTTGTGAAACCGATGTATTTTATGTAACCTTTAGATTCGTCTTCCTCAATTTTTTCTTTAGAGACACTATTGGGATAGTTCGGATCAATTGTTCCAAGAATTTCAAAACTCACATTAGGATGTTCTTCTCTTATTTCTTTTGCACATTCTATAAACTCGTTATAACCCTTTTCGTATAAAACTCTACCAATGAATAAAAATGTTATTATATCTGATTCATTGTTCATATAGGGGAAGTCATTAAGGTTTAAGCCTTCTCCGCCCTTTAATAAAATAATTTTCTTTTTATCACATAATTTCCTTCTTATTATTTCGTTCATGTTGTCTTTGTTTAGTAAAAAAAGACTATTAGTGCATGATAAGCCAATTTTGTAAAGAGTTCTACCGATGAAAGATATCAGGTTGTTATTTTTAAATGCATATCCGAGACCAGCCATCATTGATGCTGACTTTATATGATTGAGCCTTGCTGCAATAGATCCATAGATATTTGGCTTGATAGTGTAATGGAATACATAATCAGGCTTCTCTTTCTTGTAGATGTTGTATATTTTTATAAAATATTTGATATCAGCAATTGGGTTAGTTTTATTTCTATCCATATTTACTGGTATGTACGTTACATAATCAGGGATTTCAGTTTGTAGTTCTGAAACTTCATTTTGAGGTGCTATAACTATAACTTTATATCCTTTGCTAACATAATGTTTAATCACTTTACCTCTAAAATTTATCAATCCCCACAATGTGTTGTCAGAGAATATAATTTTTTTTCTTGTCATTTTCTTATAAACTATTATATCTGTATTTAAGATTTAAAATATTTAATTTTCTTTTTTAAGTCTGGTCCAAATAAATCAAGAGTTCTCTTCCCAAGATCTATTAGAAGCATTCCTAAAAAATATAAGTTTGCATGCAACTTGCTAGCATGGTTGTTGTAAGCCATTTTGATATAGTCTTTACGCTTTTTCAACATTGATGTGCTTGTTGCACCTCCTAACCTAAATTGTACGATATCATGGTCTACATGTTTAAACTTAGCCCCCAATTTGTATGCCCTGATAAAGAAATCTAAGTCCATGGTATAATGTAAATCTATATCGTATGTTCCAAACTTTTTATAGGCATTTAATGTGACAAAGGTACTTTCATGAGCAACGTTAACAAATATTGGGGTAGTAGAGAACTTCAATGAAGGATATTCTCTGTATTTTTTATTGGAAATAGGATTCCAAATTATAGAATTACCTCTATAAATGTCATATTCGCCCTTTTGATAACTTGTTGCTATTGCTAAGAGTGATTCTGGCAAAAGTATATCATCAGAATTAACGATACCTACGAGATCTCCTTTTGCTTGTTGAATTCCCTTATTAAAAGCGTCACTTATACCTTTATCTGGTTCAGATATGATAGTGCTAATTTCTTTTTATACTTATTGATGATGTTCATGGTTTTATCTTTAGAACCACCATCTATAATGATGTACTGTAAGTTGTTGTATTTTTTGTGAAAGAACACTTTTTATAGTGTCTTCTATATGCTTTTCGCTATTGAAGCATACGGTTATAATTGATATAATGGGTTGATTCTTCATTTTTAAAATGTTTTAAATATTGCTGATAATCTGAAAAGTACATATGTAGTTTTAGATGAGCATTTTAGCCTTTTATCACTTGAAGCAATGATACGTTGCCAAAGATTACCTTCACCAGATAAAATGGCTTTGTCAAGTATTGATTTGTTCTCTTTGCTCATCATTTTATAATATCCTATTTTTAATTCTTTTGCGCGTTTCAATCTTTCATGTTCGCTGTTAGAGATTCTTTTCCATCTTCTTTTCCATTCTTTAAACCTACTATAGCCTTGTCCTATTGCATTATGTGAATGTTGGCGGTACAATATATGTGGTTGAGGATCAAAAAAGATATGTGCCCCAATTGCTTGAGCAATACTATATATCCATACATCATGCATAGGTTGATAGTTAGGAGTATATTTTATAATAATATCTCTGAGCGACTGATTCAACACCATAGTGCATCCGCCTATAAATTGATACGTTAATGCTTCACCAAAAGTAAGACGTGGATTTATATAAATATTCTTCATTGGATTTAAATCTTTGTCTACCAATTGAGTTTGGCAAAAATATAGCGCAGGTTCTTGACCATAACTTTTGATGCAATTTATGGCTATTGAAAGTTTATCTTGTGACCAATAGTCATCTTGGTCTGAAAATGCATAATATTTACTGCTAGGAGCCTTACACAATAGCTCCATGAAACTTTTTGCTGGTCTAACATTGTGCCCTTGGTAGAACGATAATTTCTTTTTGGTTTGATAGCTCTTGAGAATTGGGATAGTTTGATCACTAGATCCGTCATCTCTAACCAGTAATTGAAGTTCTACATCTTTAGAATTAAGTATGGAATCTATTTGTTCTCTTATGAACATTTCTCCATTATACGTAGACATTAAAACTGTAATTTCTTTCATAATAAAGTTACTTTTGTTGTTTATTTACATCTTGTGAAGTAATGCTTTCTTCATATGAATATGCCATTAGTAAAACTATCATTCCTGTGGAGGATAGTAGTAATGGGTTTGTTCCTGCTATGAGTAAATATGAAAGATAAGCGAAAAACATGCATTTGCAAAAAGCATCTCTTCTATGTTTCCACATCGTAATTAGGGGCTTAGCGAAGACTCCAATAATAATAAGTGAAAATAAGCCATAATTCCTTACTAACTCTAAATATGTCCATTCTGTTTTAAAAACAACTTTATTGAATCCTTCGCTATACATAAAGGCACCAGGGCCTTGTCCAATAAGTATATATTCGGGATGTTCTTCAAATAATTGTATATAGGATGGTATATGTCCATATTTGACCGCATTTGAGGCCTCTCCTGTATCAGAAATTAGAGCTATTAATAGAATAATAAAAGCGAGTCCAATTATAAAGATAATAGGATAAAGTATATATTTAGCATATTTTTTGTTTGCACTTGTAATATACCCTACTATAATAAGCATAAATGTCGGTAATAACATTGTACTTCTTGTTCCACTAACAGAAAATGCAAAGCAGATAAAGAATAAGTATATGAATGTTAAAATATTTCTATGAACCCCAGAAAATACGACGTAAAAATAGTAAGCTATTATAAAAACAAAAGCAACGTATGATTTTAAATACATTACAAACATACTAATACCTAGAAATGTACGATGGTTTATAATGATAGGAAATCCAGCAGCAGCTTGCCAATAATAAATTGGTGCTTCTAATTGAGGATAGTATAATATCAGAAAAAAAAGCATGGTCATCAATATGCAGCATATTACAACAGGCCCCTTGGATAATTTTATTAGGTCATAATTTCTTATCCATAAAAGAAGCAGCACTGGTGAAATAGCTTTATAGACGGCTAAAACTTCTGTTTCATCTACTAATGTCATGCGCATGCATGATATTAGGTATGGTATTGTTATGGCACAAAATAATAATAAGATCCAAGGTAGTTTACTCCAATCTGGCTTGTAAAATAGAATATTGAATGCAACAACTAATACAAACATTAAGTCTTTTTTATGAAGTATAGTTCCTGTTGGGTCGAATAAGATAACAAAGATAAGCAACCCAAAAAAAAGGTTGCCTATCTGTTTCTTAATATTATCTGTAATAGAATGTATTATCATTGGTTGTATTGAACTTTTAATGTTTTTATTATTAAAAATGCAGTATAAGTTGCGTTGAAAACAATTAAAAAGAGTACCAGTAGGATTAGCTTGTGAGGCGCAGATGGACGTGTTGGAACTGTGGGCGCTTCTATTACAGCATATACTGGAGTCCTTTCCATAACCTTTGCTTTTGCTAGCTGAAGTTGTTGGACAAGTTGTGTATAAATATTGTATCTTAATTGCATGTCATTTTCAAGTTCATCTTGTTTTGATTTATATGACTGCAAGATAATATCTTCATTAGCATCCGAATATGCAGCAAACTTTTCTTGTGATTTTTTGTAATCTGCAAGAGCTTCTACATATAATTTCTTTGTATATGCTAAGTCATGTTTTGCTTTTGATGTTCTGTAATCTGTAATAAAGGCTTGAAGTCTATTACTTACAGAATCAACAAGTACTGCTGATATTAGAGGATCTTGTGCAGTTACTTTGATTGTAATAATATTTGTTTCTTGATCGACACTGCAAGAAATCATTCCCTTTAAATTCGTCACAATCTTTGTTTGATTTTCTGTAAGACGAAAAGCGTCTATCTTTTTATTGTTAGTTTCAGACTTTTCTGTTGTTGCAATCCATCCTAATGGGTTGAGCATTGACCACCAAGGAGATTTCTGGTAATTCTTCAGGTAATCATATAGGCTAGTTTGGATTTTGCCATCATCAGATTTTATCTTAATATCAAATAATCCTACAATAAATGAAGTTGAACTTACTACATTAGGGTAGAACTGTGGCCCTATAGCATCAGTATTGCTGTTATTCATATTTAAGCCAATACTAGATGCAATACTTCCTAATCCGCCAAGTTTTGACATATCATTGTTGGTTTCAGGAGACAGCATGACTTTTGCTGTATATTGTTTTGGAATACTTATAACCACAATTATTCCAAACACTAGAGCAATAAGAGTTATTATGCCATATGTCTTTTTATTAGACATAAACAATTGTATTATATCCTTTAATTCCATATTTTTTTTGTTTTATCTTTAACATCAGTATATATTTAATAATGGTGTTGAAACAATAATTTATCTACTATTAATATAATAATAACGTGTATGTGATGTATTTATTATATATTTCTTGTTTATTATAATGCTTTATAGCATTTCTTTAATGTTTTGCGATACATGTTTGCTGTATTGAGTAAATTTGCAGCAACTATGAATGCTAGTATATATGATGAATTGTATAATCCCACATAGTCACCTAGTATAATGATAGGTAAGAACAAAACTATATTTGGAAAGTATACTATTTGTAAAAATAGCCACTTCATCCATGATGGTTTGAATACTTTGTCGTTCTTAGCCTTCTTATCCTTGTCGTATACTTCCATAATTATAAGATTTCGTGTTATTAATTCTGCCGATATTAATGTGATGAATAACGCAGATATTATATATATATTATATGTACTTATCTGTACGTATGTATACCACATGGAAAGATTTACACATGGATGATCAAGTATGTGTGCTAGGTAATCAATTTCTTTTCCATACCTAAGACACCTAAGATTATCATGAAAATTGTAATGGTGTTTGGGCGGATATGGAAATGTATGAAATATCTAGAAAAGAAAGGTGATAATGACATACAGATATATTCAGATATCTGTCTTGATCTAATGGGACCAAATGCTGTCGCTTTTGCAATTTCTTTGTAAGTTGGTTTCATTTTTCTTATTTTTTATAGTTATTTTATTGATTATCATATTCGCTGCAGAGTCTTTGTTCAGAATTAATAATAGTATATAGATTGTCATACATGAGAATACAGCAACTATAACAGTTAACAATTCTGAAAGTTCAAATGATCTTACAAACCATATTGTTGGTATAAACAACATCGATATTATTATGTATTTAAAATTTGCAAATTTAAACAGTCCAATATCTAGCTGTAATTTTTTGTATATGTAAATATAGCACATGATTTGGAACAATCCTTCACATATCAATGTTGTCAATATAGCAGTTGATGAATTAATACACTGGCATAACGTAAAGTCAAATACTACATTCAACAGACCACATAGTGCATTTGCTTTCATCAGGAATTTTTCTTTTCTAAACAAAAATATAACTTGATTGTATACAATTGCTTCTGTTGATAGTATGAAAACTCGTAGAGCAAACAATTGCATTGATGGTATAGCGTTTGCGTATTGGTTTCCTGCAAATATCAAAACTATCTCTTTGGACAATGCTAAAAGACCAATAGAAACAGGAGCTATTAATAAAAAATTTATTCGAATCATCTGTTTTATTCCTGTTTTGTATGCACCAAAATCATTCTCAAGGTAATATGATAAGCGAGGTATCATAACATATACGAGAGATAAAAAAAGAATTCTTATCATCTCAGAAATCTTTTGACCAACTCCATAGAATGCGACTTCTTCAGAAGGTTGGTAAATTCCTAGAATTGTTTTATCTGCCACTGTAAAGAGGAGATTTGTGTTGTTTAGTATAAGAATCGTAAATAGTGGAATTATTAATGGCTTAATGTTTATGTTTTGACACAACTTACTGAATGATAAGTCTACGTATTTGTGAATATGAACAAAACTAACAATGTTATTTACAACGACTGTAGCTGTAGTTATTGCAACATATTTATAATAGTCTCCATCATTTTTGATAAATAGAAAAACGGCACATAAGCTGAATACTCTAATAGCAATAGTCTTTAATGTAATAAATTTGTAGTCTTCAAACGCTTCGTTGATCCATTCAATGTATAAAATCTGTCCAATAATACCAAATCCTTGAACATACATAATTTTTTTTAGTACAGAATCATTTATCGTGTAATAAACAAATAGAAAGTAAATAATAAATACTACTATGTTGCTAATGACTCCTAAAACAAAGAGATTTTTGAAAATGTAATTGGTTTCTTCTTTAATGTCTCTTTTGCGTGCAATTTCTCTCAAGCCATAGTTGTAGATGCCTAAAAGACCAACTAAGCTAAAATATGTAAAAATAGTAGTTGCATAATCCATTTTACCCACAGTATTTGCTGAAAATATTCTGTAGATATATGGATATATTAACAGAGGCACGATAATATTGAATACATTTAGTGCACTTTTAGATATAGTATTTGATATAATGGAATTCTTCATACTTTTATCATAAGTTTAATGATTATGCAATTAACCTCAACATCGGTAAGATAAGTATAAAATAAGTATCTTACCGATGTCTTGTTAACTGTAGTATTAAGAAATGTTTGTTTCTTTTGTACAACTTTATTCGATAATATAAGCTTGATTATTCTTATTTACTCATATTAGCAATCGTAGCAATTATAGCGGCGATGCTAATGACTTATCTATGTTTCCAGCTCTCAACTCCTCTTGTCTTGCTGGAGAAGTTGATGCCTAGCTTGACAACTGTTCGCTTATCCATAGCGAAAGGAGCTGCATAGTTTTTGACTTCTATCTGTTGCAGAGCTTCTTCGGCGCTTCCATCTAATTTGCATTCGATGATGTATATGTAGTCGGAAGTTTGAATGAGAACGTCCATCCTGCCATCACTTGTCGGTATTTCTACCTGTGTGTGGAATCCCATAATCTTAAAAATGAGATATAGGGCATTTTGGAAGTAAAGTTCTGCTTCGCCTGCTACCTGATAGCTGTTATCTGCAAAGAAAGCGGTAAGCCGATTCATAAATTGTTCAACATGTCCTGCTTCCACATCCTTCACAAACTCATCAACCATAAAGGCGGAACGGTCACCTGCTGAACAGTATAGCGGCAGCAGAAAGTTAAGAAAACCTTCTTCCACTTCTTTGTTAGGGAAGCCTAGTAGGTATTTCTTAAACCTTTCGTCATAGCCTTTGATAGTGAGATAACCACTCTGGTATATCACAGGTATCGGATTGGTTGACAGTGAATCCACGCTGTTGATTACATCGTCTGATACCCTTTCCTTTGTCATGTCTGGCAAACGATAGTTGTGCATTTTCAGCAAGTCAACTAGAAATGTTGGTGTGCCAGTCTCAAACCAGTAGTCTTTATAGCGAAGTTTTGACAAAGTGTTCAGTACACTGAATGGGTTATAGATGCCTACTGTATTTTCCTCGAAATGATATCCGTCGTATCTTGCCTTCAGTTTTGCTATTGTGACTTCTTCTGTATCGCCATTGGCTTCGGCTAATTCGTTGATACCTTCCTTGAAATTCGTAAGCAATTCCTTTTCAGTCATTCCGCAGATACTGATATAGCGGTGGTCCATCGAGATATCTGTCAGGTTGTTGAGGTCGCTGAACACGCTAACCTTGCCAAACTTGGTTACACCGGTGAGGAATGCAAACTTGATATATCGGTCTTGTGTCTTCAATACCGAATAGAATGCTTTCAGCTGTGCACGGTGTTCAGCCTGTAACTCTGGGTCGCGCAAGGTCTGAAGTATAGGCTTGTCGTATTCATCTATAAGAATTACAACACCACATCCTTCTTTCTCTGCAGCTCGTGCTATCACACCCTTGAAACGAAGGGCCAGTGTGGCTTCAGACTCGCGGGCTCCATATTTGCTTTCCCAAGTTGTGAGGTAGTCATTAAGAACTGTGTACAGACTGTCTTTCTCTCGAAAGTTGGCTGTGTTGAGATCAATATGGAAGATAGGATATTTCTTCCAGTCTGTCTCCAAGTCATATATGGCTAAGCCCTCGAAGAGTTCCTTCTTACCCTGAAAGTATGCTTCCAAAGTAGACAGAAAGAGACTCTTTCCGAATCGGCGTGGACGACTGAGGAAATAGTATTCTCCCTCTGTCGCCAACTTGTACACGAATCGGCTCTTATCTACATACGAATATCCATTTGTACGTAGCTTTTCGAAATCTTGTATTCCTATAGGATATTTCATAAAATGACTCCTTTTTTATAGGTGCTTGATTATTCTTACTTACTCATATTAGCAATCGTAGCAATCATGGCGGCGATGCTGCTCATGCTGCTTCCCATACTCATAATTTCGGCAGTACTCATCTTGCGCTTCAGCTTAGCTGGGACGACAATCTCGCTGCCTGGCTGCACTTTGGCACCATGAGAGAGCTTGGCTACCTTGCCATTCATATAGATGATGTATGCCTTGCTCTTTAATGCATCTGAGGCAAAACCACCTGCCTGGTCGATGTAGTAGCTTGCCTTCTTGCCCTTTTCGTAGGCTACCGTGTTAGCAATCATTACGGCACCATTGATCTTTACCGTACCATTGTACTGAGGAATGACCAGACGGTCGCCTTCGCGCAAGATGATGTCGGCGTCACTGCCTGGGTTTGCCAGTGCTTCTGGAAGGTCGATACCTACAGGGTATTCGCTAGGTACGTTGAACTTCTCTATGTTGGTACGCTCTACATCCTTAGAGGTCTGCGAGATGGCACCAGCATTGTTGCTGCTGGAGGCTAGTTGCAGAAGATTTTTCTGTATCTCTTCGCGCTGCATCTTCAATACTGCCTCCATGCGCTGCTTCTCTTGCTCGTTGGCTTTGCGGATGATGCGGGCTCCCTTGAGATATGCCTGGTCGGTAGCTCCACCTGCCTTCTTGAAGAGTTCACTCAGGCGGGCGTTGCGACGGTCTAATGTATAGAGACCGGCAAACATCACTTCACCGGTAATCGATACGTTCTGCTGCTCAACATAAGCCGGACTCTGACGGATCATTACTTCATCAAATGGCATCAGTTTGAAACCTGGGGTGCCGTCGATAACGAAGCCGTCTTTAAGAGATAGGGTGTAGGTCTTGGCGATAACGCTATCTGGACGTAAAGCCTTGGCATCCATTACTCTACGACTTACCATTACATTAACGGTTGAAGCCTTGTCGGTCAAGCCGCCTGCCTGAAGAACGAAGTCTTCGAGGGTCTCATTGTCGGCATATTGATAGACGCCTGGATATTGTACTTCGCCACGGATGGTGAGGGTGCGCTCTACAATCTTTTCCTGTCGGGTAGGGATGAAGAGAACATCGTTTTCCTTCAATGGGATATCTGGAGTCTTGCCGTTCATAATGCCGGCAATGTCTACACTTACTACTTCGAGTGAGCGGTCTGACTTCATGCGGTGCATTACGGCACGGTTGGTGAAGGCCTCCTCAGTCAATCCTTCGGCATGCTCTACCAGGGTGCGTACGCTGTTGATCTGCTCGCCCAGATTGTACATGCCCGGACGGAATACGGCTCCTTTCACCTCTACGGTGTTGGCGTAGCGTGGCAGGATGCTGTCTACGCTGATTGAGTCGCCGTCATCGATACGGAAACTGGAGAAGTCGAACTCTTCTATATTATATACGGCACGTTCTCTGCCGGTCTTGCGGTTCAGTCTTACTGATTTCTTGTAGGCATCGCCTGTAAAACCGCCGGAATACTTCAGAAGGGAATTGACGCTCTCGTTCTTCTTCATTTCGTAAATCATCGGGCGCTTAACCTTTCCGGCGATGGTTACGAGACAATCGTATGGACCTACTACGATGACATCGTTGTCGGCAAGGCGGACATTACCCGTCAGCTTTCCGTTTAGAATATAGTCGTAGATATCAACAACCGTTACCAGTTTATTGTGTCTGTATACCTTGATGTTTCGCAATGTACCCAGATCGTTGGTTCCGCCAGCCATGTAGAGTGCATGGAATACGGTAGCGAAGGCAGAGAGGGTATAGGTGCCCGGAATCTTAACCTCGCCCATCACGTTTACCATAATGGTCTTGGTCTGTCCTACGGTAAGCTTGATGCGGCTTGAACGGTATCTGCTGCCCACGGTATTGCGCAGGCGGGCATTAGCCTGAGCTACGGTCAAGCCTGAAACGCTGACCGGTCCATAACCCTCGATGGTTACTTCACCATCTGGCGAAACGGTGCTCTCGATGGTTTTCTGAGAGGCGCCATAGATATCTATGATGACGGCATCGCCAGGCCCCAGACGATAGTTCTGTGGGGTAGCGATGTTCATATTTGGCTCGAAACTGAGGTCTTTGTTATTGAAGATTTCACGGCCGAAAACCTTACTGCGCTTCTGGTTGAGCTCAGCCTGCAGCTGTTTTACCATGGTAGCTGTATCGGGTACCAGGGCGTTCATTTCCTTGTTGAAATCTTCATAATCTGGGTTGGTTTCATCATAAGATGAGTAGTAGCTGTCGTTCTGCTTGCTCTGGATGCGATAATTGCTATAGGTTGAAGCCTGCTTCTCATTGTCCTTGTCCTGGTAATCTTCTCTATGCTTACCATTGTTGGTCCGCATTCTCTTGTTGCCTGCATTTCCTGCAGCGGTTGTGCTGTAGAGCTCGTTCTGCTGCGACATCTTCTGATACTTATTGCGTACACGTCGAATCTGGGAGATGTCTACGCCCTTCTGCATCAGTTTGGTAACAATCTGAGAATTGGCTGTGCCACGCTCATGTTCTTTCACCACAAAGCTCATGACCTGATCATCGGTCATGTGTGAACTCTGTGCGAAAAGAGGCCCTGAAGACAGGACGAGCGCCAGTACAAGTATGATATGTTTCTTCATTTTTGTTCTATTATCTTAGTTATATTTATGTAATAACTCGAAAAAAGTGATTTTGTTGCTATAGAAGGCTGAAAAGATGTTAATAAAAACAAGAAACCCAGGGTTCAACCCTGGGTTACTGATGTTCTGAGCGAGATACGGGAGTCGAACCCGCCTCACAGGCTTGGGAAGCCCGTGCACTACCGATGTGCTAATCTCGCGAAGGAAAATACTAACTCCTTTCACAAGAAAGAGCCACGAGCGGGACTCGAACCCGCGACCCACGCATTACGAATGCGTTGCTCTACCAACTGAGCCATCATGGCTTTTTGCCCTAAAGCAGATGCAAAGGTAATGAATATTTTTTGAAATAAGAAATTATTGCCTAAACTTTTCTTGTGGTTAACTCTTATTAACTAAAGTTCGTTGGTTGCTATACCGGGTTCATAATAAAAGAGGGACTATCGCCAGTGGATAGTCCCTCTTCAGATTATAGTTTCTTGAATGTCAATTCTTCTTTTTTCGAATTTTTGCCTACCGAGATGGTGTCGCCTGGCTTCATTGTGCCATCGAGTAACATCTCGCAAACGGAATCTTCGATGTAGGTCTGGATGGCGCGGCGGAGTGGGCGGGCACCAAACTGCACATCGTATCCCTTCTTGGCTACCATCTCCTTTGCCTTTTCGGTAATCTGGAAATGGAATCCCAAGTCTTCTATTCTCTTGACCAGTCCTTCCAGGTCGAGGTCAATGATGCGCTTGATGGCATTGAGATCCAGTTGGTCGAAGGTGATGATGTCATCGAGACGGTTCAGAAACTCTGGAGCAAACTGCTTGCTCAGACTCTTCTGGACGATGCTGCGGGCATACTCCTTGTCTTTCTCGTCCATCGCTAATCCGCCTTTTATACCTGCAGAAGTAAAGCCGACGCCTCTGCCGAAATCTTTCAGCTGGCGGGTTCCTGCATTAGAGGTCATGATAATGATGGTGTTGCGGAAGTCGATGAGTCGGCCGTTGCCATCGGTAAGTCTGCCTTCGTCGAGTACCTGTAAGAGCAGGTTGAATACCTTGCTGTTGGCTTTCTCTATTTCGTCGAGCAATACGATGCTGTATGGTTTGCGGCGTACCTTTTCGGTCAGCTGTCCACCTTCGTTATAGCCTACGTATCCTGGAGGCGCACCTACCAGACGTGAGGTGTTGAAACTCTCGGAGAATTCGCTCATGTCTATTCTGATGAGTGAATCTTTCGAACCAAACATTTCCTCGGCAAGTTTCTGGGCAAGATAGGTCTTACCTACACCTGTAGGACCCAGGAACATGAATACGCCAATAGGATGGTTAGGGTCGCGCAAGCCTACACGGTTCCTCTGAATGGTCTTTACCATCTTGTTGATGGCATTATCCTGAGCAATCACCTTGTGCTTCAGATTGTGTTCCAGATCTTTCAGACGTTTGCTTTCGCCCTCAGCCATACGTTGGGCAGGTACGCCGGTCATCATGCTGATAACGTTGGCAATGTCTTCGGCTGTCACCTCAACATATTCGCCAATCTCTCCCTGCTGCCATTGCGCCTTCATGTCCTCAATCTCTTTCTCAATCTTGGTCTGGGCATCTCTGCATGAGGCTGCCATCTCGAAGTTCTGGTTTGCTACAGCCTGCTGCTTCTTGCTGATTATCTTTTTCAGTTCTTTTTCCAGCTTGATATATGGAGCAGGAACACTTGCATTATTAATATGTACGCGCGAGCCGGCTTCATCTATCACGTCGATAGCCTTGTCTGGGAAGTGGCGGTCGGTGATATAGCGCTCTGTCAGTTTGACACATGTCTCGAGAGCCTCGTCTGTATATCTCACACAGTGGTGCTTCTCGTAATGTTCCTTGATGTTGTGCAGTATCTGCAGGGTCTCTTCGCGTGTAGTAGGTTCAACGATAACCTTCTGGAAACGGCGCTCCAAGGCTCCGTCCTTCTCAATGCTCTTGCGATACTCATCGAGCGTGGTGGCACCGATACACTGGATGATACCTCTTGCCAGGGCTGGTTTCAGAATGTTGGCGGCATCCATGCTTCCTTCGCCGGAACCGGCGCCTATCATGGTGTGAATCTCATCTATGAAGATGATGATCTCCGGATGGTCCTCCAGTTCCTTGATGACATTCTTGATGCGCTCTTCAAACTGTCCGCGGAATTTGGTTCCTGCAACGATGGCAGTCAGGTCGAGACTTACCAGACGCTTGTTGAAGAACATAGGCGATGTTTCCTGGTTGTTGATGAGTTGTGCCAGTCCTTCTACGATGGCACTCTTTCCTACGCCCGGTTCACCTATTAATACTGGGTTGTTCTTCTTTCTGCGACCCAGAATCTCGAGCACGCGCTGAATCTCCTTCTCTCTGCCCACGACAGGATCCAGTTTTCCATCGGCTGCAGCCTTGGTCAGGTCGAAACTGAATTTGTCGATGGTAGGGGTGCTGCTCTTTTTGCGTGGAGTCCCATTTGAACGGGTAGACAATCTCATCGGGTTCTGGTCCTTTTCCATATCGAATGGCTCTTCGTCAGTTTCCATCATGTCGTTCTGCTCGTTGTAGTCATCTTCTGCTTCTATTCCACCAGCCATCTCCAGGCTCTCTGCTTCCTCCTGCCTGTCAGCATCAGGGGTTTCTGAATCTGGTGTTTGGGGTTCCATTTTGAAATCCTTCGGCTCTTCTGTCTTCTGCTCATCATCCTTATCAGTAGGATAGAGCATTTCGATGGCGCGGTCGTAGCTTAAGCCCAGTTGACTCAGCCAGTTGGCTACAGGGTTCTTGTCATTTCTCAAGATGGCAAGCAGCAGATGTCTTGGCTCTACAATCTTGGAGTGCTCGTAGTTGTTTGCCTCGCGGATAGAGTCTCTGATAATGCTGTCTGTTATCTGGCTGAATGGGATGTGGCTGTTCTCCTTCACGTTATCGGCAGGAGTTTCTTCCACACGCTTTTCCAGTTTGCTGTTAAGGACTCCGCTGAAAGCCATCGGACTGATGTCTGCGCCCTTCAGGAGCTTGTTGACATCGCTGTCGTTCTGGCTGATCAGACTCAGCATCAGATGCTCCACGCTGATTTCTCTTCCCAAGGTGCGTGCTGCTTCTTTGCTACTTCTGTTCAGTATGTCCTGTATATGTGAAAACGGATTTATCATATTTGCTTATATTTTTAAAAATCTCAGTGCAAAAGTACACATTATTTTCAATAATAGCAAATGATATGCCAACTTTTTTGCATTGTTAAAATACAAATAATGCTAAAATAATGCGATTTTTCGTCTCTAAAGCGTTTTAGTATCATTTTTTTTTGTATCTTTGTCGGGAATTTTAAAAGGGTAAAACGGCTTAGAACGCAAGGAAATGCCCTTAAACGCGATTTCCGGATGGAAAACAGACGTTTTGAAAGTAACGAATAAACAATAATACATTAATATAAGAAATGGACGAAAATCAGACAATGGATCATGATAGAATCATGAAGATCAACATTGAGGAGGAGATGAAGTCGAGCTACATCGATTATTCGATGTCAGTTATCGTGGCTCGTGCCCTCCCTGATGTACGCGATGGTTTCAAGCCTGTGCACCGCCGTATTCTTTACGGTATGCTCGGCATTGGAAACACCAGTGACAAACCTTATAAGAAATGTGCGCGTGTTGTTGGTGAGGTGCTCGGTAAGTATCACCCTCACGGCGACGGCTCTGTTTACGGCGCTCTGGTGCGTATGGGACAGGAGTGGAACATGCGTTATACCTTGATTGACGGACAGGGTAACTTCGGTTCTGTTGACGGTGACTCTCCTGCTGCCATGCGTTATACAGAGTGCCGCCTCTCCAAGATGGGTGAGCATATCATGGATGACCTTGACAAGGAAACGGTTGATATGACCAACAACTTCGATGATACCCTGCAGGAACCTACCGTGATGCCTACCAAGATTCCTAATCTTCTGGTAAATGGTGGTAACGGTATTGCCGTAGGTATGGCTACCAATATGCCTACCCACAACCTGGGTGAGGTAATTGACGGTTGCTGTGCATATATCGATAATCCTGACATCGACACAGATGGATTGATGCAGTATATCCCTGCTCCTGACTTCCCAACCGGTGCTACCATCTATGGTATCCAGGGAGTGAAGGATGCATACGAAACGGGTCGAGGCAGAATCGTGGTTCGTGCCACTGCTGAGATTGAAAGTGGTGAAAACCATGATAAGATTGTTATCACCGAGATTCCTTATGGTGTTAACAAGGAGCAGCTCGTGATGGCTATTGCTGACCTTGCCAAGGAAGGCAGAGTAGATGGCATCGCTAACGTAAACGATGAGTCTGGCCGTCAGGGTATGCGTATCGTTGTTGATGTGAAGCGTGATGCCAATGCTAATGTTCTTCTGAACAAACTCTTTAAGCTGACAGCTCTTCAGAGTTCATTCTCAGTGAATTGCATCGCTCTTGTTAATGGCCGTCCACGTCTTTTGAGCTTGAAGGAGTGTGTGAAATATTTCGTAGAGCATCGTCATGATGTTACGATCCGCCGCACCCAGTTCGAACTGAAGAAGGCTCAGGAGCGTGCTCATATTCTCGAGGGCTTGATCATTGCTTGCGACAACATCGACGAGGTGGTACATATTATCAGAGCCAGCAAGACTCCTTCTGATGCCCAGCGCAACTTGGAGAAGCGCTTCGAACTCGATGAACTTCAGAGTAAGGCCATCGTGGATATGCGCCTCAGCCAGTTGACAGGCTTGCGTCTGGAACAGTTGCACAATGAATTCAACGAGTTGATGAAGACCATCGACTACTTGAACCAGATTCTGAACGATCCTGAGCTCTGCAAGAAGGTAATGAAGGATGAACTCAACGAGGTGAAGGAGAAGTATGGTGACGCACGTCGTACCATGATTAAGCCAGATGACCATGAGTTCAATCCAGAAGATTTCTATCCAAACGACCCAGTGGTTATCACCGTGAGTCATCTCGGATATATCAAGCGCACCCCATTGTCAGAGTTCCGTGAGCAGGCTCGTGGTGGAGTAGGTTCTAAGGGTGCCCGTACCCGTGATAAGGACTTCACCGAGTATATCTATCCTGCTACCATGCACCAGACCATGCTGTTCTTCACCAAGAAGGGCCGCTGTTACTGGTTGAAGTGTTACGAGATTCCAGAGGGCGACCGCAATTCCAAGGGTCGTGCCATCCAGAACCTCCTCAACATCGAGAGCGATGACCAGGTGAATGCATTCCTCCGCTTGAAGGGATTGAATGATGCAGAGTTCATCAACAACCATTATGTAGTCTTCGCTACCAAGAATGGTACGGTGAAGAAGACCTGTCTGGAGGCATATTCCCGTCCACGTGCCAATGGTGTGATTGCTATCAACATTGTAGAGGGCGATGAGGTGGTAGATGTTCGTCTGACAAATGGTCATAACGAGCTGATTATTGCCAACCGCAATGGTCGTGCTGTCCGTTTCGACGAGAGCGAGATCCGTACAATGGGCCGTACATCTACCGGTGTTCGTGGTATGCGCCTCGATGAGGGTAATGATGCTGTAGTAGGTATGATTGTTGTCAACGATCCTGAGAAGGAAACCGTGATGGTAGTGAGCGAGCAGGGTTATGGTAAGCGTTCTGATGTACTCGATTACCGCGTTACCAAGCGTGGCGGTAAGGGTGTGAAGACACTGAATATTACCGACAAGACCGGTCGACTGGTAGCTATCAAGAACGTAACCGATGATAACGACCTCATGATTATCAACCAGAGTGGTATCGTGATTCGTCTTGCAGTAGCTGATTGCCGTGTCATGGGCCGTGCTACTCAGGGTGTCCGTCTCATCAATCTTGCTAAGAAGAATGATGTCATAGCCAGCGTATGCAAGGTGATGAGTTCAGAGCTCGAGGCTTCTGTAGAAGAGGAGAGCCGTTCTGCTTGGGCTAAGAAGAGCGAGGAGATAGAGAATGATACCGTAGGTGCCAAGACTGCCGAAGAGGCTGCCGAGGCTGAGGCTCATCTCGCAGACGAAGCATCAGAATCAGAGAATGCGGACTCAAACAACGTAGATTTCGAATAAAAGAAAAGACGCGTAAAAATAAATAATAACAACTTTTAAAATCATTAAGAAAAATGAAAAAGTTTTTAGTAGCTGCAATGATGGTACTAGGTGCCACATCAGCATTCGCAGGCGATAGTGACGCTCTCAAGGCAGTCATGAAGGCTAAGACTTATGCCGAGGCTGAGGCTTTGGTTAAGCAGAATTTAGGTCAGATGGCTAACGATGCAGAGAAGGCCAAGGCTTACAACAAGCTCGTTGATCTCGCTATGAAGCAGTTCAACGACCAGCAGAGCATCCAGCAGACCAATCAGATCATGAAGAAGAACGACCCGGTTGACGAGGCTGCTATGTCTGAGGGCGCATACAATGCATTGATCAATGCTATTGAGTGCTACAAGTACGACCAGCTTCCTAACGCTAAGGGTAAGGTTGCTCCTAAGTTTAACAATAACGCTAGCCGTGTATGGGGTGCTCGCGTTCAGCTCGTAAATGCGGGTCAGACTGCAGCCCAGAACAATAAGGCTGATGAGGTATTGAAGTATTGGGGTACATTCCTCGATACAGACAATGAGCCTCTCTTCGCTTCTGTAGACCAGAAGCAGAAGGATAGCGAGAAGGAGTATATCGGTCAGGTTGCTCTCTTTGCAGCCCGTTATGCATACCAGGCTAAGGATGCTGCCCGTTGCGAGAAGTATTGCGACATCGCCATGAAGAGTGAGAAGGAGGCTAAGGATGCCCTCAACCTCAAGCTCTATGTGATGAAGGACGGCTTGAAGACTCACGAGGATTCTCTTGCCTATGTTAACACAAGCTCAAGGATATCTGCAAAGGACGAGACCAATGATGTTGTTCTCGATGGTTTGAACTCTATGTACTCTTCATTGAAGATGGAGAAGGAGCAGACTGAACTTTTGGACGCAGCTATTGCAAAGAACCCTAACAACTTTGTAGCTCTTGCTAACAAGGGTATGATGTATATCCAGAAGAACGATGCTGACAACGCTATCAAGTGTTTGAAGCAGGCTCTTGCTGCAAAGGAGGATAACGTAGTTGTTCTTACTTATCTGGGTGCTTGCTACAACAGCAAGGCTGGTAACTTGCAGGATCCTAACGGCCGCAAGGTTGTTTACCAGGAGGCTATCAAGGTTCTCGACAAGGCTAAGCAGCTCGATCCAGAGAAGGCTCAGGCTAACTGGGGTTACACCCGTTACCAGGCTTACTATGGCTACTATGGTCCTAATGCACCTGAGACCAAGCAGGCTGAGGCTGAGAGCAAGTAAAGTTTAAGCTTCAAATAAGTATTTGATTCTCATAGGGGGATGTCACCTAGTGTGGCATCCTTTTTTTAGTTTCTTGATATAGGGTTGTTCCGGTAAGATAACAAATAGGACTGTGTTTTTTGTGGCAAAATGATTGATAAAAACATCAGCGAGTAATGTTGGTTTGCTATAGGCGTCCATCAGCTGGTCTACGCATGCACAACAGGTGTTGTGCGAGCGCATATCAGCTGTTATGCAAGCGCACAACAGCTGTTGTGCGGCCTACGGAGTTAACTTCTCCGATAACCTATACTATTTTTTCCGACAACTTCATCTGTCTTTTCCGACAACTTCTTCCGTATTCTGCGATTGTATCTTACACATTATCCTTTGATATCATACGCTTGCGTGTATTTCTATTCCAAGTAGTTTCTGTTCCTCCACCAGGTTAGTGAGTGAACTGGTTGGGTCTAAAGCTCCAAATACTACATTGTCAGCGATGCTGATGATGTATTTGTTCCTAGCCAAAGCACTTTGCTTGGAGTTGCGGGGAAGATGGGAGAGGGAGATTCTGGCATATAAAGAATTTATATTTGTAACGATGCAAAAATACGAATAATCCGCTGAAAATCAAAGGAAATACCAGCTTTTTTGTAGATTTGCCTGAAAATATTTGGTATTTTGAAAACTTCTGTGTAATTTTGCATGAAATAAGTGATATTCGGTATTTAGAAAGCAAATTTTTTAAAAGGAGTTTGTATGACAGCATTAAATATACAAGCAGCACAGAATGATATTATTCGTCAGGTGCTTAATACACAAGATATCCATCTTTTGGATAGGATAAGAAACCTCTTTGCAAATAAAGAGGCAAATGAGGCGTGTATGGTTCAAGAAGAGCCTTGTATGACTAAAGAAGAAATACTCTCGGGTTTCGACAATGCCCTCCATGAGCTGAAGTCCTATCGTGAAGGAAAGCTAGAGCTTAAACCATTGGAGGACGTGCTGAATGAGTTGTAAGATATTTACTTTCCCTTCTTTTGAAAAGGAAGCTAAACGATTGAATAAGCGCTATAAGTCGTTTAAATTTGATTTGAAGGAATTGATGAATGAGTTAAGTTCTTCCCCCTCTTTGGGTGCAGATTTAGGTGGCGGCTTGCGTAAGGTTCGTATGGCTATTAAATCGAAAGGAACTGGTAAAAGTGGCGGTGCCCGTATTATAACAGTTGTGTTAGCCGATATAAAGGATGGTCTCGGCTTGCTTTATATTTATGATAAATCGGAGCGGAGTACTATAAAGGGGAAAGAATTGACAGATTTGTTGAAGAAGAATGGCTTAGTTTGATATGCTATTGAAGAAAGGAGTAAATTATGAAGAAAAAGAAATTAAAAGTATTCACTCTTCCTATTGAGGAGTTTGAAAAGAAATATCCTGTCAGCTATTCGATAGTTGTACCAGGCATTCCCGAGGGACATGTGGCAAGGGTAGTTTCTGTACGCCCTTGCTAGACTTTTATAATTCTGAAGGATAAAACAATAGAACAATACGACGAAATTCCCTGTTGCCGATGCTTACCGAGTAGCATCAGTAACAGGGATTCTTCGTTTTACTCCTCGTCCTTGTTCAGCTCATCGCCCATACGATACTTAATGTCGTAGTTGATAATGAAGTCGAGCTCTTCTTCTGTAAAGGCGTAGTGCTTGGAGAGAAGTAAGGATTATATGTATATTTTGTCTATTTCTTTAGAAAGATAGATTGTTTGCGTCAAGACATACAATATGTTGGAATAGTGGATGATGGCGTTGAAGTCTAGCTCTGTGCCTTTTCTGTCTTTAAGCCATTTCTCTGCTATTTGGTATCCTCCAATATAATATCGCCAAACTACCTCTGGTACATTGTCGTAATAGTTTTCTTTGTTGATGTACACTTTGTCGTCTTTCCATTGAGGTTTAACGATTATGCTGCTCCCATTTCCTTTGAAAGGGAATTGACTCTTGGCATTCCATGTCGCCGTATTGTCCATAAGATGCAGGTGGCGCAAGTGGTTACCCAATGACGCTAGTTTTTTAAACTCTTCTTCGTTTTGAGGGTATGGAATACGAGGAAACTGGTATTTCAGTTGTTCCTTGAATTTATCTCGATAGTTTGAGGAATGCAGGATGGCATAGATGTAGTCGAACAAATCTTCTGGGGAAGGTTCTTCTCCTAAGCAGTCGCCTAGTCTCTTGATGATGTCTCCATTGAGATTAGAAATGATGTTTTCCTTTTCGTCACCTAATTCCTGAGTGCTGGAGTCTCCCTGGTTGACAGCTTTACTCGTATCAACGTATAAAGGATACACGTATCCTCCTCCACGATAGAAGATGTTCAAGTCTACTATTGTGTTGGTAACGAAGCATAAATTCCAAGGCATATCGCCAACTACATTGCCACTCTTGCCGATGATTAAACCTAGATTCTTGCTCAGGTCTTGGTGGGTAAGGTGGCGCATCGTGTCATAAACAGGGAATGCTATGAATCCCTTAGATCTATTAGTGAAATATGTAAATTTCGAATCGAATGGACGAACGAGAGCTTTCTTAAAAAATTTCTATGAGTTCTTCTATCTCGTCAGCCTTGTTTTGGCTCTCTCCATTGTATGGAGGATTGCCCAACATCACCATGATAGGACGTTGCGACTTGATGCGGTCGGCTTCCGCTTGTTCTAGGGAAATCCAATATCCAGTGTTGCTTTCTCCTGTTTTGTTTGGCTTTCTGAGAGAGTCGGTAAGGCAAATGTGGAATGCATCGTCTTTTTCAGTCTTATAACCAGTGTGTGCCAACACCATATCAAACTTGATGTGTGCCACGGTATAGGATGCCATCTGTATCTCGAAACCATACAGACGAGGCAAAAGACAGCTGTGGACATATTTCTGCCAAAGTGTCTCCTGTCCCTTATGTTGGTCAGCGATATGATTGATGATTTCCGCTAAGAAAGTTCCGGTTCCTACTGCAGGGTCTAGTATCTGTACTTGACTAAGTTCCGTTTCTCCATCCAGCGTCTTGTGAATGATTGTGGTTGTGTCGGCCAAGCCTTCTTCAATGCTCAACTTGTTCTTCAGAAGAATGTCTATGGAATCTACAATAAACTTGACGATGGGGAGTGGGGTATACCATACGCCGAAGTTCTTTCTGTCTGCAGAATTAAATGCTTTCAGAAAGTCTTCGTAGAAGTGTATCAGTGGGTCTCGGTTGTTTCTGATGTCTCGTTCGAACATTTTTTGCAAATTGGTGGCACCGAACATCTCAACCAAGTCGTCGATAATCCAGGAGATGCGCTCAGGGATTGTATTACCCGCCAAGTCATTGAAGATTCCTCGTAGCAACTTGTTGGTTTTAGGTATCAGCTCAGCTGCCTCTGCCCTAGAGAAATTCTCTGGGGTGGTGTCGTTTAGTCGGGCTGCAAATAAGCCGTAAGCTACAGTCTGCGAGTATATCTTAGCAAAGCCATCCTCGTCGAGATTTTGAATGAGAGAATCCTTGAGGTCTGTATAAGTCTTCTTCAATAGTCCCGATGCATTGTCTTTGCCGTTTTCCTTCAACAAGTCTGTAAGAATGGCACACATCAACTGGCTTTTCTTTGCCATGAGATCCGCCAAAGTTGTAGCAGAGCGAATAGGTTGAATCTTCTTCCCGATGTATTTGCGAAGGAACGAACATAGCTGTTTGCCTTTTTCGTTGTCGGGTATGATTTCATCGTTCTGGCATGTGCCTATACGAATGTCCAGGATAGGAGTATCGTTGCCGCTTTCATAAAACAGAAAACGGAGGTAATCTGTAAAGACAGCATGGTTCATCGCCTTCTTGTAGCGGTCGAACTGTTCCTGGTTTCTTCCTTTTCCCTCTAAGTCTGGCTTGTTGATGTCCTTGGTTTCTATACTGCCTACAGTTACGGCATCACGCTTGCGAATGATGGATATGTCGGGCTTGCCGCAAGTCATATTGCGTGGCTCATTGATAGCTTGATATTCTGGCTGTAGCAGACTATTCAATAAATTCTCCAAGGCCGAGCGGTAGCTATACTCGCTGGCATCATGGGTACTATAGGTTGCGTTTAATGCCTTAAAGTACTCATCTAGAAGATTTTCAATTGGCAGATTCTTTTGCATGTTGGTAGGAGCTTTAAATCTTGTTACTGAAATCTGTGAACTAATAAAAATGTATTCCGAGGGTACAAGATACAAAAAGAGCGTACCCGTCATCTCGTTGTATTCCAATTCAAGGCTGCTCCTACCACAGATGGGCCACAAAGAGAAATACAAGAGATGAGGGAACGCCATATCATGGCGCACCGTCTCATACTGTACATTCTCTTTGTTGAATTTTGCTTTGGTAGGAGCTATTCTGAATTGAACTTCCAGTCTAATCGATACGAATCTAATCGTTAACCCACGAAAATAGAGCAGGTTTGGCATTTGCCTCGCCATACTTGGGCACAAAGGTACTACAAAATCTTGGATTGACAAAAAAATAATCTCATTTTTCTTTGCGCTTTCCAAATAAAAGCGTAACTTTGCAAGCGTATTTACGATTTTAAAAGGGAAATATATGGGTGCAGTATATGTTATACAAGGTATATTGATTTATATTTATGCTTTTGACCATCAATAAATAAGGATATGATACTAACAGTTAAAGATGTAGATTATTTAGGAGATTATACTCTTCTTTGTACATTTTATGATGGAGTGACGAAGAAGGTTGATTTGCAGCCTCTGTTGAAATATCCGGCATTTGCAGAATTGAAGGACAAGAAAAAGTTCGTTCAATTCGGACTAGACCAAACTATCTTCTGGTATAATGGAGCTGATATTGCACCGGAATATCTCTATGATAATGGTGTTATGGCTTAAAGATTTCTTAGGTTGAAAGACAGTCAGCCTTTCCATAAAAATAGGCTGAGCCATCATGCGATGACTCAGCCTCAATTCTTTTTTATCCATTCAGAACTTTACTGCTGAACAGGAATCTTCTTGACGCGACGCTCGTGACGGCCACCCTCGAATGTTGTGGCAAAGAACTCGTCGAGAATAGCCTCGGCGGTCTTGTTGTCTACGAAACGACCTGGAAGTACCAATACGTTGGCATCGTTGTGCTGACGAACCAAATGAGCAATCTCCTTGCACCATGCCAATCCGGCACGTACACCCTGATGCTTATTCAATGTCATGGCGATACCTTCGCCGCTGCCGCAAATGCCGATACCTGGATATACTTCGCCGCTCTCAATGCCTTTAGCAAGAGCATGACCGAAGTCAGGATAGTCTACACTCGCATCGCTGTATGTACCATAATCCTTTACAGGATAACCCTTCTTTTCCAAATATTCCAATACAAATTGCTTCAATGGAAAACCTGCGTGATCGCATGCAATACCAACTGTCTTTACTTCCATAATACTTAAGTTTTTAAGTGAAGAAACCGGGGTAAACCCTTATCCTTCACAAGGTTAATATTAAAAGAGTGAAAGGAGTCGGATGCCGGAAATGGAAATCTGCCATCCTGCAAAATCTCCAACTCCAGCTTCCAACTCCTGTTTAGTTTATGCTAATTAAGCCTCTGCCAAGAAAGCCTTTACCTGCTTGTAAACGTTCTCGCCTGTGTAACCGAGCTTCTCATCAAGTACCTTGTAAGGAGCTGAGAAACCGAAGCTCTCCATACCCCAAACCTTACCATTAGCGCCTACGAGACCCTGAAGTGTTACAGGAAGACCGGCAGTCATACCGAAGATCTTAGCGTTCTTTGGCAATACGCTCTCCTGATATTCCTTGCTCTGACTGCGGAACAAGCCCTCTGATGGAGCACTTACCACGCGAACCTTGATGCCGTCAGCACGCAAAGCATCGCAACCAGCCTCCAATGTAGAAACCTCAGAACCGCTAGCTACGAGGATAACGTCTGGATTCTCGTCGCTGCCTGCTACGATGTAAGCACCCTTGGCAGCCTGCTCATAGTCTGTACCCTCTGGCAACTTGGCAATGCCCTGGCGAGAGAAGATCAAAGCTGTAGGAGTCTCAACATTCTCCATAGCGAGCTTCCAGCAAACTGTAGTCTCGTCAGCATCAGCTGGACGGAATACGCGGACGCTGTCCTTACCTGCGTGGTTCTTCAACTTCTCCATGAGGCGAATCTGTGCCTCCTGCTCAACTGGCTCGTGAGTAGGTCCATCCTCACCAACGCGGAATGCATCGTGAGTCCAGATGAACTTCACAGGAACCTGCATCAGGGCTGCGATACGTACAGCTGGCTTCATATAATCAGAGAATACGAAGAATGTACCCATTGCTGCAACCACACCTCCGTGGAGCATCATACCGATACACATATCAGCCATAGTCAACTCAGCAACACCAGCCTGGAAGAATGCACCAGAGAAGTCACCGCGAACGATGCTCTTGGTCTTCTTCAAGAAACCGTCTGTCTTATCAGAGTTAGAAAGGTCAGCTGAAGCACAGATCATGTTAGGAACCTGCTCTGCCAAAACACCGAGACAAGCAGCAGATGCTGCACGTGTAGCTGAACCAGCCTTCTGCTCAACCTTGCTCCAGTCTACCTTAGGAGCCTTGCCGCTGAACCACTCATCCATCTGAGCTGCCTTCTCTGGGTTAGCCTTGCGCCACTCAGCCTCTGCAGCCTTGCGCTCAGCTACGATCTTCTTCAACTCCTCAGCACGCTTAGCGTAGATTTCCTTTACATCGTCGAAGATAACGAATGCATTCTCAGGATCACCACCGAGGTGCTTGATGGTATTAACGTAAGCGTCGCCACCGAGAGGAGCACCGTGAGTATTGATGCAAGCCTCGTAGCTTGTGCCGTCTGCGCGGAGAGCACCCTTACCCATTACGGTCTTACCGATGATGAGGGTAGGGCGGTCCTGCTCCTTCTGGGCAGCATCGAGCGCCTCACGAATCTGAGCTACGTCGTTACCGTTGATCTTGATGACATTCCAGCCCCAAGCCTTGTACTTCATCTCTGTATCCTCGTTCATAACAACGCCACACTCTGTAGAGAGCTGGATGTCGTTAGAATCGTAGAACATGATGAGGTTGTTCAGACCGAGGTTACCGGCGATACGACCAACACCCTGAGAAATCTCTTCCTCTACAGCACCATCAGAGATGTATGCGTAGATCTTGTGCTGCATCATGGTTGAACCCAGACGAGCCTCGAGGAACTTCTCTGCAACAGCTGCACCAGCTGCGAGGGCATGACCCTGACCGAGAGGACCAGATGAGTTCTCGATACCACGCTGAAGGTCGAGCTCTGGGTGACCAGGAGTTACAGAACCCCACTGGCGGAACTGCTTGAGGTCTTCCATAGAGAAGAAACCACGCAAAGCCAAACCAGCATAGAGCATAGGGCTCATGTGACCTGGGTCGAGGAAGAAGCGGTCACGACCAGTCCATGTTGGATCTGCTGGATCATAAACCAGGTACTCAGAGAAGAGCACGTTGATGAAGTCAGAACCACCCATAGCACCACCTGGGTGACCGGAATTTGCCTTTTCTACCATTGAAGCAGCCAAGATACGGATGTTATCAGCTGCATGATTCATTACTTTAATGTCGTTCATAATTTTATATTTATTATTGTTGTTATTTCTGCTGAAATATTCTTGTTTTTCTAACTCTGAAGGCTACTCAAAAGAAGGATACTTCCTTTTTTCGCCTTCAAAGATACTATTTTATTTTCAAAACTACGATAGATTTTGCAGGAATTTTTACCTTAAGGGTGTTTTTCTTTACTTTTGCATCCTTAAAAACTGCAGGCTTCACTACATCCGGGTGTGCGAAGTCGTTGTAATCGCTCACCTTGTTGCAGGAAAGAATCTGTCCTGTTACAGTTTTTGGAGCAGCTGCACCATCCAGATTAAACTCTACCTGCTGAGCCTTGTCAAGACTGACATTGGCAAGAGCAACCACAATGGTTCCATCTGCCTTCTTGGCTGCTGAAGTAGATACCAATGGAATCTTTCTTCCATCTTTTGCATGATCATCGCCGCGAACATCCATAGAGTCGCACTTTACATCCATTGGGAGATAGGTTGCCTCCTGGAAGTCCTTGTACATGTTGAATACATGATAGGTTGGAGTCAGAACCATGTGACCTGTTCCCTTTGTATCTGTCAGGATCATTGATTGGAGTACGTTGACAATCTGTGCGATATTGGTCATCTTCACACGCTCTGTATGGCGGTGGAATACATTCAGCGAGAGTGCTGCAACGAAGGCATCGCGCATACAGTTCTGCTGATAGAGGTGGCCCTTGATAGTGCCAGGCTCCTCATCCCACCAGGTTCCCCATTCGTCAACGAGGAGGGCTACCTGCTTCTTTGGATCAGCCTTGTCCATGATAGCCTCGTGCTTCTTGATGACATCTTCTATGTCGAGCGCCTTGCCCATGGTCCAGTAGTAATCCTCATTGTTGAACTTGGTGGCAGAACCCTTGCTGCCTGTCCAGCCTGTTACTGTATAATAATGTAGAGAGATGGCGTTGGCACGGTTGCCGATACGGTCCATCAATACCTTAGTCCAGTTATAATCGTAATCGCTCGCTCCAGATGCAATCTTATAGAGCTGGTTCCCGTCATAGTTGCGGCAATAAACAGAGTAGCGGCGGAAGAGATCTGAATAATACTCAGGACGCATGTTGCCACCGCAGCCCCAACTTTCGTTACCAACACCGAGGTATTTTACCTTCCAAGCCTTGTCGCGGCCGTTCTGTCGGCGGAGTTTTGCCATAGGAGTATCTCCATCGCTGGTCATATATTCCACCCACTTTGCCAATTCCTCAACAGTGCCGGAACCCACGTTACCGCTGATGTAAGGCTCGCAACCCAACATCTCGCAGAGATTCAGAAACTCGTGTGTACCGAAAGAGTTGTCCTCAATAGTTCCACCCCAGTTGTTGTTCTGCATCTTTGGTCGGTTCTCACGTGGACCGATACCATCCATCCAGTGATACTCGTCAGCGAAGCATCCTCCAGGCCATCTTAATACAGGCACTTTCAGGTCCTTAAGGGCTTGGAGCACGTCGTTGCGGTAACCCTGAGTGTTAGGAATCTTAGAATCCGGACCTACCCAAAGACCACCATAGATACAACTTCCGAGATGCTCGGCAAACTGGCCATAAATCTCTTTATTGATTTTCTGTGTTCCCTGGTTGGCATGGATTGTTCCTGTTACATCCTGAGCTTGAGCTGAGAATGCAACTGCTGTTGAAAGCAATGTGGTAGCGAATAGTTTCTTCATCATTGTTCTTATTATTTGTTGTCGATTTTTAGTATAATACGTTTGTGGAGGTAGAATCCCCACAAACGTATTTATCGTTTAGTTACTTTTTGTTCTCAACTGCTGCCTTTTCGATAGCAAGACCAGCCTTGTAGGTTTCAATATATTTATCAAAACCGGCTACATCTTCGGCAGTAGGTGCAATCTCTACACCAGTATTGCCTGCAAATACCTTCTTGTCGAGATAATCTGCCAGGCTCAGCTTCTCTTCGTTGTTTACGAGATAACCTGCGAGCAGGGCGATACCCCATGCACCACCTTCGCCTGCTGTCTCCATGACAGAGATAGGGGAGTTAATGGCTGCAGCGAGGATGCGCTGACCTACACCCTTGGTTTTGAACAAACCGCCATGACCTGTGATGCGATCTACCTGTACCTTCTCGTCCTTGAACAATACATCGTTACCAATCTTCAATACAGCTACTGAAGCATAGAGGTTGGCACGCATGAAGTTGGCAAGATTGAAGTGGTCGTTGGCAGAACGTACGAACATAGGGCGACCTTCTGCAAGACCTGTTACAGGCTCACCAGAGATATAGTTGTAAGCAATCAATCCTCCGCAATCAGCATCGCCTTCAAGAGCGTGGTTGTAGAGCTTGCCGAATACCTCGTTCATATCTACTGGAACACCGAGCAACTCCTGATATTGCTTGAACAAACCTACCCATGCATTGAGGTCGGAAGTACAGTTGTTGCAGTGAACCATTGCTACAGGGCTGCCGTCTGGAGTAGTCACCATATCAATGACTTCGTAAGGTTGGCTCAAGGCTTTCTCCAATACAATCATAGAGAAAGAAGATGTACCTGCACTGACGTTACCTGTGCGCTGACGTACAGCGTTGGTAGCTACCATACCAGTACCTGCATCACCTTCTGGAGGACAGAGTGGGGTGCCTGCCTGGAGTGTGCCTGATGGGTCGAGCTTCTTTGCACCTTCCTCGGTCAATACGCCAGCATCTTCGCCTGCGTTCAGCACTTCAGGGAGAATGTCGAGAATCTTCCAGCCCAGGTTCTTAGGCTCGATGAGCTTATCGAACTTAGCTACCATCTCTGCATCGTAGTTGTTGGTGTTAGAGTCGATAGGGAGCATACCTGATGCATCGCCTACGCCCAAAACCTTCTTGCCTGTGAGCTGCCAGTGGATATAACCGGCGAGAGTGGTAAGGAAGTCAATCTTGTTGATGTGGTTCTCACCATTCAGGATAGCCTGATATACGTGAGAGATACTCCAACGCAATGGGATGTTGAAGTGGAAGAGTTCTGAAAGTTCAGCTGCAGCCTTGGCTGTATTGGTGTTACGCCATGTGCGGAAAGGAACGAGAATGTTCTCATCCTTACCGAAAGCCATGTAGCCGTGCATCATCGCAGAAATACCGATGGCAGCCAACTGCTTGATTTCGCAGTCGTACTCAGCCTTCACGTTCTTGCGGAGGTCGGCATAACAATCCTGCAAACCTTTCCAGATTGTGTCGATGCTGTAAGTCCAGAGACCATCAACCAACTGGTTTTCCCACTCAAAGCTACCCTGTGCGATAGGGTTGTTGTCGGTGTCGATCAAGACAGCCTTGATTCTGGTAGAGCCAAACTCGATACCGAGAATGGCCTTACCTGATTCTATAATAGTTTTTGCGCTCATTATTGATTCTTTCTTTAATGTAAGGAACAAAGAGAAAAGCAATGGAATTCTTCACTCTTCGTTCTTCACTCTTCACTTAAATTATCTCAACGCCTTGTTGAGCATGTAGTAAATCTCGTTGTTGCGGAGCTGCTGCTTGAAGCTGCTGATAGTTGTGTTCTTGTCGATGTTGACGAACTCAATACCGAGAATCTCGCAGAAGTCTTCCCAGTACTCAGCAGTGATATCGTAAGAGAATGCACTGTGGTGAGTACCACCAGCAAGGATCCAAGCACCTGCACCAATCTCGAAGGTTGGCTGTGGAACCCAGAGAGCTGAAGCTACAGGGAGCTTAGGCATTGCCTTTGGCTCGATGCACTCTACCTCACTTGCGATGAGACGGAAACGGTTGCCGAGGTCAACTACAGTTGCCTTAACACCCTTACCTGTCTTAGATGTGAATACCAAACGGGCAGTCTGCTGCTTGCGGATACCGATGCCGAGGAAGTGAACCTCGAGCTTTGGCTTGTCTGTTGCGATCAATGGGCATACCTCGAGCATGTGGCTCTGGAGGCTAGATGTGCGGTCGGCAGCGAAGTTGAGTGTGTAGTCCTCGAGGAATGAGCAACCCTTCTCCAAGCCCTGGTTCATTACCCAGAGTGTGCGGTAGAGGCAAGCTGTCTTCCAGTCACCCTCAGCACCGAAACCATAACCCTCTGCCATCAGGCGCTGTGAAGCCAAACCAGGAATCTGGTCGAAACCGCAGAAGTTTGGATCGTCGATGTCAGCATCGCCGAGGTCATCGAAGTTGGTTGTGAATGCTACTGCGTTCTCATCCTTCAATACGCGACGGAGAGCGATCTCAGCCTTTGCTGCGTTCTTCACCTTCTCCCAATAAACTTCCTCGCCAGACTCATCAATCTTGATGGTGTACTCCTTCTTGTACTCCTCAACGAGAGCATCAGCTTCTGCATCAGTTACCTTCTTGTAGTACTCCATGAGTGAAGATACTGGGTAGTAATCTACATGGTAACCCAAGCGCTGCTCGAACTCTACACGGTCGCCATCTGTTACGGCAACGTTGTTCATGTTCATACCGAACATCAAGCAGCGTACGTTGTGAGCATCAGCAACACCTGCAGCTACGCGAGCCCATGTTGCAATCTGCTTCTGAGCCTCTTCGCTCTTCCAGTAACCTACAACTACCTTTCTAGGGATGCGCATACGGGTGCAGATGTGACCGAACTCGATGTCGCCGTGGGCTGACTGGTTGAGGTTCATGAAATCCATATCGATAGAATCCCAAGGGAGTTCTGCATTGTACTGAGTGTGGAAGTGGAGGAGAGGCTTCTCGAGAGCCTGCAAGCCCTTGATCCACATCTTAGCTGGAGAGAAGGTGTGCATCCATGTGATGATACCTACGCACTTCTCATCGTTGTTGGCAGCCTTCATAACAGCCTCTACTTCTGCAGAAGAGTTAGCTGTGCCCTTGTAAACTACCTTGATTGGGATGATGCCACTGTTGTTCAGACCATCTACCATGTCCTTTGAGTGACCATCAACTATCTTAACTGTTTCGCCTCCGTAAAGAAGCTGTGCACCAGTTACAAACCATACCTCTAAATTTTCAAATGCTTTAATCATGATTGTTTGTTGTATTAATTGTTATTGTTAATGTGATTTAATATCTTTATTTGAAACACGCTTTAATTAGTGCTTTTTCTGTCCGTAGTAAGCGTTAGGACCGTGCTTGCGGTTGAAGTGCTTCTCTACGAGCAATGGGTTCATGGTGGTGTTTGGATTCACAGAGAATGAGATGAAAGCCATCTTTGCTACCTGTTCAGCTACTACTGCGTGATAAACAGCCTGGTCAGCATCCTTACCCCATGTAAAAGGACCATGGTTCTTAACCAATACGCCAGGAGTATGAACTGGGTTGATGTTATCTTTCTTGAAACGGTCAACGATGACAACACCTGTGTTGTGCTCATATTCTGCCATCATATCCTCTGTCATCGCATCAGTGCAAGGGATGCAATCGTGGAAGTAATCAGCATGAGTTGTACCAATATTAGGGATGTCCAAGCCAGCCTGTGCCCAAGCGGTAGCATAAGTAGAGTGAGTATGAACTACGCCACCCAACTCTGGGAATGCGCGGTAGAGAACCAAGTGGGTTGGTGTATCAGATGATGGATTCAGATCGCCTTCTACTACCTTACCTGTTTCCAAGTCTACCACTACCATATCGCTAGCCTTCATGGTGTCATAATCGACGCCTGATGGTTTGATGACAACCAGACCTTTCTCGCGGTCGATACCACTCACATTACCCCATGTAAAGAGCACGAGGTTGTGCTTAACGAGATCAAGGTTTGCCTTGAACACTTTTTCTTTTAATTCTTCTAACATAATATCTTTTGTTTTAAGTTGTTTATTCTATTTCAAGTTGAACGATGGGTCTTCCTCGTATGCTTTCTTGTTGAAGCGGTAGAGGGCGGCGCCTCGTTTCGAGTTGACTTTATCGATGAGTTCTGTTTTCTCGATGAAGTCGATATCCTTCACGCGTTTGCGGAAGTTGCGCTTATCAATCTCTTCGCCTATTACTGCCTCGAATACATGCTGAAGCTGTGTCAGCGTAAAGAGGTCTGGGAGGAGTTTGAAGCTTAATGGCTCATGATTGATGCGGCGGCGTATCTGTGCGATAGCGTTGCGGATCATGAGTTTGTGGTCTGAGTAAAGTTCTGGAAGTTCGTTCAGACTAACCCATTCCAATCCGTGTTCTACACGGAGGCTGTCATCATAGTCTTTCACATTGATGAGAGTGCAATAGGCGATAGAGATAACTCGCTCACCTGGGTCACGGTCGATGCGGCCGAAAGCTCCTACTTGTCTTATATAGAGGTTTTTCATTCCAGTAAGTTCCAGGATGACTCTGTTGGCAGCATCTTCGAGATTTTCTGTTGCGCCAACGAAACCACCATAGAGTGACCATTCGCCTCTTCCCGGGTCCATCTTGCGTTTGCCTATCAGTACCTGGAGGTTACTACCGTCGAAACCGAAAATGATACAATCGACGGATACTAATACTTTGGAGTATTCATTATAAAACTGGGTCATGGTCTTTCTGCTGTTTTGATGTAATGATTCAATGTATGTATAGTTGTGTTCTTTTGCTTGCTCTTCATAGAGCAGGTTCGAGAGGAAAATCAAGGAGTAAGAAGGAGAAGAAAGGATCGCGTATTTTTTCAACAGAAACAGTTTTGTCTGATCTTTGAGAAAATTCCAGACTCCTCACTTCTTGCTCCTGACGTGAATAATATTTTACCAGAAGTATGCGTAGAATGCTGCGCAGAGGCCGATTACTACGAGGGTACCGATAATATCGAAGGCACTCCAACTCTCACGGATAGACTTCTTGAAGTCTGATGTGAAGGTGATTGCCTCTACCTGCTCCTTGCTTGGAGCTGGAGTGAAGCAGCTTACTACTACCATGAAGATGATGAGGAATACGAGCAACCAGCACTCGAATACGAGCCAGTTGGTCTGCCAGAACCATGCGGTGTAATCCCAGAATGCACCATCCATTGTAGCCTTACCTGTATCAGTAATGACGTTGGTAACGAGGCGGAGCATACCGATGAGGAAACCGGTAATCATGGTGTATTCACCTGCCTTTGGAGTAATCTTCTTAAAGAAGATACCCATTGCAAATACGGCTACCATGGCTGGAGCCAGGAGTGACTGGATACCCTGGAGATAGTTGTACAAAGTATCCATCTTCATCATGATTGGCAACCATGCGAAACCTAGAACCACAACTACTACGGTAGCGATACGGCCAACGAGTACGTAGTGAGCCTCAGACATGCCCTTCTTCAATGGTTTGTAGAAGTCCTCGGTGAAGAGGGTAGCACAGCTATTGAAGAATGCTGCCAATGAAGCAACGAGTGCGCAGATGAAACCGATGGTTACGATACCCTTGATACCTGCAGGAAGAACGGTCTTTACCATGATGGCGAAGGCTGCATCAGTCTCGTTCATCTGGATGGCACCCTTCTGAGCCAATGCGGCTGCAATCATACCTGGGATGAGGAACATGAAGCAAGGGAGTACCTTGAAGAAACCGGCTGCGATAGTACCGCGGCGGGCACGCTTCATAACCTCTACGTTGCTCTCGCCAGGAACCTGACCGAGTACACGCTGAACGATGTGCTGGTCAGTACACCAGTACCAGAAACCGATGATGGTTGCACCGATGAATACTACGAAACCAGGATACTCCTGATACATAGAGTCACCTGCCTCCCAGTGGAACATGTGAGTTGTACCATAACCATTGTTCAGCTTGCCGCAGTAATCCATCATGTCGGCCCAACCAGCAGCTATGCTGCCACCGCCAAGGGTAGAGAGACCGAGGAAGAGTACGAGGAAAGAACCGATGACGAGGATAGGAGTTTGGATAGTTGACAATGTCATCACACCCTTCATACCACCGAATACGGTGAAGATGGTGGTGAGGATAATCAGACCGATGGCACCAACCCAGAAGTTCAAGCCCCAAAGATATTCAAAGAAGATACCACCTGTAAGGGCTGTAACGCTCACCTTAGTAAGGATGTAAGCTACGAGTGTGATGATAGAGAGCCATGAACCTGTGCGCTGGGTATAGCGGAACTTCAGGAAGTCTGGCATGGTGATGATCTTACCCATCTTGTTAATGAGCAACTGGTAGAAAGGTACGAACAGCCAACCCAAGATGAGGATCATCCAGCCCTGCATCTCCCAGTGTGCCATACCAACACCACTCTTGGCACCTGTACCAGCCAAACCAACGAGGTGCTCAGAACCTATGTTGGCAGCAAAGATAGCCATACCGATTACATACCATGGCTCACCCTTACCGAAGAGGTAGGCAGAAGAGTCTTCACCTTTCTGAGCCTTTCTGTCTTTCACGATTGCGTGCCAGACAGCCCAAATTACGCCGATAACTCCAATGGCGAGTATAGCCCAATCAAGCCATACGAATTCTGTTGAATTCCAATTCATAATTACTATAAGATTGTTTGTTTATTATTATTTGTTTATTCTTTTCTTTTATTGGATGCTTATTATGTTAGTTTCTTATCCAGCACATTTCGTTTTTTTTTGTCATTGCGAAAACTTCTTGTTGGATGTTAGTTGTTCCGGCGGACTTTATCCGCCGGTTCGCTGACTTTTAAACTAACTTACGCTTACTTTTTAACGCTGAATTTGTAAGCGAGGTGAGAATAGTATTTCTCTCCTGGCTTCAATGTGGCATCTGTCCAATCCTTTACACCCTGAGCAATCTTGGTTGGAGAATCAGGATATTTCTGGCTCTCGAAGCAAACGCTTACGTGTTTAGGATACTTGATGCCATGCTTGCAGGCAATACCTGTGCCTTGGAAGTTGCCGGTGTAAACCTGAATGCCTGGCTCGTTGGTAAATACTTCAAGAAGGATACCGCTCTTTGGTGAGTAGAGGCTTGCGCAAACTGTTTTGTCATCGCCCTTACCATTCTTATATGTGTTCAAACACCAGTTGTGGTCGTAACCTGTGGCATTCTTAATCTGATCAAAGTTATAATCAACCTTCTTGCCGATTTCTGCAGGTTTACGGAAATCCATAGGGGTTCCATCGACACTCTTGATTTCACCAGTTGGGATGTAAAGTGAATCTGCAGGAGTGAACTTATCTGCATTGATGTACATTATCTGATCGAAACCTTCCTTAGATGGATCGCCATTCAAGTTGAAGTAACTGTGGTTGGTCATATTGACAACGGTCTCTTTGTCTGTTGTAGCGCCAAACTCGATGTCGAGTGTGTTGTCACTCTTGACTGTATATTTAGCTGTTGCTGTTACGTTGCCAGGGAAACCATTCTCGCCATCCTTCGCATTGATAATGAAGGTAACGGATGAGTCGTTCTTCTCTGTAATGTCGTAAACCTGGTTCAACCATCCTGTAGCACCACCACCATGTAGGCAGTTGCCATTATCATTTGCCTTCAACTGGTATGTTGAACCAGCAAGTGAAAGTTTAGCATCCTTGATACGGTTGGCATAACGTCCTACAGAAGAACCATAGTCTGAAGGAGAGTTAAGGGTGTCAGCATACTGATGGATATTATCGTAACCAAGAACCACATCTGTTGGCTTTCCGTCCTTGTCTGGAACGGAAATGGAAACGACACGTCCACCATAATTGGTGAGGCAAACTTCCATGCCGTTTGCATTCTTGAGAGTTACTAACTCAGTCTTCTTGCCCAATACTGTTGAATCGAAATCTGCCGGATTCAAACCAGATTGTGTGAGACTTGCATTGCTGCTTGATGAACAAGCTGAGAGGGTAGCGATAGCCGCAAAACCAACTCCCATAAATAGGGTCTTAAATGTACTCATTTTTAGGCTGTTTTTTATTGTCTATTCATTTTGGGTGTAAAATTACAATTTTATTTCGAATCTGCAAGCGTTTTCCCTAACTTTTTTCCTTCTAAAGTGTCTTTTTAACACTATTTGTATGAAAACGCCTGTTTTTGTCTTATTTGGGACAAAAAAAAAACTGCAGTTAGCAATACTAACTGCAGTTCCTTATATTATATATAATGTATATATTAGCAAACCTTGTGAGAACCCTCAGAGATTATTACAGGGTAAATCTCTGGAGCATGACCATATTTAGCTGTGAACTTAGCTGTAATGTCCTCAACGAACTTGTCGTAGATATCGTCCTTTACCAGGTTGATGGTGCAGCCACCGAAGCCACCGCCCATGATACGGCTACCAGTAACACCATTCTCCTTAGCAACATCGTTTAAGAAGTCGAGTTCCTCGCAGCTTACCTCGTATTCCTTGCTCAAGCCGTAGTGAGTCTCGTACATCTTCTGACCTACTGTCTCATAGTCACCCTTCTCAAGAGCATCGCAGACAGCCAAAACGCGGTCCTTCTCGCCCAATACGAAGTGAGCGCGGCTGTAATCCTCTTCGCCTACCTCAGCGCGAACCTCTTCCAACTGCTCCCATGTGCAATCACGGAGAGTTTCGAACTTAGCTTCTGGGTGCTTTGCTGCAATGTGCTTAACAACATTTTCGCAAGAGTTGCGGCGGTCGTTGTATGGAGAACCTGCCAACTCGTGCTTTACCTTAGAGTTTACCAGGCAGAGTTTATAGCCCTTAGGCTCGAATGGGAAGTATTCAAATTCGCGGCTGTTGCAATCGAGGCGCATCAACTTACCTTCCTTGCCGAAAACAGAAGCAAACTGGTCCATGATACCGCAGTTAACACCTACATACTTGTGCTCAGTAGCCTGACCAGCGAGAACGAGATCCCATTTAGAAACCTTGTTGTCCCCAAAGAGGTCGTTCAAAGCAAAAGCAAAACAGCTTTCAAGAGCAGCAGAAGAAGACATACCTGCACCGAGAGGCACATCACCATAGAATGCTGCATTGAAACCCTTTACGTCAACGCCCAATGCCTTCATCTCCTGGCAAACACCATAGATGTAACGTGCCCATGAAGCGCGTGGACCTTCAGGATCATTAACCTTGAATTCTACACGGTCCTTCAAGTCGATAGAGTAGAGCATGACGGTATCTGTTCCGTTAGGACGGATTTCTGCCATGATACCCTTATCTACTGCACCTGGGAAAACAAATCCACCATTATAATCGGTATGCTCGCCAATCAGGTTAATACGACCTGGTGACATGTAGATGTTACCTGTTTTACCATCGAAATGCTTGATGAAGCGGCTTCTTACTTTTTCAATATCCATAATTAGTTAAGTTTTTGTTGTGTTGTTACTAAAGATTTGATTATATGATTTAGCCCCAAGACTATATAAGCCTTAGGGCTAATTTATTTCGTGTTATTAATCAACAGGAATATCCTTGTTGATGTTCTTGCAACCAGCTACAGAATAGAAGAACATGTATGTCATACAGATGAGAGGCACAATGTAACTAGCCATATAGCCAGCATTGTCTGCGATGAAGTTCTGTACCAATGGCATCAATCCACCACCTACTACCATCATCATGAAGATACCTGAAGCCTGGGCTGTATACTTGCCAAGACCCTCAGTAGCAAGGTTGAAGATAGAAGACCACATGATAGAAGTGCAGAGACCGCAGAGTACCAGGAACATGGCTGCGATAGGCACTGTTACCATCTGGAATGATGTACCTGTAAATACAGGCATTTCTACTGTTGTTGACTTGCCGAGAAGTACGGCGAGGACGATAAAGATCATACCTGCACCATTGGCAATCATCATCATCATGCGGCTAGATACCTTGTCAGCAATAAAACTGGAGCAAAGACGACCAACCAGCATCAGGAGCCAATATGTACCTGCAACGAAACCACCGATAGCTGCTGCATTTGCCAAGGCTGTACCATTGATGAAACCACCACCATTTGCTGTTGTATCAGAAATGTAGAAGTTCAATGTTCCAGGAATGCCTACCTCAACACCTACATAAACGAAGATTGCGATAACGCCGAGGTTGAAGTGACGGAAAGCCCATGGTGAATGCTCGAATACAGTCTTGTCTGTAGTCTTACCCATCTCTGGATCCTGGATAGGGATGAAGTTCAAGATAACGAATGCTGCTGCGAATACGGCAAGGGCAATGTAAAGCACGAGGTTCACATCTACCATTTTTGTATTAGCAGTAACAGTACCGATAAGGGCACCTACGAGCATTGGGGTTAAAGTTCCGGATAAACTGTTCAATGTACCACCGATGAGGTTCAACTGGTTACCGCGGTTACCACCACCACCGATGAGGTTCAACATTGGGTTTACAACAGTATTCAAAATACAAACTGCGAAACCTGAGATGAACGCACCGAAGAGGTAAACGGCGAAGCCTGAGATGTCGGCACCGAAATTACCTGAAAGGAACTGGATGAGCACGCCTACGAATCCGGTAGCGATACCGGTGAGGGCGGTCTTCTTGTAACCGATCTTGGTGAGCAACTTACCTGCAGGGATACCCATGAAGAGGTAAGCCAAGAAGTTCATGGCGTTACCCAACATACCGATCATGTTAGCACTTCCGCTGTCAGCGAATACATTTTTCCAAATAACTCCGATAGGAGCAGCCAAATTCGTTACGAACGAAATCATGGCATAGAGGAACATCATCGTGATAATGGCGATGATATTGCCATTTTTACTTTGGTTTTCCATTTTTTTTGATAGTTGATATTGTTATTTGTTATTATTATTTGCGAAAAGCTTGTTTATACTCTTTTTGAAGAGGTTATTGATTCTCTTTTATGGTAAAGAGGTTGCTACTCTTTTCTTCTAAAGAGGTTGTTTCTTCTTTAAAGACGTTAAGACTTCTCTTTAAGATTGTTGTCGCGCTGGATGGGTTTTGTCATTCAAGCGCGAAAATGGAGCAAGTGCTGTTTAGAGTACCTGCTCCATGATTTATTCTGATTTATTTGTCAATTCCAAACTTATAGATTGTCTTCTGGGTGTATGTTTCACCCGGATTTAATCTGCAACTTGGGAAATAGGTGTGATTTGGAGTGTCTGGGAACTTCTGTGCCTCGAAGCAGACTGCACTGCGACGTGGGAATGTTGCACCAAACTGTCCTGAGATACCTGCAAGGAAATTACCTGTGTACATCTGCAAACCTGGTTCTGTGGTATAAACCTCCATGGTACGGCAGCTTACAGGGTCTTTTATACGGGCAGCGAAACTCAACTCACCTTCTTCTGTCTTGTTCAATACATAGTTGTGGTCATAGCCCTGACCATTCTTGATCTGTTCGTTGTCTGCATTGATGTCCTGACCAATTGGTTTTGGTGTACGGAAATCGAATGGTGTGCTCAACCTTCAAAATCTCACCTGTAGGGATAGAATACTCATCGATAGGGAGATAGTAGTTTGCGTTCACCTCACAGATGATATTGTCAACTGTTGGGGTAGGATTAGCAATACCCTGGATTGAGAAGAAAGCGTGATGTGTCAGATTGCAGATGGTTGTCTTGTTGGTTGTAGCCTGATACTTGATAACGAACTCATTGTCGTCGGTCAATGTGTAAGCTACCCAAACTGTCAACTCACCAGTGAAGCCTTCTTCACCATAAGGGCTCGTGTATTTCAACACGACAGCGCTATCACTCATGCGGGTTGCATCCCAAATTTTGGTGTGGAAACCTGTAGGTCCACCATGCAGGTGGTTGGGACCATCGTTGCATGCTAATTGATACTCCTTGCCGTGAAGTATGAACTTGCCTTCTTTAATACGGTTGCCATAACGACCGATGAGCACACTCAAGAATGGCTCTGGCGAGTTGATGACGTCCTGTATGTTGTCATGGCCTTGGATGAGGTTGGCATAGTTGCCATCCTTGTCTGGCATCATGATGGCTACGACTGCTCCACCATAGTTAGTCACTGCAACTTCGTTGCCTTGCTTGTTTCTTAACACGAAGAGATCAGTCTTCTTGCCATTCACTGTGGTCTGAAAATCTTCTCTTTTCAAACCACACTTATTTGCTGGTTCTGTATTCATAATATCTCACTTTTTTTAGTTACCTTACTTTGGTTTAAGTAATGTACTGCAAAGTAACTAAAAAAAAATGAGTATTACAAATATTTTATGAACTTTTTGGTTTAAAAAATCCTAAAACGATTCTGATAGCAAATCGGCAACGACGTAACTAGATCCGCCAATAAAGATAAAATCATCTTTTTTTGCGTTTGCTTTTGCTTTGTTAAATGCCTGTGCAATAGTTTGATAGCATGTTCCGTTTAAGCCGTGCTTTTGTGCGTATCCGTATAATTTGTCTACAGGAATCGCTCTTTTGGTTGATGGCTGTGTCCAATAGAAAATCGTGCTTTCTTTTGGCAACTTTTCTAATAGTCCCATTACATGCTCTACATCTTTGTCGTCAACCATTCCGAAGACAATATGTTTTGTATCGGCTTTGACGGATGCAATCTGAGGTTCCAGATACTCCCATCCGGCAAGGTTATGTCCCGTATCACAGATGGTGAGAGGGTGCTCGTTGAGTTTTTCCCATCTGCCACGTAAGCCTGTCAGCTCGCATACATGTTCGAAGCCGTTTTTTATGCTTTCATCTTTGATTTCTATTCCTTCTTCCTTCAGGCATTCTACGGCTGCGGATATGGTGCAGAAGTTCTTTTTCTGATAGTTGCCTTTCAGTTCGAAGTTCATGTCTGCGTCAGTTGCATGTGCAAAATGGATAGGAGAATTCTGCTCATGGGCTTTCTTGATGAACACAGGTTGGGTCTCTTCGTTCCATTCGCCAATAACGACAGGAATCTGTGGCTTGATGATACCCGCCTTTTCGCCTGCAATCTCGCCGAGTGTATTCCCGAGGAATTGGGTGTGGTCAAAACTGATATTCGTGATAACGGATAGGATAGGAGTGATGATGTTGGTACTATCCAGTCTTCCTCCCAATCCAACTTCGATGACGGCAAAGTCTACCTTTTGTTCTGCAAAATACTGAAATGCCATCATGGTGGTCAGTTCAAAGAACGAAGGATGTAGCGGTTCGAAGAATTTCCGGTTGTTTTCTACAAAGTCGATTACATACTCTTCGCTTACCATCTCACCATTTACGCGAATGCGTTCTCTGAAATCTACAAGATGTGGAGATGTGAACAGGCCGACCTTATAGCCCTGGCTCTGCAGGATTGCAGCAAGGGTATGGGATGATGAACCTTTTCCGTTGGTTCCTGCAATATGGATACATTTATATTGGTTATGAGGATGTCCGAAGTGTTCATCCATTTTATACATCGTATCAAGCCCAGGTTTGTATGCCTTGGCTCCAATCTTTTCAAAAACCGGCGTGCTGGTGAAAAGATATTCAACAGTTTCTTGATAATTCATGTTATACCTTATTATATATACAGATAATCCCCGAAAAGAGCGAACCGTTCTTTCGAAGATAGTTCGCCCTCTTCGGGGATTGCTCTTTACAGTTTATTTTTTAAAGAGATTCTTGAAACTTTCAAAGAGAGATTTCTTCTCTGCATTATCTGCTTTGAAATTATCGCATTCCTTGAATTTCACAACAAGATTCTTTTCTTCTTTGGTCAGAGATGTAGGGATGAAAACGGTAATATTGATGATAATATCACCACGGCCATAACCATATCCCTTAATAGCCGGCATACCTTTGCCACGCAAACGAATCTGTTTGCCTGGTTGTGTGCCTGGTTCTATTTTGATCTTCGTCTTACCATCCAAGGTAGGGACTTCTACCTCGCCACCCAAAGTGGCAGTTGCAAAGTCAAGAACAAGATTATGGTATAAGTCCTGACCAACACGCTCGAAATCATCGTTCTTTTCTACGCTTACCATTACCTGTAGGTTTCCGTAGAGACCATTGTGCTTGCCTTGGTTACCCTTTCCTTCAACGGTAACAACCATATCGTTGTCGACACCTGCAGGGATATTGATTTCTACGAGTTCCTCGCCCTTCACGATTCCGTCGCCACCGCATTCCTTACATTTGTTTTTGATGATAGTTCCCTCACCGCCACACTTTGTACATGCAGCCTGAGTTTGCATCATGCCGAACATGCTGCGCACCGTTTTTAAGACATAGCCGCTTCCATGACATTCCGGACATGTTTCTGGCTGGGCACCACCTTCGCAACCTGTTCCGTGACATGCAGAGCAAGTTACATCCTTGCGAATCTTGAAGCGCTTGGTAACACCTGTTGCTGCCTCTTGGAGAGTCAGTTTTACTCTTACGCGAAGGTCGCCACCCTGGTAAACCCGCTTCTGTGAGCCGCCACCGAAACCGCCGCCACCAAAGCCGCTGAAACCGCCGTGTCCGCCAAAGATATCTCCAAACATAGAGAAGATGTCGTTCATGTCCATGCTGGCACCACCGCCGAATCCGCCGAATCCACCTTGTGGCCCGTCGAAACCAAACTGGTCATACTGCTGGCGCTTCTGGGCATCGTGGAGAACTTCGTAAGCTTCGGCAGCTTCCTTGAATTTCTCTTCCGCCTCTTTGTTGCCAGGGTTGCGGTCTGGATGATACTTAATGGCTATCTTTCGATACGCCTTCTTTATTTCGTCTTCTGATGCCGACTTGTCTACGCCCAGCACCTCATAATAGTCTCTCTTAGCCATTTGCTTATTTCAAATATTGAATTTTCTTGCAGAATTCTAATGGAATGTTCTGGATTTTGAAAAATAATTCTTGATATTTCTTTCTTACTGACCTACAGCTACCTTGGCATGGCGAATCACCTTGTCGTTCATCGTATAACCTGTCTGGACGCAGTCAATGATCTTTCCCTTCTTGTCATCGCCCATTCCCGGAACCATAGCAATAGCCTCGTGGAAATCTACATCGAAATCCTTGTCGTTGGTTTCAATCTTCTTAACGCCAAGACCTTCGAGTGTCTTTACGAACTTGTTGAAAATCATCTGGACACCTTCCTTGATAGCCTTAGGGTCTTCGCTCTTGTCAGCGATGGCACGCTCAAAGTCGTCGAGAATAGGCAGAATAGCAGCTACAGTCTTCTCGCCGCCATTCAAAATCAGTTCTGCTTTCTCTTTGAGGGTACGCTTGCGGTAATTCTCAAACTCAGCAGTCTTATAGAGCAACTGTTTCTTGAGTTCCTCTACCTCTTGCTGTGCTTTTGTTAAAGGATCAATCTCTTCTGCCTTCTTGTCAGCAGCGTCTGTATTGTTGTCACCTTCTTCTGCCTTGTTGTCAGTATTCTGATTTTCCTCAGTATTTTCATTTTGAGCTGTCTGCTCATTATTTTCATTCTGAACAGTCTCCTGAACGTTTCCGTCCTCTATATTGATTTCTTTTTCTTTTGACATAGTCTTAAATTTTTTAAACATGATAATTCTTGTTATTGGTTGTTTGACAAAAAGTGTGCCAACCCGATTCTCATCGAATTGGCACTATTAAATTATAAGATAATTTGTGGTTGCTGTTTAAAACAGCAGAATAACTTTCTGTTTAGAATCCGTACATCTTAGCCTTCTGCTCCTTGATAGCTTCATCGTAGATATACTCATCATAAGACATGAGCTTGTCGATGGTGCCTGATGGAGTGAGCTCGATGATGCGGTTTGCCACGGTGTTGATGAATTCGTGGTCGTGGCTAGAGAAGAGGATATTGCCCTTGAAACCTACCAGGTTGTTGTTGAATGCCTGAATACTCTCCAGGTCCAAGTGGTTGGTTGGTGTATCAAGAATCAGGCAGTTGGCGTTCTGCAACTGCATGCGTGCAATCATACATCTCATCTTCTCACCTCCGGAGAGGACATTTACCTTCTTCAGTACTTCTTCGCCGCTGAAGAGCATTCTTCCGAGGTAGCCCTTCATGGCAACTTCGTTACCTGGACCATACTGGCTCAACCAGTCTACCAGGTTCTTGTCGCTCTGGAAGAATTCTGTATTATCGAGTGGGAGATAAGCTGTTGTGATAGTAACACCCCACTTGTAGTCACCTGCGTCAGCCTTTCGGTTGCCGTTGATGATTTCGAAGAGTGCGGTCATCGCCTTAGGGTTGTGAGAGAGGAATACTACCTTCTCGCCCTTTTCTATGTTGAAGTTTACATTGTCGAAGAGCACTGTTCCGTCTTCGTCGCATGCTTTCAGTCCCTCTACCTCCAGAATCTGGTTACCTGGTTCACGGTCCATCTGGAAGATGATGCCTGGGTATTTACGGCTTGAAGGACGGATTTCTTCAACGTTCAGTTTCTCCAGCATCTTCTTGCGGGATGTTGTCTGCTTACTCTTGGCAACGTTAGCTGAGAATCGGCGGATGAATTCTTCCAGCTGCTTCTTCTTCTCTTCAGCCTTCATCTTCTGGTTCTGAGCCTGGCGGAGAGCCAACTGAGAACTCTCATACCAGAAAGAGTAGTTACCTGCAAACATCGTAATCTTACCGAAGTCGATATCTACGGTCTGGGTACTTACAGCATCGAGGAAGTGACGGTCGTGAGATACTACGAGTACGGTCTGTTCAATGTTGCTGAGATAGTCTTCCAGCCACTCAACAGTGTCGAGGTCGAGGTCGTTGGTAGGCTCATCGAGAAGGAGGTTGTCTGGGTTGCCGAAGAGTGCCTTTGCCAGCATCACGCGCACCTTCTCTGTATTAGAGAGATCTCCAACGAGTTTGTCGTGGCGGTCTTCCTTTACGCCGAGGTTCTGCAGAAGTTGTGCGGCATTGCTTTCAGCCTCCCAACCATTCATTTCTGCAAACTTGAGCTCCAGCTCAGCAGCGAGGTTACCATCTTCTTCTGTCATCTCTGGCTTAGCATAGAGGCGCTCGCGCTCCTTCATGTTTTCCCATAATGGCTGATGGCCCATCAGAACGGTATCCATCACGCGGAAATCGTCATATTTGAAGTGGTCCTGTTCCAAGACAGAAAGGCGCTCGCCTGGTCCCATTTCTACTGTACCCTTGTTTGGTTCAAGGTCGCCGCTGATAGCGCGGAGGAAAGTAGATTTTCCGGCGCCGTTAGCACCGATGATACCATAAATATTACCATGAGTGAACTTGAGGTTTACATCCTTGTAAAGCACTCTCTTTCCGAATTGGATCGCAAGATTTTGTACTGTAATCATTATTTGTTCCTAAATATCTTTTATTCTGATTATATCTTTAATTCAGCTGCAAAATTACAAAAAAATATTTGAAACACAATGATTTATTGGCAAAAGTTACTAATTTTTAGTTAAAAACATGGTGGCTTTTTGTTATTTTGCAGAAAAGTCTTACTTTTGTAGGCTGAAACTGAGAAAATGCAGCATTGATTCTGTGTTTTTCATGTTAAGAAAATGATATCGATAACAATATGAGACAACAAAATAGAAAAGGAAATTTTAATAAGCATACCAATAATGCTTATGGCTACGGAAACCCAAATGAATATGAGCATTACAAGGTAGAAAAACCTGCTCCGTTGCTGGAATGGCTGATGGAGAATGTGAAGGGACCTAGCAAGACTAAGGTGAAGCAGACTCTGCAGGGTAGGGGAATCAAGGTAAATGGCAAAACCATTACCCAGTTTGATTATGCCCTGAAGCCGGGTATGAAGGTGAGTGTGAGCAAGACAAAGAAGAATCAGGAGGTATTTAAAAGCAGATACCTTAAGATTGTTTATGAAGACAGATATCTGATTGTTGTCGAGAAAAACATTGGTATATTGAGTATGGCAGCCGGTCATTCTACTTTGAATGTGAAAACGGTGCTTGATGATTATTTTCATAAGACTCGCCAGAACTGCCAGGCGCATGTAGTCCACCGACTGGATCGTGATACTTCGGGCTTGATGATTTATGCCAAGGATAAGCAGACGGAGTTGGCTTTGGAGGATGATTGGCATCATAATGTGTACGACCGTAGATATGTGGCTCTGGTTTCCGGAGAGATGGAAGAAGATGAAGGTACCGTTGCCAACTGGCTGAAAGATAACAAGGCTTATATTACTTACAGCAGTGATACGGATAATGGCGGCAAGTATGCTGTTACCCATTTCCATACATTAGAGCGTACAACGGCTCATTCTCTGGTGGAGTTCAAACTCGAAACGGGCCGTAAGAATCAGATTCGTGTTCATACGGCTGATATGGGGCATCCGGTGTGTGGTGACATCAAGTATGGTAATGGTGATGATCCATGCCAGCGCTTGTGCCTGCATGCCTATGTGCTGTGTTTCTATCATCCCGTAACGCATCAGCCTATGGAATTTGAAACTCCGATACCGGCTGAATTCCGTAGGGCATTAAAAAATGATCGTTAATAGGGTGATGAATACTGATTGGTAGTTTATACTATATAATAATGTGATATGAATGATTTTGGATATTATGCGCTGGTATTGGTAGTCCTTGTTGTAGGACTGTTTGTCTTAAAGAAGGTGGCTACCTGCATGATTAAAGCAATGGTAGCTGTTGTTATGATAGCCGTGCTGGCAGTTCTTTACTGGCTCTTCTGTTGATAGTAGAGTTGTATGATGATGACGGGATGAGGTTTTAGATATTTTTTGATTGGTAAATTGGTTGCGGTTGTCTGGGTGTAAACTTTGGGTGGCTGCAACTTTTTTTATATTGATATTTAAAGAGATATAAAGTGATATTTAAAGGTGACATTAAATGGTAGGGAGAAATATAAAATAAAAAAGAGCATTTCTGTTAAGAAATGCTCTTTTTGTACACCCTTAGGGATTCGAACCCTAGACCCACTGATTAAGAGTCAGTTGCTCTACCAACTGAGCTAAGGGTGCAACTGTTTATTGGTGACTCCGCAAGGATTCAAACCTTGAACCTCTTGATCCGTAGTCAAGTGCTCTATTCAGTTGAGCTACGGAGCCAAAACCGTTTGTTTCAGTGAAGCTTTGATAGGAGAGTGACTCCGCAAGGATTCAAACCTTGAACCTCTTGATCCGTAGTCAAGTGCTCTATTCAGTTGAGCTACGGAGCCAATTCTTATCTTTTGTACACCCTTAGGGATTCGAACCCTAGACCCACTGATTAAGAGTCAGTTGCTCTACCAACTGAGCTAAGGGTGCAACATTTAAAAGCCTTATTTCTGAATTGCGAGTGCAAAGGTACTACTATTTTTTGATTCCACCAAATTTTTTCGCAACTTTTTTCGAAAAAAATCAATTTTCCTTCATCTTGAAGGTTCCTAATGTATGTCTATACCCCTTCTTGTTGATGCTTACCACGCGGTAGATACCCTCCTTTAAGTTTCTAACATCTAGCGTGTTATCTTTTGCATGGAGGTGCAGAATATCGCATCCTTGCAGGGTTTCGACCATCAGAACGTCAAAAACGAGATTTTTTTGTGGTTTCTGCTAGATATACCTTCTTTCCGTCACATTTGAGTAATTTCGCAGCTCCTGTGCTTTGGGCAAAAAGTGGATTTTCTTCCTCTTTTCTTGGGTTGGCTGGCTTTCTATGCCATATCCGTCCATTGAAGTTACGGCAACAAACAGATGTTTTGCATCAGAATTTTCTATTTTGAACGAATTTCCTATGAGTCGTGCGGCAACCAGGTTGCGTGCATCGGTGATGTCTACCGGATATTTCTTGCTCGCGTATACATTATTATATATATAAGGGGTTGCGATTTTAGTGCCATCCGTATAGTTTGAAGGATTGCTCCAGGAAACTGATACCTTGTTATCGGTGGTGATTACCGATAATTGTTGTGGCTGTTCTGGTTGGTTCTTGCTTGCCCAAGTCATCGGCGGAACCAATGATGGGTATGGATTGAAACGTTGGGTAAAGTCGAGGATACCCTGTTTGTTGTCCAGGAGGAACTTGTTTCTGAAGAATGCATATCCCATTCCGAGGTTTCGGATGTGATACATTTCTGCCGTCACGTCATTGATGTTCCACTTTCCTTCTTTCGGATCGAGAAAGTAGATGCCCAGTCCTGGAACCACAATCTTGCCATGGCTCTGTTCCTGCCAGTCGATGGCAAACGGATAGAAGTGTTCGTTCTTGAAATACATCATAGGGAAGAGCTCGTCCATCAGACCGCTCTTGAGCCAGCCCTGTGCATCCTGGCAGACCTTCGTGTATGCATTCCAGCCAAAACTTCGGTATCTGCTCAGGTCATCATACTTTCCTACAGGTGAGCAGCTCATCTTTACCCAAGGTTTTTCAGCCTTCACTGCATCGTGAATCTTTCTTACGATGTTGGTGATATACCGGCGTCCCTGTTCCCGGCTCACTTTGATGTTCCAGGTTTCAGGGTAACGGATGTAGTCGAGGTGAATACCGTCTACATTATATTTATGTGTAATTTCCCTGCAGATGTTTGCTAGATAATCACCAGTCCGACTGTTTTCCGGATCCATGTATCCGTCGGCTCCAATCTTCTTGATGAGTTTCGGCATCTTCTGTCTGAGGGTTTTGCAGCCGAGTGCGTTCCATTTTCCTACAGGGATGGTTACCACCCAAGCATGCAGTTCCATACCGCGCTTATGGCATTCGTCGATGGCAAACTGCAGGGCATCATAGCCCGGACTTCTGCCCGGAAATCCTGACAGACATCCATCCCAAGGTTCGTATGCCGACGGATAAATCATGGTACCTCTTACGCGGGTCTGTATCAGTACAGTGTTGATTTTAGCCTGCTGTAACCGGTCCAGTATATCCGTCAGTTCCTTTTTCTGCTTTTCGGCAGAATAAGAAGACTGGGCATAAGAGTGTGGCCAGTCGATACCTCCTATGGTTGTCAGCCATACAGCTCTTACTTCATGTTTCGGCACCTGGTTATTGAACACGATACTCTGGGCTTTTGCGGCCAAAACAGAGCATAAAACGATAAAAAATATCTTAAATCTCTTCATAATCTTACAATTTGGCAACAAAGATACCAATATTTTTTTATTTCAAATAAAAATATTACTTTTGCGGTTGAAATATTAAAATAAAGTGCATTTTGCACCGAAAAGAGAGAAAATTTTAAGCAATAAAAGAAAAATGGTCAGTTTCGTTATTAGTTTGGTTGCCCTTGTATTGGGTTACCTTCTTTATGGAAAGTTTGTGGCGCATGTGTTCGGTCCTGATGACCGCCCTACGCCTGCAGTGACCAAAGCCGATGGGGTCGACTTTATGGTACTGCCTAGTTGGAAGATCTTCATGATTCAGTTCCTCAACATTGCAGGAACGGGTCCTATCTTCGGTGCCATTATGGGTGCTTGGTACGGACCGGTGGCTTATCTGTGGATTATCTTCGGGTGTATCTTCGCAGGAGCCATGCATGATTACATGAGCGGTATGCTCAGTATCCGTAACGGTGGAGCTGGTTTGCCGGAATTGGTAGGTAAGTATTTGGGTGGACGCACCAAGAAAGTGATGTTGCTCTTTTCGGTACTTTTGCTGATGATGGTGGGAGCTGTGTTTGTATACAGTCCGGCTATCATTATGAGTGGCATTTGTAATACGGATGCATTCTGGGGCAGCCAGATGTTTTGGATTGTGGTGATTTTCGTTTATTACGTCATTGCTACATTACTGCCTATCGATAAGGTTATCGGAAAGATTTATCCGCTCTTTGCCTTCTCGCTTCTCTTTATGGCGGGTGCTCTGATGATAGGTCTCTTTGTGAAGTGGCCTTCATTGCCTGAACTCTGGAGCAATTTGCAGAGTTGCAATCTCAATGAGAATCCGGCTTGGTTGGGAACGGAGTCTTTTGTACAGAAGAGTCCGATTTTCCCTTGCCTCTTTATCACGATAGCCTGTGGTGCCATCAGTGGTTTCCATGCTACGCAGAGTCCGCTCATGGCCCGATGCATGAAGAATGAGAAGATGGGACGCCCTATTTTCTATGGTGCCATGATTACAGAAGGTGTTGTTGCCTTGATATGGGCTACGGTTTCCATGTATTTCTTCTACTATGGTGGATGGCGTGAATGCGTAAGTCCTGAGGCGGCTCAGCAGTTTATTGCTCAGTTTGATGGCGGCAAGTCGCTTATCCAGAACTTCGATGCGCCTACCGTTGTCAAGATAGTATGTTCCAGCTGGTTGGGTGTGGCTGGTGGAATCCTGGCTCTGCTGGGTGTTGTTGCAGCGCCTATTACCAGTGGCGATACGGCTTTGAGAAGTGCCCGTCTGATTATCGCTGAGTTTATCGGTTTGGAGCAGCGCTCAATGCGCAAGCGTCTTTATATCTGCGCTCCGTTGTTTGCTCTTACGGTGGGCATTCTGGTTTGGCAGATGGAGAATCCTGATGGTTTCAATATCATCTGGCAGTATTTCGGCTGGGCTAACCAGACGCTTTCTGTGTTCACTCTCTGGACATTGACGGTTTATCTGGTACAGCAGAAGAAGCCTTTTGTGATGACGCTGGTTCCTGCCTTGTTTATGACCGTGATATGTTCAACCTTCCTGCTCATTTCGCCAACAGCTTTGGCTTTGGGTGAGAGCTTGGCTTATACGGGCAGTGTCATCATTCTGGTGATAGCCTTGGTATGGTTCCTGGGTTGGTATCGCAGTTATCAGAAGAAACAATAGATTTATATATAAGTATTAATCAATATACGTGAATTTATATGATACGAATGAAAAAAATAGCTATAGCAGCATTGGCACTTGTCGTTTCGACAACTGCCCATGCTCAGTTTGAAAGTGGAAAACAGTATATAGGTGCGTCGATGACGGGCTTAAACTTGAGTTATAATGGCTCTCAGGACCTCAATTTCGGTATTCAGGCTAAGGCAGGATACTTCGTAGAAGACGACTGGATGCTGTTGGGGCAGGTAGAATATAATCATTCTGGTCTTGAAGGCGTGAAGGATTATTTCTCTGTCGGTGCCCAGGCACGTTATTATATCGAGCAGAATGGTCTGTATCTGGGTGGCGGCGTAAAGTTGGCTCATTCCGGAGGTTATAATGATTTCATGCCAGGGGTAGAGGTAGGTTATGCTTTCTTTCTCGGCAAGTCGGTTACCCTCGAGCCAGCTATCTACTACGATCAGAGTTTCAAGAAGCATGTAGATTATTCTACCGTAGGTTTGAAACTGGGTATTGGTATTTATCTCTAAACTGCTAAGATGCAACAACAGTTTTCTTCGACTTTGTTGGAAAAGGCAGTGGCGGAGTTTTCTAAATTGCCAGGTATAGGGCGCAAAACAGCTTTGCGCCTTGTACTTTTTATGCTCAAGCGTAAGAGTGAGGATGTGGAACTCTTTGCTGATACCATTTCCAGGATGCGGCGTGAAGTGAAATACTGCAGAGTTTGTCATAATATCAGCGATACTGATGTCTGTCCGATCTGTTCTGATTCCCGGCGCGATGCTTCTACCATCTGTGTTGTCGAGAATGTGCAGGATGTACTGGCGATAGAAAACACGCAGCAGTTTCACGGACTCTATCATGTCTTGGGCGGCATCATTTCGCCGATGGATGGTATCGGTCCTTCGGATATAGAGATAGAATCGCTGGTTCAGCGTGTGGCTGAAGGTGGGGTGAAGGAGGTGATTTTTGCTCTCAGCAGTACGATGGAGGGTGATACTACCAACTTCTATATCTCCCGTAAACTTGCTGATTATCCTGTTAAACTCTCTGTTATCGCCCGTGGTATCTCGGTGGGTGATGAATTGGAGTATACAGATGAGGTTACCCTCGGGCGGAGTATTCTGAACAGAACTCCATTTGGACAATAACAAAAGACAACAAAATGAAAATCAAACAAGTACAACGAATATTGATGACCAATTTCCTCTTTGTCCTGTTGGTAGGATTCCTGTTGGTCTTGCTCTATGAGACAGAAATTCTGGAACCTACTAATCTGGCAGGGGATGTCACGTTGGTCTATGTGATTACCGTAGCGATGGAGTTTCTTACCATTGCCGTTATTCCTTTGGCGCTCAAACTCTTCAGTTTCAAGGCTATTCACCGTCAGTTGGTAACCCGTAAGGGAGATGCACTTCTTCCTCTGGGCACTGCCCGTCTGAATATGCTCTGCTTGCCAATGCTGATCAATACGTTTATGTATTATCAGACGATGGCGCCTGCTTTTGGATATATGGCTATCATCCTTTTTCTCTGTCTCTTCTTTGTTTATCCTTCTGTCGGAAGATGTGAAGAAGAAACAACAGAGGCGGAAGGTTAAACTCTCAGTATCTAATATTTGATATTCGATATGAAACTCAGTGTTGTCATAGTAAGCTATAATGTGAAGTACTATCTTGCCCAGTGTCTGCGTTCGGTAGAGAAAGCTATCGGCGTGTTGGAGTGTGGGCAGCAGGGTGATGCAAGTGGCGATACGGCAGAGATTATCGTGGTTGATAATCATTCTCAGGATGGAACGGTGGAATATCTCGAACATTGTTTCCCGGCTTCCCGATATCCTAATCTCCATGTTGTAGCCTGTACGCATAATAACGGATTTGCCCGTGCCAACAATCTTGCTATTCGCAAGAGCGAGAGTGATCTGGTTCTTTTGCTGAATCCGGATACCATTATCGGTGAGCATGTTCTCAAGGATGCTGTCAGTTTTATGCATTCTCATCCTGATGCCGGTGCTCTGGGTGTAAGGATGTTGGGAGCCAATGGCAAACCAGCTCCTGAGAGTAGGAGAGGATTGCCTTCTCCGATGGTGGCTTTCTATAAGATGATGGGGTTGTGCAGCCGGTTTCCTCAGCATCACAGTTTCGGTCATTATTATATGGGTTATCTTCCATGGGATAAGCCGGCAAAGATAGAGGTTGTGAGCGGTGCCTTCTGTATGATTCGTCATGAAGCCTTGCTGAAGGTGGGGTTGCTGGATGAGGATTTCTTCATGTATGGCGAGGATATTGATCTTTCTTACCGTATCTTGAAGGGTGGTTATCAGAACTATTATCTGCCTGTAGATATCCTGCATTACAAAGGTGAAAGTACTCAGAAGTCGAGCTTCCGCTATGTTCATGTGTTTTACGAGGCGATGCTTATCTTCTTCCGTAAACATTATTCGGGTATGTCGCATTTCTTGAGTATTCCTATCAAATTTGCCATCTATGCCCGTGCCTCTGTAGCCTTTACGCAGATGATGACTGCGAGAATCAGAAAGAGTCTGGGATTCTTTTCTCCTTCTCATGTCGACCTGTCAAACCAGGTATTGTTTGATGCTGACGAGATGAGCTATGAAGAGATGCTGCATCAGCTTGCGCAGCGGTCTGACGAGAATATCAAACTGGCTACCTATACGAAGGACATCGGTAAGGTGATTACGGATAGGGAGGTGATGGATAAGGATGAATTTGGTTATTTGTAAGGATAGATTTATTTCTATATTATAAGGTACGCGCGTACATTATTAATAAGTGTAGTTTATGAAAGAACCGAATATTCGATTACGTGCTTTAGAGTTGGAAGATCTTGATTTTCTCTACCAGATAGAGAATGATGATCGGCTTTGGGAACTGGGTGTTTCCAATGTTCCATATTCGCGCCGGGTGCTGCTCGACTATATAACCAGTGCTTCGGCAGATATTTATGTAGACAATCAGGTGCGCCTGATAGTAGAGAATGAGCAGAATGAGCAGGTGGGCATCCTGGATCTTACAGATTTTGATCCCCGTCATCACCGTGCCGAACTCGGAATTGTCATCAAAAAGGAGTTTCAGGGGCAGGGTTACGCGAAGGCTTCTGTGTCACGCTTGTTGCAATATGCTCGGAATGTACTTCATCTTCAGCAGATTTATGCTATTGTAGGTATCAGAAACCAAAAAGCGGCTAAAATGCTGCAATCTGTTGGATTTGAGGGGAATAATGTCCTGAAACAATGGCTTTGTAGCCAAGTTGGATATGAGGATGCGATGTTTTTTCAGTATTTTCTGTAAAAAAGTTGCATAAAAATTTGGTAGAACCAAAAAAAAGTAGTACCTTTGCACTCGCAAATGAAAAATGAGTGCTAAGACATTCAATTTGATTTCATGTTTGGTGCGTTAGTTCAGTTGGTTAGAATGCCTGCCTGTCACGCAGGAGGTCACGAGTTCGAGTCTCGTACGCACCGCTCAAAATCATCTTACAGGTTTGCCAAAATAGTTTGGTGCGTTAGTTCAGTTGGTTAGAATGCCTGCCTGTCACGCAGGAGGTCACGAGTTCGAGTCTCGTACGCACCGCTAATTTCATTTGAATATTTCGACTCCTCCATAATAATAATGGTGCGTTAGTTCAGTTGGTTAGAATGCCTGCCTGTCACGCAGGAGGTCACGAGTTCGAGTCTCGTACGCACCGCAGAAACCTTCGAGAGTGATCTCGGAGGTTTTTTGTTTTTATGTAAATCTAAGAGAATATGGCTATCGTTATCACAGTTCTGGCATACTTCTGTGTGCTGCTGCTCTTCAGTCATCTTACTGCCCGTAATATGGCAAGTAATGAAACTTTCTATCGTGCCAACCGCCGTTCGCCTTGGTATATGGTTGCTTTCGGTATGGTGGGAGCGTCTATTTCGGGCATCACTTTCGTCAGTGTGCCGGGCATGGTGATGAGAACGGATATGACCTACCTTCAGATGTGCATCGGTTTCATCTTGGGTTATTTCCTGGTTGCCTTTCTTTTGCTTCCTCTCTATTATCGGTATAATCTCACTACGATTTACGGTTATCTGCAGCAGCGGTTGGGGGAACGTTCGTATAAGACTGGAGCTTCGTTCTTCCTCTTGTCCAAGATGACGGGTGCGGCGGTCCGTTTCTTTGTCGTCTGTATCCTCTTGCAGCGTTTCGTGCTCGATGGGATTGGTGTTCCGTTCTGGGTCACGGTTCCTGTTATGGTACTGCTTATCTGGCTTTATACGCGCAAGGGTGGCATCAAGACGCTGGTGTGGACGGATACCTTTCAAACGCTCTGTATGTTTGCGGTGCTCGTCCTCATTATCTTTCAGGTGATGTCGGCGTTGGGCATGACTCCTTCCGAAACGATCACTGCGATTGCTCACGACAGTCATTCCCGTATTTTTGTCTTTGATGACTGGATGTCGAAACAGAATTTCTGGAAACAGTTCCTCAGCGGTGTCTTTGTAGTGATTGTGATGACCGGTCTTGATCAGGACATGATGCAGAAGAATCTTACCTGCAAGTCGCTCCGTGAGGCCCAGAAGGATGTTTGCAGCTATGGTTTTGCCTTTGTGCCTGCCAATCTGCTTTTCCTGAGTCTGGGGGTGTTGCTGGTAATGCTGGCTCAGAAACAGGGAGTGGCTTTGCCTGATGCTCCTGATGATCTGTTGCCGATGTTTGCGGCTTCGGGGGCGATGGGAAACCTGGTGGTGGTCTTGTTTACCATTGGCATTGTGGCGGCAAGTTTCTCCAGTGCCGATTCAGCATTGACCGCGATTACTACGAGTCTGTGCGTGGATATTCTGGGCAAGAAGGATGATATGAAGCTCCGCAAGCGTATGCATCTGCTGGTGGCTTTCGTCTTCATGCTCTTCATCATTGCTTTCAAGGCGATTAATTCTACGAGCGTGATAGATGCCATCTACATCCTCTGCTCTTATACTTACGGTCCGCTGTTGGGTTTGTTTGCCTTCAGTCTGCTCACCAGGCGTCAGGTAAACGACCGCTGGTCGCCATGGGTCTGCATCGCCAGTCCGCTCATCTGCTTCGCCATCGATACCCTTACCTCGCAGTATGTGGGCTATAAGTTCGGCTATGAGCTTCTGATGCTGAATGGCGCCCTGACATTTGCAGGTCTCGCCCTTATAAAAAAAGAAACAGTTAAATACAAACAATAATGAGAACAAAAGTATTATTCGCAGCATTGTTGCTCAGTGCAACAACTGCTTTTGCCCAGCAGGAGAAGTTGGGCTCCGGTATTGACAAGACCAACATGGACTTGACCATCAAGCCGGGTAATGATTTCTATCGCTATGCCGCAGGCAACTGGATGAAGAATCATCCACTCGATGCCGAGCATACCGACAATGGTGCTTTCACCGATCTCTTTGAGCAGAACCAGAAGCGCATCCAGGACATCATCCTTGAATATGCTTCCAAGCCACAGCAGAAGGGGTCACTCGGACAGAAGATCGGTTCGCTCTACAACCTCCGTATGGACAGCGTTCGCCTGAACAAGGAGGGATGGGCACCTATCAAGCCAACTCTCGACCGCATTGCAGCCATCAAGGACCGCAGAGAGTATCAGCTCGTTACCGCTCAGCTTGATTTCCGTGGCGAGGGTACCATGATGTATGGCATCGGTGTGGGCGCCGACCTTCGTGATGCCGCCAACAACCTCGTTGAGGTAGGACAGAGTGGTCTTGGTCTTGGTGTACGCGATTACTATGTAAACGATGACGAGCAGACCAAGAAGATTCGTGATGCATACAAGGCTTATATGAAGAAGCTCTTTCAGATGGTAGGCAACGACGAGGCTACCGCCCGGAAGAAGATGGAGGCTGTGATGGCTATCGAGACCCGCATCGCTAAGGCAAGCTATAGTCAGGTACAGCTCCGCGACATCGACAAGAACTATCACAAGATGACCTACAACCAGCTCGTGCTCGATTATCCTGGCATCGACTGGGGCAATGTGTTCCTGGCATCCGGTTTCCCTGCTTTCAAGGAAATTTGCGTGGGTCAGCCTGAACCAATCCACGAGGTTGAGAAGATTCTCGCAGAGACTTCTCTGGATGATCTGAAGACATACGCAGAGATCAAGGTGATTTCTGGTGCAACCAGCGTATTGAGCGATGATTTCCGTGCCGTATCCTTTGAGTTGAGCAAGGTAATGAGCGGTGTTCAGCAGGACCGTCCTCGCTGGAAGCGTGCCGTAAGTACCGTGAGCGGTGTGTTGGGTGAGGCTATCGGAAAGATTTACGTAGAGAAGTACTTCCCGGAGAGCAGCAAGAAGCGTATGCTCGACTTGGTTCACAATCTCCAGACTGCGCTTTCACAGCGCATCGACGAGGCTACCTGGATGAGTGCTGCTACCAAGGCACAGGCTAAGGATAAGCTGGAGAACTTCATCATCAAGATAGGTTATCCTGACAAGTGGAAGGACTATAGCGGATTGCAGGTAGATGACAGCCTTTCTCTCTACGAGAATATGGCAAATATCTCTGAGTTCTTTACCAAGGATGAAATCGCCCGCAAGGTGAACAAGCCGGTAGATAAGACTGAGTGGGGAATGACTCCTCAGACTATCAATGCTTATTATAACCCAACTACCAACGAGATCTGCTTCCCTGCAGCTATTCTCCAGCCTCCATTCTTCGACCCGACAGCCGATGATGCGATGAACTATGGTGGTATCGGTGGTGTAATCGGTCATGAGATGAGTCATGGTTTTGACGATCAGGGTAGCCAGTTTGACAAGACCGGAAACCAGAACAACTGGTGGACTGCTGCTGACAAGAAGAACTTCGAGTCTCGCACCAAGATCCTGGTTGACCATTTCAACAAGATTGAGTTGGCTGGCAAGAAGGTAAACGGCCAGATGACCCTGGGTGAGAACATCGGTGACAATGGTGGTTTGAACATCGCTTTCCGTGCACTTCAGAATGTGATGAAGACAGAGAAGTTGGGTGTGAAGGATGGATTTACTCCAGAACAGCGCTTCTTCTTGGCATGGGCACGTGTATGGGCAGGCAATGCCCGTCCTGAGTACCTGCAGTATCTGATGACCGTGGATGTTCACTCTCCAAACGAGGCTCGTGTGAACGGTGCCCTCCCAATGGTGGATTCATGGTATAAGGCATTCAACATCAAGAAGGGCGACAAGCTCTTTGTTCCTAAGAATAAGCGTGCACATATCTGGTAAAAACATAAAAAAGTCTTGCAGGCACATTGGCTTGCAAGACTTTTTTATAATCATTACTTCGTTCCGAAGTAGAGGAAGAGCATTCCGAGTAATACCAGGAGCAGATCTACGAACTTCGCCTTGAGATTCTTCTCGTGGAAGATGGCTGCACCGAAGAGGAAGCTGACGATGACCGAACCGCGGCGAATCATGCTCACGATACTGATCATGGCGCCAGGCAAACTTAGAGCGTAGAAATAAACGAAGTCGGCTGCTGAAAGGAAGATACTGATGAAGATGATACTCCAGTGCCAGTGGAATGGGGTAGAATTCTTCTTGGTAGGCCACCATATCATCAGCAGCATGGCTCCCATGAGGAAACACTGGTAGATGTTGTACCAACTCTGCACAATCATTCTGTCTAATCCTACACCACCATTCTCTGGTGGAGCCATCAGATACTTGTCGTAGAGACCGCTTATTGCACCGAGCACGGCAGCCAGCACGATGAAGTAAATCCATTTGTTGTGCTTGAAGTCGATACCCTCTTTCTTGCCGCTGCGCGAAAGCATGGCAAAGGAGATGATGGCAAGTATGACACCAATCCATTGATACAGATTCAGAACCTCGCCATAAACCAGCAGGGCGCCTACGAGTGTCATTACTGGTCGGGTGGCGTTGATAGGTCCCACGATGGTGAGCGGCAGGTGTTTCATGCCGAAATAACCGAAGATCCAGCTGCTCAATACGATGAAACTCTTGAGCACGATGTACTTGTGAACTTCCCATCCGCCTTCTGCTACATGAAACATCGTTCCATCCAGCGAATTTCCTGTATAGCTCATCACGATGAACGGCAGGAAGATGAGCGATGAGAAGAGCGTGTTCAGAAAGAGCACGGGAATCACTGCGTTACCTGAAAGCGCCTTCTTCTTGAAGGCATCATAAAATCCCAGCAGCGCTGCTGAGAGAAATGCTAATACTAACCACATTTTTATGAATGTTAAATGTTGAATGTTGAATGAGGCTCGCGCCCTTGTGTTTCTAATCATTTAATCTTTTAAATCATACCCTACCTCTTCCAGGAACAATGCGTTACCCGGCATGCTTTCGCCTGCATCGCTGCGGCTTCCGTTGTGCAGGATATTGAGAAACTGTTCCATCGTAATCTTTTCTCTGCCTACATCGATGAGCGTTCCCACTACGGCTCTCACCATGTTTCTCAGGAAACGGTTGGCGGTAATCTCGAAATACCAGGTGGTAGGAGAGGTCTGTATCCATCGGGCGGCTGTTACGTGGCAGATGGTGGTCTTGTTGTCGCCACCCGCCTTGCAGAACGCTGCATAGTCTTCGTGATGCAGAAAATGCTGAGCCGCCTCGTTCATCTTCTCGAAATTCAGGGGATAGTTTATCTGCAGTGAATAATGGCGCTCAAACGGATCTTTCTGCGTATGTATATAATAATGGTATGTGCGCGAGATGGCAGAGAAACGGGCATGCATCTCTGGGGCTACCTCCCTTACTTCGTATACGGCGATGTCGCGGGGCAGGATGCGGTTCAGACGGTATACCAGCTGGTCGGGTTCCATCGGAATCCTGTCGGTATCGAAGTGGGCTGTCATGTGTCGGGCATGTACGCCGGTATCGGTCCTTCCTGCTCCCACCACCTCCATTTCCTTTCTCAGAAGTATGGAGAGGGCGCGCTGCAACTCCTGCTGCACCGAATTGGCATTGGGCTGAATCTGCCAACCGTGGTAGTTGGTGCCGTCGTAACCGAAGAATATGAAATATCTCATGATAATCTTTGAATTTTTTTGTTTTTTGCTATGAACTTTGAGCTTTGATTTGTTCTACGTTCTTTGCTTAATTCGGGTGCAAAGTTACTAAAAAAACGTGAAATATGGTATAATAATACAGATTTTTTTCAAAAATGGTACAATCTTGAAAGAAAAGTTCATTTTTATTTTGCAAATTGACAATAATTGTGTACTTTTGCCAACGTTTTTGATATTATAGATTATGGCACAGAATATATTCAAGGGTTTAGGTGTTGCCCTTATTACTCCTTTTAACACCGATGGCTCGGTTGATTATCAGTCGCTCAAGCGATTGGTAGAGTTTCAAATTGACAATGGTGCAGACTTCCTTTGCATCCTTGCCACAACTGGTGAGGCTCCATGTCTTACACAGGAAGAGAAAGATAAAATCACAGAATTGGTGAAAGATGTGAACAAGGGTCGCATCAAGATATTGAAATATTGTGGCGGTAATAATACTGCTGCTGTCGTTGAAGAAATCAAGAACACCGACTGGAGTGGCATCGATGGTATCCTCAGTATCTGTCCTTACTACAACAAACCTTCTCAGGAAGGTCTCTATCAGCACTTCAAGGCCATCGCCCAGGTTAGTCCGCTGCCTATCGTGCTCTACAATGTTCCTGGCAGAACCGGTATCAACATGAAGCCTGAAACAACCTGCCGTATCGCCCGCGACTTCCCTAATGTGGTAGCCGTGAAGGAGGCTAGTGGCAGCCTGGAGCAGGTAGATGAGATTATCAAGAACAAGCCTGATAATTTTGATGTTATCAGCGGCGATGATGCGCTTACCTTCTCAATGATTGCCAGTGGTGCTGCCGGCGTTATCTCTGTTATCGGCAATGCCCTGCCTAAGGCTTTCAGCCGTATGATCCGTCTCGAGTTCCGTGGCGAATATGAGCCAGCCCGTAAGATTCATCATTCTTTCACTGAACTCTACAGTCTGCTCTTTGTTGACGGTAACCCTGCCGGCGTAAAGGCGCTCCTCAATGATATGGGTTTCATTGAGAACGAGCTCCGTCTTCCTCTGGTTCCTACCCGTATCGCAACCAAGCAGAAGATGAGCGACATTCTGAAGACTTTGAATATCTAAAATAGTGATTAGTTATTAATCATTTAGTACCATGGTAGATGATAGAAGAATCATACACGAGATAACACCGCTGATGGGTAAGGATGTGCTCTATATTGCAGACCGACACAAAAAGGAGTTTACTTATCCTATCCATAACCATTCGGTGTACGAGTTGAACTTTGTAGAGAATGCAAAGGGAGTAAGAAGAATCGTTGGAGATTCGCAGGAGGTGATAGGCGATTATGATCTCTGTCTCATCACATCGCCCGATCTGGAGCATGTATGGGAGCAGAACGAATGCCACAGCGATGACATCCGTGAGATTACCGTCCAGTTTGATTTCTCCATGAGTGATGAAACGCTCTTCGGAAGAAATCCCTACGCCAGCATTACCCGTATGATGCAGGAAGCAAAGATGGGACTCTCATTCCCGTTGCAGGCAATCATGAAGGTATACGGAATGCTCGATACTTTAAGTTCCGTAAAAGACGGTTTCTATGCCGTACAGCAGTTCCTGACCATTCTCTACGAACTGTCACGCTGCGAAAATGCCCGCACCCTGGCTTCCAGCAGTTATGCCAAGGTAACGGTAGAAGACGATAGCCGGCGCATCCTGAAGGTGAAGAATTTCATCTCCAAGAACTATATGGATGAACTCCGTCTGCCGGAGCTTGCCTCGCTGGCAGGCATGAGCAGCAGTGCGTTCAGCCGTTTCTTCAAGCTCCATACCGGCAGAAATATCTCTGAGTATATCATCGACCTGCGTCTGGGTTATGCTGCCCGCATGCTGGTAGATACCGCCAAGAGTATTAGCGAGATAGGTTTTGATTGCGGATTCAACAATCTCAGCAACTTCAACCGCATCTTCAAGAAAAAGAAAGGATGCTCGCCAAGCGAGTTCCGGGAAAGCTATCATAAGACAAGAATCATTGTATAATACAGCCAACGTAATCGTTTAAGTGAAATTATCAAAAATATTTCGCTTAAACGATTCTTTTTTCCGATATTTGTTGTATCTTTGCGCTACAATTTGAAAAGTATAAATAAACATTTAAAAACTACGATAACGAATTATGAAGCAATTTATGGATGAAAACTTCCTGCTCGACACTAAGACTGCACAGGATCTTTTCCACAATCATGCGGCTAAAATGCCAATTATCGATTATCACTGCCACCTCATCCCTGAGATGGTAGCCAATGATCACAAGTTTAAGAGTATTACAGAACTTTGGCTCGGCGGCGACCACTACAAGTGGCGTGCTATGCGTACCAATGGTGTAGATGAGCGCTTCTGCACAGGTACTGATACTAGCGACTGGGAGAAGTTCGAGAAGTGGGCTGAAACAGTGCCTTATACATTCCGTAACCCTCTCTATCACTGGACTCACCTGGAGCTCAAGACTGCTTTCGATATCAATAAGCAGCTCAGCCCTAAGACAGCCCGTGAAATCTACGATGAGTGTAACGAGAAGTTGCAGTTGCCAGAATTCAGCGCTCGTGGCTTGATGCGTCACTATAACGTAGAGTGTGTTTGTACAACAGACGACCCAATCGATGACCTGCGTTACCACAAGCAGACACGTGAGAGCGGTTTCGAAATCAAGATGATTCCTGCTTGGCGTCCTGACAAGGCTATGAACATCGAGAAGCCAGATTTCGCTGACTATATGAACAGGCTCGGTGAGGTAGCAGGTGTTAACCTCGTTACATTCCAGGATATGGTTGATGCTTTGCAGAAGCGTCACGACTTCTTTACTGAGAACGGCTGTAAGTTGAGCGACCACGGTATCGAGGAGTTCTACGATGAGCTATACACAGATTCTCAGATTGAGACTATCTTTGCCAAGGCTATGCGTGGGCAGCAGCTTTCTGCTCTCGAAATCCGTCAGTACAAGCATGCATTCCTCAAGGTTTGCGCTGAGATGGATCACGCTGCCGACTGGACACAACAGTACCACTATGGTGCTATCCGCGACAACAATACACTGATGTACAACAAGCTCGGTGCTGATACCGGTTTCGATTCTATCGGTGAGTTCACTACAGCCAAGGCTATGAGCAGCTTCCTCAATGAGCTCAACATGGAGGGTAAGCTTACACGTACTATCCTCTATACATTGAACCCATGTGCCAACGAGGTAATCGCTACCATGCTCGGTAACTTCCAGGATGGTTCTTGCCCAGGTAAGATCCAGTTTGGTTCTGGCTGGTGGTTCAACGATCAGCTCGATGGTATGACCCGCCAGATGAACGCACTCTCTGTATTGGGTCTCCTGAGCCGTTTCGTAGGTATGTTGACCGACTCACGTTCATTCCTCAGCTATCCACGTCACGAGTACTTCCGTCGTTTGCTCTGCAACCTCCTCGGCAATGATGTAGAGAAGGGCTTGCTTCCTAACGACATGGAAAGCCTCTCTCGTATGGTAGAGGATATCTCTTACAACAATGCTCGCAACTACTTCAAGTTCTATTAATCCATAGAACTGAAGCAATTTATACTAAGACAAATCCCTTCACGGCATCCCGGTGGTGTTGTGGAGGGATTTGATGTTTCATCGTGAAACCAATACTTTAAACTTATGGGGGTAATAGACAGAATACTAGGTTTTTACGAAGATATCAGAGAATTCAATTCTTCTAATATCAAAGACTTTCGGGGCAGACTCAAGTCTTGGATCAAGATGGGTATGCTTGCCGGTCGCATCTTCTATCTCAAGGATATGTGGGCCAGGGATGTGGCTGCCTTGACTTTTGCCTCCTTCATGGCTATGATACCTTTCATGGCTATGATGTTTGTCATAGCCCGTGGTTTCGGCTATGCCTCTCTGCTCGAATCCTGGCTCTCTACCACCTTCGAGGCACAGCCTGTTGTGGCGCAGACCATCGTTAACTTCGTTCACAATTATATCGAGAATACGCAGAGCAACTACATCATCGGTACGGGTATCGTGATGTTTCTCTATACCATCGTTTCGCTGATGCAGAAGATAGAGCTTACCTTCGATGACATCTGGCATACGGGCGAGCGTTCGTGGAAGCAGATTGTTACCGAATATCCTACCATTCTGTTTGGTCTGGGACTGCTGATACTCTTTGCTTCGAGCATCAATGTATGGACGGTGAATATGGTGGATAATGTAGACAGAATAGCGGATATCGGTGATACCATTCCTTCGTTCATCCTTCATCTGGCGGCTTTTGTTCCGATGTTCCTGTTCTTCGTGTTCTGCTATTATGTCATCCCGAATACCTATATCCGGGTTCGCAGTACCCTGGTTCCATCGTTCCTGGCGGGTGTCTGCATGACGGCGCTTCAGTATGGATATATCTATCTGCAGGTTTTTCTGTCCAGCTACAATGTCATCTATGGTTCGCTGGCAGCCATTCCGCTTTTCCTGTTATGGCTTCAGATTTCGTGGGCTATCGTAGTGTTTGGCGCCTTGCTTTGCCATACCAACCAGAACATCCATTATTATGATGGTGATTTGCAGTACGATCACCTGAAACTGGTGCAGCGCATCAAGGTTTGTGGGGTAGTGATGCATCTGGTATGTCGTCGGTTCAATCAGGGCGAACAGGCGTATACACCGAAAGAAATTCATGATTTAACGAAAATTCCTCAACAGATTGTCAACCAGTCGGTTAAGGAGCTGCTACGTGCCCGTTTGCTGGTAGAAATCCGGAATGGTAAGAAAAGCAGTTTTGAGGAATCGGTGGTTCTTCATCCGATAGAGAAGATAGAGCATCTTACCTATGGTGTAATGATAGAGCGCCTCTTCAGTTATGGCGAGGATGTCTCAAGCCTAGCCGCATTGGAGTCGGATATGGCGATGTGGAAGGATATCGACATCGTGAATGCAGAGTTCATAGAAAAGGGAAAGCAAATCGCTTTCTGATAATAAACGGTGTTTTTTAGGCACGTGTAATACGTGCCTGAAAAACTATCAATTTATAGTATCTTATTTCTGGTCATATCCGTCAGAAATCTTTTTTCCCAGTGCTAGCGCCAGTTCAACCTTGGCACCATATCCTTCCAGCTGGTCGGCAAACTTGGCTACCGAATTGCCGGATGCGATGATGTCATCAAAGAGAATGATCTTTTTGCCCTGGAAGAAAGCCTCGTCGATATGGAGTTCATCTACAGGATCGCCATCTTCATCTACATCATGCGTGTAGCTGAAGGCAGGGTAGGCGTTGGTCATGCCCGTAGCCTTGCATATCTCCTCGCTGAACTCCTTGAAACGGCGCTTGGTATGCGCCTCAAGAGCTGCAGGAATGCAGACCAGGGTAAACTGTGCTGCCTCTTCGCCCAAAAGATTCTTCAGCTTGTCTGATACCATTTCGATAGCCTTCTTCAGGGCTTCCTGATGGTCCATCTCCGTAGTGAGCTCAGAGTTACCTTTAAAGTTGACGATAAGGTCGCGTTTTTCCCATTCCTCTGCTGTGAGTTCAAAAGTACCGAAGGCGCTGAATGCAGCGTAGTCGACAAGCCATTTGTAGTGCAGTCCGTTTTTCAGGACTGGCCACGAGTTGATTTCATTTTCGTAATTAGCCATAGACTAGAATTTTTTGATAATTAATAATGCATAGTTTCTGCAAAAATAGGAAATCTTTTCGAATTAAGGTGCCGGTTTCATAAAAAAGATTTGTTTTTTAAGTAATATTTCACGTAGCTGCCCTTTTTTTACTTATTTTTTAGTACCTTTGCACCGCATTTTAAGAAATACGTATATTTATATGACGAGAAAAACAAAACTTCATGAAATCCGCGACTACGTTATCATTGCCCTGGCGATGATAGAAGGTAGTATCGGTTTGAACATCTTCCTGCTTCCCAATCATATCACGATGGGTGGTGTAGGAGGTATCGCTTCTATCCTTTACTGGGGATTTGGCATCCCGGCATCTGTATCTTATCTGGCGCTCAATGTGTTCCTGCTTCTCATCGCATTCCGCATTCTGGGCTATAAGTTCTGTCTGAAGACCATCTATGGTGTTGGTATCTTTGCCTTAACTACCCGTCTGATAGAGACGCATACGGTAGGCATGACGCCGCTGCTTCACGACCAGCCGTTCATGGCAACGGTCATCGGTGCGTTCTTCATGGGTAGCAGTGCCGGTCTGGGTCTTTCCTGCAATGGTTCTACGGGTGGTTCTGATACCGTAGCGGCGATGATCAACAAGTATTGGAACATTTCCCTGGGTCATGCCATCATGATTTGCGACCTGTGTATCATCACCAGTTCTTATCTGGTATTGCGCGATTGGGAGATGGTGATTTACGGTTATGTCTGCCTCTTTGTGCAGTCGCTCTGTGTAGATCATGTGGTGAATGCGTTGCGCCGTTCGGTTCAGTTCTTCATCATCAGCGACAAATATCTGGAGCTCAGTGCAGCCATCAATACCGCCGCCGACCGAGGTTGTACGGTGATGGATGGTCATGGCTGTTACAGTGGCAAGGATGTCCACATGCTGTTTGTATTGGCGCGTCAGCGTGAGTCTCAGAAGATATTCCGTCTTATCGACGAGATAGATCCTACCGCCTTTGTCAGCCAGAGTGCCGTCATCGGTGTTTATGGCGAAGGTTTCGACCGTTTCAAGGTAGGCAAGAAGATAGGTTTGCCGAAGAAGAAATAGATAAACAGAAAAAGGGTGTGTCATAACTGCATGACACACCCTTTTTTAGTAATTTTCTAAGTATAGACATCTATATCCTCTGGCTTCGGCTAGATGTGGAAATCTACCAACTTCAGCCATCGCTTGACATCAAACGACGGACAGTCTTTGTGAACGTTCGGCAAATCGCGGTGGCCCAGTATCTCTGCATCAGGATAGGAGAGGCAGAGGCTCTCCAGAAGCGAATACAGAGCCTGATTCTGGGCTGGAGTGCGCGTATCGGCAGGCTTGCCGTTCTTGTCGAGACCTCCCTCATAACAGATGCCGATGCTGTGGGCATTGTAATGACGGGCATGGGCTCCTACCTCAGACTCCGGACGACCCGGATATACCACACCATCCTTCGTGATGTAATAATGATAGCCGATACTCTTGAAACCGCGGGCAAGATGGCAGGCCTCCAACTGCTCGAATGTGAAATCCTGAGTCACTCTCGTGGCAGAACAGTGGATCACGATGAGTGAAATGCTACGATGTTTCTGTGTCATGGCAACCTCCCTTCTTTTAGCAGTTCTGTACACAGAATGAGCTGGCTACAGCTGTTAATACCGTGATGAGGAAGTTGATGATGGTTTTCCAATTTACTTTTTTCATTTTGCTTTGTTTTTTAATGATTAATACTAAGTGGATAATGATAGTCACATGCTTGTTTTAGTGGTTGAAATTTAGTTTCAGTAAGCGTTTCTGGAAGAAGAAGGGCGGGGGGAGGAACTGCCAGCCCGAATACCCGTAAAAGGCAGGTTCTTGAGTCGTTATGATTTGCTGTTTATCCGTAATCGTCAGGATGAAAACCAGCCGCTTTGTGCCTTCGGAATATCCCTGTCGCCGGTCAGTTCACTCCTTCCTTCTTCTGTGGTTTCGCATATTCGAGAGACGGATTACTACTCCAGGCCGTCTCCGCTGTCGCCTGTTCCGTCGGTGCTGCCGCCTTGTGATGTACCGCCGCCCCCAGTGGTTCCGCCGCCCTGTGTGGTATCGCCAGTGGTGGTATCGCCTGCAGCGCTCTCGCTAGAGTTGAGGAGATCCATGGCGTTCTTGGCGTTGGCATCGAGAGAGAGCTGGGTGTTGCTGAGCTTGCCGGTAGCACGGGCTCTGAGGCGGTAGCCTTCTACAAACTTGGCGAGGTTCCACTCCTTGATGCTGGCGGCTCCCATCTTGTTGATGATGCCGATGGAGAAGATGGCAAGGTTGTCAATCTTCACTGCCTTGTTCTGGAGCACGAGCTCCTTCACACAGCTCACCATATCGGTGAGAAGGCCTTTGATGGCACCCTTCGAGAACGGGGTGTTGTGGCTCGCCATGTGTTCGGCGAGTTTATCGATACCGATGGTTTCTGTTACTACTGGTCGCGCATAATATTGCCATACGCTTCCTTGATTGTCTTGTTCTTGTTCTTCACTAACTTGATGAGAATCATACTTTTAAAAATTTAGTTTTAGTAAAAGCAGTCAGTGTCTCCGCCGAGACCGTTGCTGCATCAACCTCTCTGATTGACGATACAAAGATACAACATTCCCGAACCCCCAATTATGCGATTTGTGCGATTTGCAGGGATTCGGGAAAAAAAGGTTGAAAAAAGTGGTATTTTTTATGTTAAAATCGAAAAAAGTTTTTGTTGTATCAGGTATTTAGCGTATTTTTGCCGTAATTAGACGATTCGCATTATGGAAACAAGAAATAATATTAATCCGCGTCCTTTCCAGCCAGTTAGTCCTGGTTGTATTTTGAAGGAGGAATTGGAAGCTCGCAGTCTTCCAATTTCTGACTTTGCTCATAAAATAGGGCTTGAAGAGTTTGAATTAGATAAACTTTTGAATGGAACGTTATGTTTAAGTCCTGAGATAGCTTCTTCTTTAGAACGTTTTTTGGGCATTCCTGCTTCTTTTTGGCTTTCTTTGCAATCTGCTTATGAAGAAGATTTAGATAAGAGCGATAATAAAGGCATGGTTCGAACTTTTCTTGATAAGTTTACAAGAAATCGTGTAGCACTTTAAATCAAGAAATTCCTATAATAAACTCACCCTGGAAGGGATATGCATCGTGTGTTGTATGCATTCCCTTCCAGGGTGATGAGTTTTTATAGCACAAGACAAATACTTTATTGAAAGGCGGATTAGGAGAGATTCCGCTTCAATAAACAATATAGTCCTTGGATACTTTTACATTTTACTAATATCATCATCAAGTTGTTTCCTCCAGATTAAAGTTCCGATACCTGAAAAGATGAACGTGAAAATTAAAGCTGCTTGGGCATAACCGACAGGCAAATAATCTCCTTCAAAAAAAAGATAATCAGTTTTTGAAGAATAGTATAATTTAGGAAAATCCCCAGACTTTATCTTGTCTAAGACTCGATCTCCCGTATGTAATACATATTGTTTTGATTTGTAGGTTATAAGAATTGTATTTGAACTCTTATAGTTACTTTTTTCCTCAAATCCATTATATGTATAACCAGTAATAGGCTCCTGTGTTTTTTTCTATATAGTTGCCGTATAAATGGCATAGATACAAAACAAGAGTTAAAACTAATCCAGCGCAAAAAATTGTCTTAAATAATGTTTTAATCTTCATATTTATAAAATTATTAAAATCCTTAAAAATCTTTTCTCCATTGTCTGCTTCTTTTTCATCGGATGTTTTATATTGCATTAATTATTTGTTTTTAGGAGATATATCCTTGATAATGTTTATACCATAAAGACCTTTAACAAAAGTGACACATACAGAATCACCTTGATTGATTTTTTTGAAAACTTTTGAATCATCCAGACGAAATGTTTCTTGGTTGTCTATAAATTTCAAGTTCACGTAGTATTTTGAAAGTCCCCAACTACGATAACCACCACGTCTTTGAATATATCTCTTACCAACAACGTATGCGTCAAGATGGTACGTATGGGAACTGGTGAACCAATAATTTGTTGTATAGAACAAGACACACAAAACACCAGTAACCACTATTCCAAAGCAACATCCCAATACAACGTGAAGAAATATAGATTTTTTCTTAATCCCAAATTTAGCAAAGAATATGAGGATTGTTACTACTGGAATAATACCCCATATCCACATTGGGATACAAATGATGGTATGTGTAATAATACTGTGAATATAATCATATAACGTGGAGAATGTAATTATACAAATGGCATATGACAACCATCTGTATGTTTTCTTCTTCCAAATGCGTTTTATAAGTTTACCTAATCCCACCAAAAACACCATACTGTCGATTTTTTAAGTTGAGAAGAAAGGGATGCAAGATTGTTTCCTTGTAAAATATCCGCACTATATCCCAAATGTTCCTCTGCAATAGGCATTGTATCACCCATCACTGAACTGGGCAGATAATACTCAACAACATCATTTGAAATATATGCTGCACACGCACCATATTTCTCATACCAATATTTGGCTATTGCCATGTGTTCTTCAGCTTTCGGACATTCATTCCAGTCACCAAACGGAACATACGCAAATACTTTCCATGATTCTTTCACGGGAACTTCAACAAGATAGAGATCCGTGCCTTCTTCAATTTCAAAATCATTGATAGGCTCAATATCCTCATCTGTACCAACAACATCATTCTTCCATTCTGCATCGCTGTATTCTTCCTTTACCTGTTCCATTCTTTCATGTAGGATAGAAGCTCCATCGTTTAAGTTTGATGCCAACATTTTAGATTGCCACTCCTGACGCTTGGTTTCATCATAACATTCAGAACTGTCATCAAGTGAGTCGAAAAAACAACTGTCTACAGCCAACAGAACTGGGCTAAAGCCTTCTTGCTTGCCTCTCTCGTAAGCATCAAGCCACAACTGCTTAATCTCTGGCGAAGGTACATCTACATGGGTAACTTTACAACCTTGAAGAAGCCACTCAATGGAAGGCAAAGGCGGTATATTGTCTTCACTCTCTACCTCCACTACTTTCATGTTCTTGTACGAAATCATGTAAAGGTTTACCAACTTGAAGAATCTCCATGCCAAGAAAGCACAAACAATTATAGGTGTATAGAATTGTCCGCCACTCATTATTCGAGCCACCAATAATCCAATACACAACACAAGCACAAGTCCCCAAACAATCAGTTGCTTGCGTAAAATACGACACACTCCCCGCCAGTCATTAGCTTCAATGAGAGCGTTCAAATCGTTGCCCATTTTGTTCTCAGCCTTTTTCTTCCACCTGTACGCCAAAACGAAAGCAATGGCAACGGCTAGTATTACGATAAACAATGTCTGTTGCATAATCATTTTTTGTATGTCTATTATAAAAATCTGCGTAAAAATATAATTAAGAATATCACAAAAAGAATAAAGCCACATCCCCATGCCCGATTTGACATTTCATTTTCAAAATTAGATAATTCTGTTTTTTTTTCGATTTACTACCTTCATAAAGGGTTCGGTAAGAAATCTTGCGATGCCTAACAAAACGTAGCCATAGATAACGTAAGCCTGTACCGATACGAAGAATAATAATATTACTCAAATAATATCTGAAAAGTTCTTCCATATTCAATAGAAACTCTGATTTTTTCTTATCCCCTGTTGATTCTTTCCACCAATTCGTCTGGTGTAAGTATCTCCATCTTGGAGAAACCAAACCACTTTTTGCCTAAGTCCTTAATGGATGCACCTATGTGATATACATCATCGTCTATACAAAGGAAGCGGTCTTTTATACGCTTGTCGGATTCTTGCAAGTGTTGCTGCATTTCCAATTGATGGTACTTCATAGTTGAAAGACGTTGGAAAGCTTCTGCATTTGTCACCATGAAACGTCTCATTGCAACAAATGCATCCATAATACGTATGCTTATACGAATAGCCGTTTCACTTCTGAGAACAGTAGAGAGCATTGCTACTCCCTGTTCTGTAAAAGCATATGAGCGAACTGTTGAGTGCTTCAAACTATTGAACCGGTCACAATTTGTGACCAGTTCTCCTTTATCTTGATGTTCTATATTATCTGCCATATTGCTATCTTTATTTTTGAGATTACAAATTGTGACTTTGAACATTACCATATTTAACAGCATTCAAAGGTAGTGCTTTTAGCCTTTAAACTACTATCACACAACCCCTTTTTTGAAAAGAACGTAAAATTAATAGTTTTATTGCTGTGATTGTAGTTTTATTAAACTCACCCTGGAAGGGATATGCATAGTGTGTTGTATGCATTCCCTTCCAGGGTGATTTTTTATGGTTCATCCAGAAATTCGATGATTTCTGCTACTTGTTGCCGGGTGTAGAAGTGGGAAAACTTGCCGGCACAGCCCGAACAGAGGCTCTGCTTGAGCTCGGGACACCGGTTGATCCATCTCACCAGCCGGTTGAGCGCTACCCTGGGGGTAGCGGTGGGAAAGTAGAGCATGGCGAGCTCTGCCTTCCCGTAACTTCTGTCTTCTATCATAATTTGTTCTTTTTAGTCTGTTTTTGTCAGTTGCTTCTTTCTTCTGCCTGGTAGAATAAAATCTCTCCGAATCATAATAAAATCCCTCCGGAAGATACGGAAATATCTCCGAAAGATAAAAAAATATCTCCGAAGCAGAATTTCCTAAAATGGGAGATCCTCGGGCGGAATATTCTCGCTGCCATCCATCTTCTGGTTGTTCTCTATCTCGTCAGGACGCATTTCTATCACCTTCCAGCCGTTGCCCGTCTTGCGGTGAATCTTCTTGAATCCCAGCGCCTCCATGAACATCGAAATATCCTTGTTCGACATCGACTGGCGGAAGGCGGGGTTCGTGCAGATGCGTTCCATCACATCACTCGCCGTAACAAACTTGCAGAACTCGGACGGTGTATCGGCATCAGGAACACGGTAGAACTTGTTGATGCGCTCGGCTATGTAGTTGTTTACACGGAAATAAAGATTGTGGCGCTGAATCTCCTCGTTCTCCTCCTTCGTAAACCAGTAAACCCAGTCGCAATGCTCACCCCTCCGGCGCTTCTCTATCACCTCCTGAGCCAGTGCCACAGCCTGGGAGTAGATGCCCTCGTAATTGAAGGGGAAGTCGATGGGACTCTTGATCTTCTCGATGCGCCAGATGAGGAAACGGCGGTTCTCGTCATCATCGATGATATGAACCTCATTGCTCGTGGCACAGAACCCCGCATTGTTCTGCAGAATGCAGTCCCACTCGGCATAAGGGATTCGCATACTGATGTTGCGCTTCGTGATGTTGCTCTTGAAGGAATCCAGGTTCTTGCCGCGCAGACAACTGAACTCATCGAGACACACTATCGCCTTGCTGGCACACATCTGCAGGAAATCCTTGTTCTTGTAGTCGCCCGTAGAATCGTTGGCGAAATACTTGCGCAGATGGGGCGGCAGAAGATGGTCGAAAAACGTGGTCTTGAAGATGCCGCCCTTGCCTACGAAAACCATGATAGACTGGTTGGTGACATCGGGCCGAACCCAGCAAACCACCATGTTGACCAGCCATTTCTTGAAGGCATAGACAAAATCCTCCTCCGTATGGCGGTAACCGCCTGTCTGCATCACGGTTACCCGATGGGCCAATTCTGCGATATAGTCCGTCTTCCGGTCCCATTTCGGCAGACTCTTCAGATATTCCTCCATGGGGTTGAATTCGGGACTGAAGTTACTTCTTATCACCGTATCCAGCTTTTTCTGAGTGGTACAGATGTTCTCCAGTTCCATCTTCACGAACAGGGAATTGCTCACCCGGGTATCCACTTCGGTCCAGTCGAGATAGAGTTTCTCTCCGGTGTTGATGGCGCGCACTTCATACTGGTTGCTCAGCGTGTTGTGGTGCATTTCATATCGGGCTCCCAGCCATCCCAGCAGTGCTCTCATGCTGGTATAGCGTTTCTGCTCATCATCTCCCTGCTGTCTTATCTTCCAGGTTCCCAGCCGCTCGGTATGCTTGTAAATCTCCCGTGCCACCCGCTCGGTATCGGCATATTCGCCGCCAAACTTATCTGCCATATGTTTCACAGCCTCCTCCTTTTCGGCTCCGAAACAGAGGCAGAATGTGGCGTATCTTACTACGTAGCTGTTGTGATGATGCTCCTCAAACCGCTCTTCCCAGCTCTCAGCCAGTTTGTCTACATACTGCAGAATCTCTTCGGTGGTGAGCGTCTTGGGTGGCGCCTCGTCTTCCTGTTTGCGAGGGCTTTTCTTTCTGGGTTTTTCAGCCTCCGTCTGTCTTTTCCTGTTCTGTTCCTCCTGTTGCTTTGTGGCTTTTTCGAATTCCTCTACCTCCTCCCGGGTGATGGCGAAGACCTCGGCATTCCAGTTGAAGTAAGCCTCGGGGTCGTAAGCCAGTCCGCAGCTTCTCACCATGTCCTGGCATTGCTTGTCGCTGCTGATACCTAGCAGCTTGTCGTACAGTTCCATGGCTTTCCTGATGGCGAGCAGGTGGAGTTCGGTCGCAGTGAGATTGCATCCTTCAGGCCGCATATATCTGAGCAGGATGCGGAATCCCTTGCCCGAGACGGTGATGTAGAAGACCATGGTGAAGGGGATGTTCCGGGCGGTCTGCCTGAGTGCTGCGATGTTTTCGGGAGGCACGTCGTCATAATCGAGCATCAGCCAGCAGGTTTCCTTCCGGAAGTCAGTCAGCTTCTTGGAGTTTCCCTTGAACTGCACGCTGGGTGTGATGCAGGGCAGGCGGTGCTTGATGTCCTCTGCCGTTCGCTTGTCCACCTTCATCATCGACCTGTAGCCTTCGGTATTGGTTTTCACCGGTGCCGAATGCATGATTGTGTACTCTAGCACCTCTCTGTTGGGGAGAGGTTTGCTGGTAGAGGTCTTCAGAGTCTGGAAAAAAGAGGGCAAGACCTCTTTCTCCTGTTCTGTTTCCGGGTTATTTCCGGTCTCGTTTGTGGGTTTAATCTCTTTCATTTCTTTTTGGGTTTTATGAGTTTGAATTTTTGGTTTAATTCCGACTTTTTCATCGCAACAGAATTGTAGGCTAGGACATTTTTCCAGTGACTCAAACTATTGCTGAGGTCGTCCCAATGTACCGAACCTTTGTGCAGTATCCATTTGCTCACTTCATCGCAGTAATACCAGAATCTGGTTTTTCCTTGGATGTTTCCTTCATATTCCCAGGTCGTACCATTCCAGGCATCCTCCAGATCCTTGTTTATGAGAATGGATATGATGGCTTTATCCATTGCGTAGAGGATTTCAGGAGTGATCATCTTATTTTTTATCTTTTCCGATATTGTGTCGCGTCCACCCATTACTATTCTGATGTCTGTGGCATTTACACCACATACGTTGGCGATAGCCATTTTTACGCTGGCTTCTTCTTCCATTTCTGCTGAAAATTTCAGCACTTCTTGTTTTGTTATGTTATTATTTTCCATGCTGCGAAGTTACACAAAAAGCTGCACATTGGCAGTGAGGGCTATAGCCCTCACTTTTTACAAAGAATAACCTAGGTTAAAGTTTTTAACGCAGTATTTTTGTGCCCATTTTTGTAGGGGTATTTCGAAGAAGAAGTAGTGAAGAAGTGAAACAGCGGAAAAGTGACGAGGTGAAGGGTGAAGGGTATATTTTAAATCTCATATTATATTCTTTTTTTTAGGATTTTTGGAAAAACCGGAAAGCCAGAAAAATGAAAAAACGGATTTTTTCCCTTGCCGCGCGTATATATAAAAAAGAGTTTTCAAACCTTCACCCTTCACCTTTTTATTTAACGTTTTGTGTGTCAAATAGTTACGGGTGAAGGGTGGTGAAGGGTGTTTTCCGCTTTTTATAAACATATTTTAAGAATTCAGCCCGTTTTTACATATTTTAAGCGTTTATTTTTGGTTCTGAAATGGGTGCCTTTTTTTTAGGGTCCCTTTTTTTCTCTTTTTTTACCGCTGAAATCTTTGAAAATGCGAGTAGGGTAGGGAATCCCGTCTTATGTTGTGTTAAACAATTATCAGATAAAAGAAGTTAACGATACCGAAAAAGGACTGATTTTTAAACAAATATTAACGCAGAAAACTTGAAGTTTCGCATATTAGATTCAGGTTTCGCAGGTTCAGGAGTTAAGGAGTTAAAGGGTTAAATGAGTTAAAGAAGTTAAATGAGTTATCGCTCCCTATAGTCGCTGAGGAGTTAAGACTTTACCCCATACGCCCTGAAAGGGCAGAAGCTCCTAGCCCTGGGCTAGGAGCTTTTGGGCCTTCAGCCCGTACTTAAGCCACATGCGAAGTTCAGTCCTTTAACTTCCTGATATGTGAAAGTTCAGTTATTAGCCAATAATGATGTTAATTTCATTCAAATATTTGGCGTTATCAAGATTTTGCAGTATATTTGCATCCAAAAGAATTTAAATGTGAATCAAATGGTTAAGCATTTATATATAATAGCAGGTTGTAATGGAGCAGGCAAAACGACTGCTTCTAAGACGATTCTTCCCTAGTCTTTGCTCGTTAAGGAATTTGTTAATGCTGACGAAATTGCAAAAGGTCTCTCGCCTTTCAATCCTGAAGGAGTAGCGATAGAAGCAGGGCGTTTGATGCTTAGGAGAATAGAAGATTTGCTGGAAATGGGTGAATCGTTCTCCATAGAAACTACTTTAGCAACCAGATCTTATATTAACCTGGTGCGCAGAGCACAAGAAAAAGGGTATGTTGTGCATCTCTTGTTCTTTTGGCTGGATAGTATAGAGCTTGCAAAAAGACGTGTAGCTGATAGAGTAGCTAGTGGCGGGCATAACATTCCTTTGCCTGTAATTGAACGTAGGTATAAGGCTGGTCTTAAGAATCTTTTTGAGATATTTATGAAAGAAGTGGATATCTGGATTCTATTTGATAACAGTTTAAATAAAGGGGAATGTGTTGCTTTCGGAGGTAGACTGCTTCCAACAAAGATTAAGGATATTGTTAAATTTAAAAGAATTAAGGATTATGAGTGAAAGTGAGATTGAGGGCTTTATCAACAAAGTTGAATCAGGCTTAGTTGAAGCTCAGCATGATATGTTGGTAGAAAAGGCTTTATACAATCGTCCTGTTGTCATTAGTGACGGAAATGGCGGGGTAGTAGAAGTTTCTGCCAAGCAATTATTAAATTAGAAAAGTTTTTATCATTCTTTTAACTAGAGTCGCCCTTCCCCCTTTGCTTTACCCTTCGGTCAGCGATTTTCAATTCCGCTACGTTCCGGTGGCCGTTGGTTCAGGGCGTGCTGCTTGGTTTTGCCTGCGTTCTGCTTCTTCTCTTTCCTTCGGCAGAGGATATAAAGCTGCAGAAAGCGGAGATGTAGATTACGAATATCACCATATAATCAAGGGTCTATACGCCACCTTTTATTCGTGGCATATAGACCCTTGTCGTTTCCCGTGACGTGCGGGGAATTATACTGAAGAAAAATCCCCCATCCCGCTTGAGGAAGCAGGATGGGGGATAGTTTCTTATTTCTTCTTGAGCCCCTTGTATGCAAGGAAAGCTACAATAACAATGGCAAGAGCCAAGATGATGTAACCGAGCTCATGACTATACTTTAATGCCTGCTGATATACATCTTGAGTTGTTTTATAGTCTGTATATTGGTATATCCCCCAACCGATGATTGCTAAAACAGTATTCCAGATGCCAGCACCGATTGTGGTATAGAGCAAGAATTTGCCTACATGCATACCTGCCAAACCGGCTGGAATACTGATTAATTGGCGAACAGCTGGTACCAGGCGCCCAAAAATAGTGGATGCGGCTCCATGCTTGCGGAAATACTCTTCTGCAACTTCTACCTTTTGGCGGTCTATCAGGCACATATGTCCGATGCGGCTGTCTGCAAAACGGTAGATGATAGGGCGGCCTACCCATTTAGCTAAATAATAGTTGATAAGTGCACCGATATTGGCACCAATGGTGGCAAACACGATGACTAGGATAAACGACATTCCGCTATCAGGATCCATGGCTTTCCATGCTGCAGGTGGAACAACCACCTCTGATGGGAATGGGATGAATGAACTCTCGATAGCCATGAAAAGGGTTACTACCCAGTAATTTAAATTGTCGAGTATCCAAAGAAAAAGCTCTGCTGTATTCATTTGTTATCTGAATCTAAATAATATCTGTCTCAGTGTTGAAACTGAGACAGATATAGGTGATTTATTTATTCTGTTTTGCCCATGTATCCTTCAAGCCAACGGTTTTGTTGAATACTGGTTTTTCTGCAGTAGAATCAAGATCGGCCATGAAATAACCGATACGCTGGAACTGGAGATATTCACCTGGCTTCTTGTTGGCTGCATATTCCTCAATATAGCAGTTAGGATAGTCGTGGAAGCTGTCTGGGTTGAGCAACTCGTGGAAGTCACGTTCATCAGCAGATGGATTTTCTACCATAAAGAGACGGTCGTATTCGCGCACCTCTGCCTTTACGCAGTGATCTGCTGATACCCAATGCAATGTACCCTTAACCTTACGGTTGGCACCTTCCATGCCGCTCTTACTGATAGGATCGTATTCTGCCTGAATTTCAGTGATAACGCCATTTTCGTCCTTTGTGCATCCAGTGCACTTAACGATGTAAGCATTCTTCAGACGAACTTCTTTACCCGGAGTCATACGGAAGAATTTTTTAGGAGCATCTTCCATAAAGTCAGCACGCTCTATCCAGAGATTCTTAGAGAATGTGATGGTGTGTGTGCCATCAGCTTCATTTTCTGGATTATTGATGGCTTCCATTTCCTCTGTTTCACCTTCCGGATAGTTGGTAATTACGAGTTTTACAGGATCAAGTACTGCACTCACACGACATGCTTTCTTGTTCAAGTCTTCTCTAACAGATGCTTCGAGTAAGGCCATATCGTTGAGAGCATCGAACTTAGTATATCCGATACTGTCGATAAACATACGAATACTCTCAGGAGAGTAACCGCGACGGCGCATTCCGCAAAGAGTAGGCATACGTGGGTCGTCCCATCCGATAACCAGTTTCTCATCAACCAGCTGGTGAAGCTTACGCTTGCTCATTACTGTATAAGTGAGGTTCAATCGGTTGAACTCAATCTGACGTGGACGATTGTCGTTTAATACATCTGCAGTTCCGTCCTTCTCCTTCAAGAAGTCGATGAACTTATCGTAAAGCGGACGGTGAGGTACAAATTCCAATGTACAGATAGAGTGGGTTACCCCTTCAAAGTAGTCACTCTGTCCATGAGCAAAATCATACATAGGATATGCATGCCATTTAGTTCCTGTACGGTGATGAGGAGTATGGATGATACGATACATGATAGGATCGCGGAAATGCATATTTGGATTCGCCATATCGAGTTTTGCGCGAAGAACCATGCTGCCTTCTACGGCCTCAGGAGTATTCATCTTCTCAAACAAAGCAAGGCTTTCTTCGATTGGGCGATCACGATATGGACTAGCAGTACCCGGTGAGGTAGGAGTACCCTTCTGCTGTGCAATTTCTTCAGCAGTTTGTTCATCTATATATGCATTGCCCTTCTTGATCATCCAGACAGCAAAATCCCAAAGCTTCTCAAAGTAGTCAGAAGCATAGTAGATATTGCCCCACTTGAATCCGAGCCACTGGATGTCTTGAAGAATATTCTCTACATATTCATTGTTTTCCTTGCTAGGGTTAGTGTCATCAAAACGAAGATTGCAAACACCATTATATTTCTCTGCAACACCAAAGTCCATGCAGATAGCTTTGGCATGGCCGATATGCAGATAACCATTAGGCTCTGGCGGAAAACGCGTCTGGATTCGTCCTCCGTTTTTGCCTTCTTTGAGATCTTCTTCAACTAACTGTTCTACGAAAGAGATACTTTTCTTCTCTTCCAAATTGTTTTCTTCATTAATTGCCATAATTCAATAAAAAGAATAATTTTTAAATTTATGGTGCAAAGATACAAATTTAATTGTAAGTACCGAAATTATCTGGCAGATAATTTTGTTTTGGGAGCAATAATTCACAAAATATGTTTTTAAACATATAAAAAGATTCGTTCGTTTCGAAAAATATGTCTATCTTTGCATCGTTATCCTGAATACAATCTTTTTACCTTAAATGAAACTAATACCAAAAAGAACGCCTTCGCTGTGAAGCGAGGGCGTTTTGCTTTTTATACCAGGTTCATATTCTATTACTTTTTGCGGAATGTTTCGTTCTTAATAATGATAGAACCTTCTTCTGTATCGAGTGTTGCCTGTTCCTGAACGTCGGCATCGAGACCCTTGCGGCTCAGGATAATCACAGCTGCTTTACCTTCTGGCTTAGCTGGCAATTCCCACTTGTAAAATTCCTTGTTAAGGCCTTTTACTTTAACAGAGAAATCACTGTTCAAAGTAACACTGCGCTCACCATCTGCGCTCTTATATTCACCGGCTGCGGCAGCCTGAAATGCAGAATCGGTTACAACTGTCTGTTCTGCCTGAGCTGGTGCCTGAGCTGGTGCTTTTTTCTCAGAACATGCTGTGAAAGCTATCAGGCCCATAGCAAATGCAAGAATTGATAATTTCTTCATAATCTTTAAATTTTATATGTTAATAATAATGTATAATCTAAACCATTTTTATAATCTAACTCTTTTTATACATTTGTTTATCTCAGTGGTATGCTATAGAAAGATAGTATTCCACTGGTACAAATGATTATCCAAATAGAAACGAGCCCCGTAATGATAGGGACGCTTGCAAATCTGATGTCGTGGTTGGGCTTAAAACGTTCGGTATGCTTCCTTAAAAAATACTGAAATATATAATAATATAAGGTGGCATAGAGAAAACCAATGAGGGTACCAATCAGGATGTCGCTAAAATAGTGTACACCGAGATACATTCGGGAATAACAGGTTATCAATGCCCATAGGCATAAGAATATCGTGAGTTTGCTCCGGCGAACCAGATATTGTGCAAAGAAGGCCATGCTCCATGCATTGGCTGCATGAGAAGATGGGAAACCATATCTGCCACCCCGATATCCTTGAACAACATGTACCATCGGACTGATAGGATTATCAGGATTGCTGGGACGCATTCTTGCTACTAATGGCTTCAGAATTCCTGATGCAGTCTGGTCTGAAAACAAGATAATCAGAGTGATGACAACTATAGTGCTCATCACAACCTTGACAGGAAAATTCTTTAGCAGTACAAAGATAAAACTGGCATAGAACGGAACCCATACAAAACGGTCTGAGAAAATCATCATGAAGTAATCCCAATACACGTTGTGAAAACCATTGAAAAACAGAAAAATCTGCGTATCAATCTGTTCTATTTGATGAAGTAATTCTATCATAGTCTTTCTTTATGAAATTCTGTAATGTTCGCTTTCTTGTTTCTGATAATCTGTTGCCCTGTCGTTTGGGCTATTTTGTACTCAAGTCATCGTACAACTTCTGAAGATAAGCCATGCCTCGCTTCAGGTTATAACCTTTTTTGCCTTTATCATAAACAACCTTTTTGGATTTGTTGTCGTAGATGATAGAGTTCTCCTCTGATACCATGCCGAAAGCATCGGGTACATCAAAGAATGCAAATTTAGGAGTAGCATCACTCAACATGTTCTTGCTGAACAAGAAGTCTTTGTGAGGAATGGCTAATTGTCCGAGCAGTGTAGCTGCTATATCATGCTGACTTCCTATGAGCTTAACATTCATTGGGCGAGCTATTGCTCCACCGGTCATGATAAGTGGAATCTGATAGCGGCTGCGGTCAAAGTTGTCAAGATGTTCTTTGTATGCGCCAACATGATCGGCAACGAGTAATACCAAAGTATTTTTCCATCTAGGCAATTTGCTGTATTCACGCAGAAGATGACCTATGACACTATCAGTGTAAGCAAATGCATTTAAACGTTTGTCTTTCAGTCTGCTATATGGTACATTTCTCTCATAGCCCTGGGAAACCAGCCAAGAGCGTTGGTTGGCAAAATCAACATCACCACCATAATAATATGCATTGCCGTAATGCTTTGCTTTAGCCAATGAACGTGCCAATGATGGTAATTGTGCAGATTTTGCCGGGTAGCGCATGATGCTGGTTGTAGGTTGTGCAGGATAACCGCTCAAAACAGCAACCAGACCACGATCCGTGCGGAAAGTATTGGAATAGAATCTTGGGAAGAAAATTCCCTTTTGGGCTATTGAGTCCAAGCAGACCGCTACGTCTTTATGTGTTCCGACGGAAGGCATGATGTCGTTGGCAAAGCTTTCCATAATAATAATAAGTATATCTGGCTTTCCGTTTTTCCGAGCTTCTTCATTCAGGAGCGGGTAGGTGTTCTGGTCGCTTGAACTTACCATTTGAGCAAAGAGCTTGTTAGCTTCTTCTTCTGACATGTATCGGTATTGCGATGCAAAATCTTCCTGATGGGTAAGTGATTCAAACAGGCTGAACATCGGATTGACGGCAGCATGATTCAAAAACGCATTTTGGCTGAAATATGCCTTTCCTGTATTTGTTGTAGATACAGTAAATCCTCCTCTGATAGGGATGAAGAGAAGGGCAGTAAGCAGCAACAAAATAAGAGAATGGCGCATACGATGATGCTCTATGTCAGAGTAGCGTGTTCTGCGACCACTGCCGAAATCTCCAAAACCATAGTTGCTGTATCTGCTGGAATAGCGCTTCTGGGTATGAGGCATGCGGAGTGCGAACCAGACGGCTATGGTAAGCAGCACAGTGATGAGGAGAGCAAAAAGATGTAAAGCCCTCCAACACTTGCAAGTGCATCCTTTGGCGAAGTAAAGAAATAATATAATGGAGTGCTATCTAGCGGGAAGTTCCAATATGGATATAATCCTGCATTCAGTATGAATGTAATGGAAACCAGGAAAGATGCCAGTATATAATAAGCATTCAGAATGGGACGTATAATCTCCTTACGAAACCAAATCATTGCGATGAGCAACAAACCCGGTAGTGCGGTGAGGTAACCAGCCATAGAGAGGTCGAGTGATAAACCATACCACATCACTGTAGGCATTTCGCTCCAGATATTATCGATAGGTTGTGTAGCAGAAGCCTTTTCCAATATCATGAAAAATGGTTTCTGAAAACCGAACAAAATGACAAACGTAAAATACGTTTTTATAAACCACAATATTTGCTTCATATCTATGCTTCTTGTCTAATAATTATGATATACTCGGCTTTGAGCTTGAAAATTAATGCAAAAATAACCATTTTATTTCATATAAACGACTTTTTTGTGTTTATTTTTCAAAAAAGTGAGAAAAAATTTGGTCGTTCTAAATAAAAGTCGTACCTTTGTTGTAATAAATTTTATAACATAACTATGGCTAAGTACAATATTCAACCTAAAAAAGAAAAAATAGCAAGATATCAATCTATGCTGAGTGAAGAAACTAAGGACCGCCTTCGCGACGAGATAATCCGTGTTCTTGTTACTGAAAGAAAGTACAAGGACCCAGACTATAGTTCCAAGAAACTTGCAGAGGATTTGAATACTAACTCTCGCTATATTTCTGCTGTATGCGCAACTCGATTTCATAAGAATTATGCCGAGTTGGTGAATGATTATCGAGTAAACGATGCTATGTCTTTACTTACCGATAAACGTTATGCAAGAATGACTGTAGAAGGTATCAGCGAAATGGCTGGTTTCAATACTCGTCAGAGTTTCTATGCTAATTTCTTCAAGCGAATAGGCGTTACTCCTCGTCAATATCGTGCTAATCATTTTAAGGGATTGGAGTAAGTTTAATAGTTAATAACTAGAACATGAAACAAAAAGGAGGGTGTATCATAAGTTAATGATTCACCCTCCTTTTTGTTTTTACAAACTATTGCGAGTTACCTCTTGAAGTAGTTTCTCAATGCCTGGTGGCGGATACTCCTGTTCAATCTGCGTATGGTCAGATTTCGTATCTGGCGAACTCGCTCGCGTTTGAGCCCCATATCTTCAGCAATTTCAGCCATCGTTTCCTTAGGAACCCCTATACCATAGAATTTGGTGATGATTTCTTTCTCTCGTGGCAATAAATCTGCAATGCTTTCTGCCATCTTTTGCTTCATCATTTCTATGTTCAGGGTATCATCTGCAATCTTTACATCCGGATCGTTTAATATGTCTAATAGGGTATACGGATTGTTTGCGCTTAGTGGCGCATCTACAGATACAGCCTTGTCTGCGTTTCTTGGGGCATATTTCTTCTGGTCTTTCGGTAAACGATAAACTCCTGATTGTTTATCAATGGCCTGTGATATAGCCTTGTGAACGAATGGACCGGCATAAGCCACAAAATCGGTGCCCCGGTCGGCTTGGAACTTTCTGGCTGCCATAAGCATTGCCAGCGTTCCTTCGCTAACCAAGTCATCAAACTCAACGCCTTTACCTTTATACTGGTTGGCTACTGATTTTACATAGTTTAAGTTCTCACTAACTATCTTGTTTATTTCTTTTTCTGTCATACTCAATAATTCTTTTTGCAAATATACATAGAATAATTCAAAAAAGCAAGTATTTTGCGCATTTTAACCAATCATTTTGGTTTCCACATATTATATATGTTTCTATGACTTGCATAAAGCTGCGTATGGACAGTATTCGCAACGATGCTTATTATCTGTAGGCCGGAATGGTTGGTCCTTGTCAAAGATGTTGGCGATGAGAACTTTCAGTTGTTTCATAAACTCTTCTTCGTATACATCTATGCTACTGATGAGTTCCTTGCCCATTTTTAATGTCGGATCATAATCTTCTGCTCCTGCATTTTGTATAAACAGCAAGCCTGGAGATACGGGTTCTTGAGCCGGATTCAGATTCCTGTTGTGGCTTACAATAATCGAGTAGAGCATAGATTGTAAATAATAATCTGTATGCTTGTTGAGCATGGATGGATCAAACACTTCGCTCAGTTCTCTTGGACGTGTTGTTGAAATACGTCCTGTTTTATAGTCTATTACGCGGATTCGTTCTGCAAGATTATTGCCATTTGCATGACCGTTAGCTGCAACAGCGTCCAGTCGGTCGATAAAACCTCCTATTGACAGAGATAAATTGCCGATACTTGTTTCTACTTCGGCGTCAGTTTTTACAACCAGCTCTAATCCGAGTATGGTGAATGGAGCCTGGCGCATATCTATCGTGACAAGTTGCCGGATATACCTTGCTATTACTTCTTTATTGATCAGTTGCAGACCATTATATTTCGGGTGATACCCTGCAGCGCTGACTTTAAAGAGTTCTTCTCTGAACGCCTGATCTACCAGGCGATAAACAAGCGATTCATCTTTTAAGGCTTGCTCTAATTGCTCTTTTGATACAATGATAGGACGAGTCAGTTTGAGTTCTCCTTTACCGTCGGTTGTCAGAGCATCGCTGCTTGCTAATCCCAGATAGAACAGTTCTGCTGCACGATGGAATATATTTCCAAATACTTTGTTGTCTACTTCGTCCTCATCAATTTCATCTGGTTCAATCAGTCCTTCTACATATTTATAGTAGAATTGCTTTTCACATCTCAAATATGTATTCAGAAATGTTGGCGTAAGCATTTTCAAATTCTTGAGCTGGCTGAGCGCATGCAGTTTTTTCTCTATTGGTTCATAAGTAGGACGCAGTGTGTTTTGTCCTGCGACCAAAGAAAAGCGCTCGATGTCATGATGGCTTTCTACCAGGAGTTGTAGCATAAAACGGCTCATCTCACCCGATTGACCATCTTCTGTTGCGTTATTGTAACATAAAGTGATGTCGTGTGAGCGTTGGAGCAGACTGTGAAAATAATAGGCGTATATGGCTACTTTGTTATCTACCGTAGTCAAGCCGTATGCCTTTCTCAATGAATAGGGAATAAATGAAGCATCGTTCACACCTTTCGGCAGTTTCCCTTCGTTGCATGAGAGTACTAAGATATGCTCGAAATCAAGATTTCGAGTTTCCAATACACCCATTACCTGTATTCCTTCTGCAGGTTCACCATGGAAAGGAATACTTGTTGACTGGATGAGCTGTTGGATGAGTCGTTCCAGAGTGATGCAGTCTACTGCTAAGTCTCCTGTCTGGATGAGTTCTTGCAGACGGTTCAATAAGGTATAGGTCCTGAAGAGCGATTCCTGGAATAAAGGATCGTCCTGTTCTTTGCTATTCACACCTATTGTCTTCAAAATATCCAGCAGATACTGGATGAGTCTCAAGTTGTATTCATTTTCTGTTGCAGTCTCACCCAAATCTTTGAAAAGCAGTGACAAACCTTCATCACCATCCATGCTTAGGAATTGGCGGGTAGGATAGAACTGCTTTTGCTCATCAAGAGCGCTCAAGAGTTTGCTATAATTTTGAGAAATATAGCGTGTATATGGATGACGGAGCGCCATGAGCACATTGTGTAAGCGATAGTTGTTACTATGCTTGGGGTGACCTACGCCCTGTAACTTGATGAGCTGTTGCAGCAAACTGTAGAATGGTGTCTGTTGAAGCGGATAGCCCAATGTAATATTATATGCTAACTTGTCGTTCTCAGAATAATCTGGCAACGACTTGATGTCTTCGTTTGTAGGAAGACTATGTATTACACTTTGCAACAATCCTTCATCGGCTAATACTATAGCCACTTTTTTTCCATATTTATAGCGTTTCTTTTCTTTAAGCCATTGGTTTACATAGCGGGCCTGGATGTTTTCTGTAGATGCCGAAATGTATGTAATGTCTTTATTGTTATCAAAGTTATGATAAATTTCACGAAGATCATGAGGAGGCATATCATTCAATTCGTTAGGATAATATTTGAGATATTCACGAATGTAGTGACCTGCCTCATGGTTGTTTTGCATATAATAGTCATCGTAGTCCCAATAGAAATGTGCTTTACCCTCTTTCATCAAGCGGTCGCAGAGTTTCCGTTCTACTACTTGCATCATATTAAAACCGACAAAGAGATATTTCTTGTGTTGGAATTTGATATTTTCATCATTTACAACTTTCCTGTACAGAGCCCCCTCATAAGCCAATCCTTGTTCTTCAAGACGCATGTTGAACTGCTTATAGATATCAAGAAAATGGCTCCATAATTGTAGAAATCTCTTTTTGAGTTCAGAGTTGTGATCATCGTTGAAATTGCTAAAAAATTTCTTAATCAGCGTTTTCTGTTCTTCTGTAAGATATGAGATGTCATCAAGTTCGTGTATATTGCTAAGATTGGCAAAGAGTTTTTCTGCTTCTGCCATGTTTTTATCAATATCGTCAAAATCTGTAATAAGAAGTTGTCCCCATCCATAAAAATGGTCTAGGGTCTCATCAATACCAGTGCAGGCTACGAATGTTTTATGTAAATCGCAAACAAGTTTGATTGGGTCTCCAACTTTCAATGTGCTATGTTTGCGAAAAAGGTCGCTGATTGTTATGTAAGATGGCGACCAGATAGGGTGATCAGTCAAACGTGCCAGACTCTCGTTGAGGAAAAGAGCGGCGCGTTTATTTGGAAACACGACGGCAATGTCGCTGAGATTGTTTCCGTACTTCTCGAGGATATCTCTTGCTACATATTTTAAAAATGTTTTCATATCTTAATGGACTTTTCAATGTTTGCAACTGTTCTTTATTTTGCCCTACTTTTTGGAAAGGGGCAATAGAACCATATTATTTTATTACTTCAACTATTCTGTTAGGGTATACATACCATAGATAACCTTTTACTCGGTGATGTCCCATACTTTTTAACAAACCGATGTATTTTCTAACCTGTTCATGGTGTTCTACTTTCTGTTTACCGAATTTGAAGTCTACCACGATGGTTTCATTTTTTGAGTTTTGCATCACGCGGTCTGGACGGTATTCTGCCACTTTTCCATTTTCAACTGTCAGGATAGAACATTCATTTAGTATGGTCAGTTCCTTATCAAACCATTTTGCGACCTTTGGTGATTCAAGTCTTTTCCTGATCATCTCCTTTATTTTCTCTGGTGTGAGGTCTTGATCGTATAAAAGTCCGTCTAATTCCAACTGTTTCAGGGCTCCATCAATATCATCAACCGTGCGGATTGTAGAAAAGAGGTTGTGCAAAATGGTACCCATTTTGATATAAAACTTCTGTTGTTCTTCCGTTTCATCACGCTTTATGAAGTCACGGCTCTGGTTACTTTGTCTGAATTCTGGCATTTCAGGCGTAACATTTATTTTAATTTCTAAAGGTTGAGAATAGGCTGAGAGCACGTTTGTATCCTTCTTCTCGTTTGATTTCTTGGAAGAATCAGGTACATATATTTCATTATAGCAGAAAGATATGTCATCAGTTTTGGCATCAGAACCTATTCCTGTTAACTCCATCTTTACATCATTAGCTTCAAGTCGGCTGGCTACCTTGTCGAGTACAGATTCAATAATGGCAGAACGATATGCACTATTAGCTCGTTTGCCAATTACAATCAGATTGTGACTGGCACGTGTGAAGGCTACATAAAGCAGATTCAAATTGTCGACTATGTTTTGCAGATGTTCATGATTATAATCTGCTTCATATATACTTTGCTTCATCAGTTTAGCACTGAAATCAATAGGTACCAGTGGAAGCTCGTTGTATGGAGCTTCTTGCGGTGTGCACCAGATAGTGTTGGCTTTTTCTAGTTGCCAGTCACAGTAAGGCATGATAACATGATCGTATTCCAGTCCCTTACTCTTATGTATAGTAAGGAATCTGATACCGCCATCGCCATCGCTATGAATACTTTTTTCGTGGATACGGTTATCCCACTCTTTCAGAAATCCAGTGATATCACTACTGTTATCTGTGAGATATTTACTTAAGCAATCATAAAAAGTACAGATGTAGGCAGTTTGCTTGATCATGTCTTTTATTTCGCCAAGTTTAAGTTCTGCAAAAAGGCGTTCTGTGAGATCGAACAGTGGCATTTCCAGATACTCAGAACGATTGGTCAAAAGTAGTTCCGGCATATTTCCAGCTACAGAATACGTGTCACAAAACTTGTTGAGAGTTGCTAATGCAATATTGTCATTTGGGTGTACCAGAATGTAGAGAGCGTTAACCAATGTGCATACTGCTTGGGAGGCATCCAGCCTGAATGCCTCATCAGAAACCAACGGATAGTCGGAATGGCTCATAAAATACTCAGCAATGTCCTGTATGTTACGGTTGCTTCTTACCAGGATTGCTATTTTGTTGCAAGGAACACCTCTTTCAACCAACTTGTCTACAGTGTCCAATGTGGTTTGCATCATTCTGTCTTCAATATTTTCACCGCCCAGGAGCTGAATACTGATAGAACCATTAGGAACAGAATGGTGGTCTGGTACTTGCTGGCAGACATCGCTATATGCGCTTTCCAGCTGTTTACATTCTTCAGGACATTTATCTGTCAGGTCTTCAATCTCCAATTTTACTGCTTCTGTGAAAAAAGCATTGTTAAACTCAATGATGTTTCTATCAGAGCGGTAGTTGGTACCCAAAGTTTCTATGCTTACTTCTTTCGCGCTTTTATTAAATTCTTTATCGATATTATTGAGCAGTCTCCAATCGCCGGATCGCCATCTGTAAATACTTTGTTTTACGTCACCAACAATGAGGTTACCTGCATCTTCTCTACTCATGGTTTCTTCGAGCAGCACTTTAAAGTTCTTCCATTGAATGGTGCTAGTATCTTGGAACTCGTCAATCATTATATGGTCGAGTTGAGTGCCAATCTTTTCAAAGATGAATGGCGAATCGCTATCCTTTATCAGTGAGTTGAGCAAGGTCTGAGTATCGCTCAAAAGGAAACGGTTTGCCTCTCTGTTCATCTCCCTGACTTTTTTATCTATGCTTCCCAAAAGGCGGAGCTGATTAAGATGCTTTATGGTCAGATCGGTACTTTTGAAGATGCGGGTGAGTCTTGGACGATTATCTTCTGCAAACAGCAGAATAGGGTAGAGCACCGATTCTACATAATTGAAGATATCAGTACAATTTTTCACATCAGATTTTTTGACCCATGCTTCCGGACTTTCCCGACATTTATTAAAAGTATCATTATGTAGATCATCATCACTGTATTTACCATTTTTCAGCTTGTTGAAATAGCTCCAAATACCTCTCGTTTTTCCAGCTAAGTCGTCTGACGTAAAGCCTTCTTCTTCAAGGGAATCGAAAAAAGTAGCAGCAATTTCTTTAAGCTGCTCTTTTGCCTTATCGCGCTTTTTCTTCATTCGATCGGTAAAATCCTTGAAGAAATCTTCTTGTTCCATCAATTCTGTCAACTTGTCGGAATGAGCTTTGTAATAATCCTTGAATATGTTCTCACCGAATTTCTTGATCTGTCCTATGACATTCCAACTCTTATCATCATCAATATTTTCTTTGATATAATCCATAATCCAGAAAAGTAGACGATCGGTATCTTCAAGACTTTCTATAAGTTCATCAACGGCATGCTGTTCTATTTGATAGTCATTGAGTTCTATCCGTAAATTGGCAGTCAGATCAAGTTCACGTGCAAGATTTCTCAATACACTCTGAAAGAACGTATCGATGGTCATAACCCGGAAATAGTTATAATTATGTATGAGCAAATGCAGGGCTGATTCTGCATTTTTCTGAATTTGTTTGGATGAAAGATACGGTAAAGCCTGCTGTATTTGATTTACATAATCGTTTGCTTCTGGTAGTCCGTGTGCAATTTCGTATAATTTTCCTAAGATACGCATTTTCATTTCTTCAGTAGCTTTGTTGGTGAAGGTTACTGCAAGAATGGTTCTGTAGGAAGCAGGATTAGCTATCACGAGTGTCATATACTCGCGAGCCAAAGTAAATGTTTTACCTGATCCTGCACTTGCTTTATAAACAGTTAGTTGTGAACTCATATTTTGTTTTTTTTATGATGTTATTGATATTGTGCCCTAGAAATCATGTTTTATCCATGCTTTTATGAATATTACCAATCTCTAAATAGTTCAAAACCGAAGCGACAGCCTATGCCATTAAACTTCGTGTTTTTGAAGGCTGCAAAGAATCCTAATGTAATAGCTCTTGTTGTTACTCCATATCCCCATTCTGTATATGGGTGTAAATGGTTTACAACAAGACAGCTTACATACAGACGCTCTGCTTCTATATATTTCCCAATCAGGGGGAGCCATGCAGTTGCAATCATGGGAGCTTCATAAGTGAAATTTCCGCGAACGTAATAATCACTGGCATTATACCATTGGGATGGCAGTAATTCGAATTCTCCACTCCAGCTATCATTCCAGCCTCCAGGAATATTGTCGTCATGGAAATTGGTATAGTCAACGAAGTCCCAATGATCACCTTTGCGGGTATAAAAGCCAGCTCCTAACCTTATAGAATATGATTGACGGCGTGATGCTTGAAAAATAGTTTGTGCATCTGCTTCTACTCGTTCGTAGTCTATGTTTGAACCTAGTAGGTTTTTCCATCCCTTTTCATAGTCTATCTTAAAGATAGAGCCTTTCTTACCCCATGGTAAGAGTTCTAACGCTACAGCTGGTGCTACTGACACATATTTGCTTGGATAATTAAACAGTTTATAGAAACTTTCTACTACAGCTTTTCGTTGATGTGAAACCAAGCCAACTTCAAAACCGACATAGTCGTTGAAACTCCAGTGGTTAGTAAGACGAAGGTAATCATCTTTAAACTCTGTCAGTTTCCTGTTATTAGCATCAATATCTGTTGAAATTTCCGGTAATGACAATCCTGGATATTTTGAGAATAGTGGATCTAGAAAATCGTTATCTTCAGGTTTGCTGATGCCTAACATCTTTCGTGCAACACGATTATTCGATATTCTATTGCCGTTACCGATTTCTAACTTCAGATATCCATTGTGCTTCTGGTTATAGTTGAATGTCATTGGTATATTGAAATAAAATCTGTGTTGTTTCATACTGTAACCTCCTTTAAAGCGAAGCCCCAATTCCAGATTTTCTGTAAACCTGTAGCCTCCCTTCAGGTCAAACTTGTATACAAATCCTTTTCGCTCGGAGTATCCCATATAGAGTGGGTTGAGAATAGGACTGATACGGAAGTAGCCTTGGTTTTGCTTTCCGAAGCCTTGAGAAATCCTGTTTAATACATTGTCACCTATAACATCCCAAAGTATGTCTTTTGCAAAGTTTTTCTCTGGTATGTTGTTATTCAAGGAATCTGTTATTTGTTTTCTTTTTTCATAGAATTTTCTGTATATGTCAGCCTCATCTTGGTTTAATTCAATTGGGCGCACTTTTGCCATTAATGCAGTATCGGCTACATTATTGAGTGAATCACTTAATATTTTCGGCAGTCCGTATACAGTTGTATACATGCCCGTTATCTTGTTACCCATAAAACTGAAGTTGGCTCTCATGCTGCACCTTGCAGGAGAAAGTGAACCAAATCCGTCTTTACCCATAATGATCGAGATATAGAAACGGGTCATATCATATTCGCCCTCAAAGTCTACCATGCTTATCTTTCCGCTTTGGGAATCAACAATGGCACGTGCTTCAATAACTTGGGTGTTTTTGAGACGTGGATATACGTAGACTTGTGCTTTGCCGAATGGTAATTGGGTGACGGCATATTTATAATATCTGCGATTCTTATAGTGGAAAGGAGAAAGAATATTAGTTTCGAAAAGTGTTTCTCCATATACCGTTGGAGTCATGTATTTCAGAAGTGATGACAATGTGTTGCTTCTATGCGGAATGGTGCTTATGTTCAGCAAACGCTTGGCAACTGGTCTGCCATTTGCATCTAGCGTCATTTGGTTATAAAACTCGCTGATGAATCTTCTGCCACCGCCATGAGCCACCGCATACATTGTCGGTACTAGCATGAGCGTTGCATTACGTTTGTTTGTTTTGATTTGAAATTTAGTGTAGGCATAACTCTTGTGCTCAGCTCTACCTGTTGTGTCAACAGATTGTGAATATTTAAATACCAAACACATCACCGAGTCACTAAAGGCGTCTCTCGGTGACATTCTTCTTGCATTTGCTGCAAAAGCCATCATGCAGAAGATAATCGTCAAAATGATGTGTGTTTGATATTTCTTCATTTATTATGAGTTAAGATGTTACTTGGCAGAAGAACTATGCCAAATATTTTGGGCAACAGCTTTCCTAACCAAGATATTTCATAAGGATTCCTATCTTCCCGGATTCTCTCAGTTTGGTGATGCTTTTTTCTCTTATTTGGCGAACTCGCTCACGGGTGAGCCCCATTTTATCACCAATTTCCTCGAGCCCCTTTTCGGTTTCCCCAATTCCGTAGCATGCGCAGATAATTTTCAGTTCGCGATCCTTGAGGCAAACTTTTAAAACCTGTCTTAGGTCTTGTGCCATACTTTCATGGTCAACCTGCTTGTCTGTTCTGGCATCGTCTCCGCTTGCCATTACATCTGCCATAGAGTTGTCATCGTCATCACTAAATGGAGCATCGATGCTTACATGATGACCACTGGCAGCCATGCTCTGAGAAATCTTGTCCTCGTCAACACCCGTTCTGGCAGCAAGTTCTTCAACGCTTGGACGGCGTTGGTTTTCCTGCTCAAACTTATTAATTTCCTGGTTTACCTTATTGAGTGATCCTACCTGGTTGAGAGGAAGTCGAACAATTCGGCTTTGCTCTGCTATTGCCTGTAAAATACTCTGACGAATCCACCATACAGCGTATGAGATAAATTTGAACCCTCGTGTTTCGTCGAAGCGTTCTGCAGCCTTGATGAGTCCGATGTTTCCTTCGTCAATCAAGTCTGTCAAGGTGAGTCCCTGGTGCTGATATTGTTTTGCTACCGACACCACAAAACGTAAGTTGGCTTCAATCAACTTATTTTTTGCTCTTTCGCCAGCTCTACCTCCCTTGCGGATAGCTTGAGCCAATTCTATTTCTTCATCAATAGAAACCATAGGGGCTCTACCTATCTCTACAAGATATTTGTCGAGGGCTTCACTATTACGATTGGTTATACTCTTTTGTATCTTAAGCTGTCTCATTATCTTTCCTCTTAGTTACACATTGCACAATTGGTGCAAAGATAATAAAAATATTGATACACGACTAGAATTATAACTTACTTTAACGTAATTAACCTAACTTACTCATTTAAAGGTTATTTTACGGTCTTGTTCTTAACAAAACTTTGAAAAGCATCATCGTATCCGTTAAACACGTTGATGTCTACCTCTCCATGTATTCCTGCTACTCTTCCGTCGGGGCAGAGTTGCCAATATACCAATCGGATGTCTGGTTTATACTCTCCATATCGTGCAATCCAAACCTGGTAGTTATGTTTCAGATCGGGAGCCTGTGGCAGATAGCGATTTACGAAAGTTTGGCTGATGTAAAGAATAGGCTTAACACCAGTTGCTCTTACTACAATTCTAAGCCAAGTTCTAATGCGTGCAAACAATACTCCAGCCCCTCCCATTTTCTTGATTTGACTAGGAAGCGGTTCAACATCAAGAACTGGAGGAAAATCGCCTTTCCTAATGATACTGTGTTTCAGAAAGTGTCGTGCTTGTTCGGCAGCAGGTGTTATGGTGGTAAAGAAGTGATAGGTTCCAACCTTGTAACCATGTGCATTTGCATCACGATAATCTTTTCTGTAATATGGATTTAACAGCGATTTACCTTCTGTACTCTTGATATAGATGAAGCGAATCGGGAAGTTTACTGTTCCTGATATGGTCTTTTTGCTGAGACGTCCAAGATATGTAATGCGTAAACGGTTCCAGTTGATAGCATATTTTTTTCTGCCTTTTCCATGCTGGTATTTGCTCAGGTCTATGCCATAAATACGTTCCGATGTATATACGAGTCTTTCGCCTTTATAGCGGTCATTTTTCCATTCGCCTATTCGTAATGGCTTCTTGGGAGCTATGCTGAATCCGAATCCTTCACGTTTCCCGTTTTTCCAGTAACCTTCATAATAGGTTCCATCGTATCCTTGCCAGCATCCATGACCGTTTGGTTGATAGATACTGTCGGTTGTACCCCGATAATATCCTAGAGAATCAGGTAAGAGGGTGTAATCAATAGAGCGTCGAAGTGTGACTCCATGAGCTGTTGCTAAAGATGCTGCAAGTTGAGGTGAAATAGCTTTAACCCCTTCAGGAGTTGTTTCTGAGGAAAGTTGGAATATGCGGTTTCCTTGTGCAGTTTCTCCATTCATTGCTTTGATGAGTTTGCATGCCTGACTCTTCCATTTTCCGTTCTCGTCTCTATAATAGGCTTGATATGAAATGGAGCGTTTCAACTTGAAATGTCCCTTTTTCTGTACATGTTTCAGGGAATCAATCAGTTTCTTGGCAGAATCGCGTTGTTCCAGTTCGCGTTGGGTATAAGCGCAAATAGAGTTGTAGCCTACATCCAGAACAGAATGAGAGTGAATATAATAGTTCAGTTCTCCAACTTTCCATTTGGAGTCTCTATACAAACTGTCTAAAGAATCAACTTTCTCTTTAAAGATGCTATCCGCATCTTTGCCAAGATAGTGATTCCGGCTGATGCTGTTGTTGTAGCAGGAGGCAAGTCTTCCTTCACATGAAGGAATCAACGCCCAACGATTCATAAAGTTGGCAGCCAGTGTCGTAGTGTCTTCGTCGAACCGGAGTATTGTTTTTCCATTTTGAATTAATTCGTAGTGACTGTATACTTTTATGTTTGCTTTTGCCTTGTTCACTCTATCACTTGATGGGTTCAGGCAATAATAGCTCCATGTGCTGGCGGCAGCCAGCAGAATGAAAACTAAACTTGTGATATATAATGTTTTCTTTTTCATTTGATGATGACCTCCAATATTTTCTTGGTGGTTTCGGTAATCTTTGTTTTTTCAGACGTACGTTCGCCGATAAGCCAGATGATTTCACCTTTACTATCAGTTAATACATGCTGTGTCTTTTTTTGTATATAGTCAAATTTCCTATCGGTCATATAGTCACTCAACAGTTTGCTACCCTTCATGCCGAAAGGTTGAAATCTATCGCCTTCTTTTACCAGTCGGTAGGTGAGGGGAAAACTGACTTTTTCAGCATCCAAAGTGATACATTGCGATTCTTTGCTTGGCATGAAGTCACCCATATGCGAGAAGATTCTTATCTTGATTTGGGTTCCTTCGTCCATGTTGTAAATGCCTTCTTCTGGCAGTCTGAACGCTCTTTGCTCCTGAATGTTATTCAAGTCTTTTATGTTAGAAATCAACAGCTGTTCTCTGTCGATGACTATCATATAGTCTTCGTTTTTCCAAATTTTACCGACACCACGATCCTGACTGAAGAGGCTTTCACAGATGTCATCAATGGCATTGCCATGAAAACCATATCTGCCTAATTCTTTATGAGTATGAATTCCGGACTTGGAGCATTCATGACAGATACTTTAGGGATATATATAACTTTCCTATAAGAGTCGGATGTACTGATGCTATCAATGCTCTCAAGTATACTTTTCGCTTGGCGTATGTATTTGGCAGAGAGAGCGATATTTTCACTTGCTGCCGGGTTGATACTTTCCAAAAGAGGTACTACATGATGGCGAATTTTATTTCTTAAAGCATCGTCTTCCAAATTTGTTGAATCTGTGACAAAATCTTGCTTTTTTTCTTTTAGGTATTGCAATATATCCTGTCGGCTGATGCAGAGAAGAGGGCGCAGAATATTTCCGTTTTTTGGGGCGATGCCTGCTAATCCGTCTACTCCAGATCCTCTTAACAGATTCAGAAGTAAAGTTTCTACATTGTCATCGCGATGATGGGCCACACAAATGCCTCCTGCATGCAAGTCTTTTACTAATTGGGCAAAATAGCTGTAGCGTAAGTTGCGTGCAGCCATTTCGATACTTACCTTGTGCAAATGGGCATAAGCATAAGTATCAAAATGGATTCGAGACAAACTGATTCCCTGTTGTTTGCACAGATTTACACAAAATTGCTCGTCTCTGTCACTCTCTTCGCCGCGAAGGTGAAAGTTACAGTGCGCAGCAGTAATATTCAGTCCTATATTTTTCAAGATAAGCAATAGGGCAACGCTATCAGCACCTCCGGACAAGGCAACGATATATGGTGCTTGCCACTTGAACATACTATGGTGAATAATATATTTTTTGACGATATTTTCAATTTTGTTCATTCTGCGATACTTTAAAAGTATATGATGTTTTTTATTACTTTCTGTTTTTCAAAAAGTCTTCTGCCCGCTGCAAATCTTCTGGCGTGTCGATGCCTACAGTTTCTACATCTGTAGTACCAACTTTTATCTTGTAGCCATTCTGCAGCCATCGAAGTTGTTCCAGGCTCTCTGCTATTTCTAGTGAGCTTTGTGGCAGTTTGGTTACCTCTTTTAAAACTTCTTTGCGGTAAGCATAGATGCCCAAATGTTTCAGATAAGGAAAACTCTTGAGCCATTCTTCCTCTTCCTTTCCTCTTACGTATGGAATGATGCTGCGAGAGAAATACATAGCAAAGCCTTGATTGTCTACAACAATCTTTGGACTATTAGGATTTTTTACAGCTTCCATACTGGTAAAAGCTTTTCCTAAAGTGGCAATTTGGGTTGTTGGGTCATCAAAACACTGGCAGATGGTTTCCAGTTGACTTTTGTCAACAAAAGGTTCATCTCCTTGAACATTGACAATGACATCCCAGTCTCCACCAATTTTTTCGATAGCTTCTTCTATGCGGTCAGTACCGCTCTTATGATCCTTGCGCGTCATAACAGCTTTACCGCCAAATGCTTCTACAGCATTGAAAATTCGCTCATCGTCTGTTGCAACATAGGCTGCTTCTAGACAACTTGCTACTTTCTCATAAACATGTTGTATCACTGGTTTGCCATCTAACATGGCAAGTGGCTTTCCCGGGAAACGTGTTGATGCGTATCTTGCTGGAATAATTCCTATAAATTTCATAATCTTCTATATTTAAACCTGTTTACTATTCAATTCATGCGATTCGTTTAACTTCAAATAAAAAAGTTGCACTTCCGCAGACGCAAAAGTACAACTTTATTTTGTATTCACCAAAAAACTTTTTGTTTTTTTGAACAATAGTTCGTTAATAATTCAATAATGTGCTAAGCAGCTATACGCTGTAAGCACGAGAGATCTTTGAAAATCTTGCTAATTAAAGTTCGGTTCGGGGTGTACCCGCTTGCTTTAAAGAATTCGTTTCACCAGATAAATGTTGGTCATCAGTGACTTGAATGAAGACATAGAATATTCCATTCCCATCTCTTTCATAGTTACCTTGGCAACATTTAGTGATGTGAACGAAGCATTGAAAGAAAATCGAGTTCCACTTATCGCGAGCCTGGCGTCCATAAGACCAGTATAGCCTTTCGTTCTGTTACACGATACATATGATTGGTCAAGTCCTGTATTCATGTAATATTGCGTTTGTCGTGATTTGCAAAGTTACTGAAAATCAGCGACTTGACCAACTTTTTATAGTTAAGTTTTCATAAGCGAATTTCTTAATATAAGTTATTGATTTACAGACGATTAAATGTTAATTTAACGCAGTAAATCATAATCATGTTTGATCCCATCTCTGCGATGTTTGCCTTGATGCTGGCTTTACTTCCTTGTCCGATGGCAAGCATGGTAATAACCGCAGCAATACCGATGATGATGCCAAGTGCGGTAAGGAAAGAGCGCATTTTGTTGGCAGCAATGGCGCGGATGGCTATTTTGAAAAGATTCTGATAATTCATTTTACTTGTTGTAATGTTAAATGTTAAGTGTTAAGTGAAAACTTTGTTTGCTATTGGATGCTAAGTAATTTAACATTCAACACTTAACATTGCCAGAGATGACAACCTCGTAAGTGACTACATTGTTTGTTGTAGTAGCTTCCAGACGAACCTGTTTTACTGTTCCCTGGAATACATCGTCAGGATAAGCATCTACTGTAAAATTAACGCGGTCGCCTTCTTTTACACCGCCTATATCAGCCTCGTCAACATTTGCAATCACCTGCATGTTGGTCAGATCTTTAGCGATAGTAAAGAGCTCTGGAGTGTTGAAGCTTGCTGCTACGGTCTGTCCTTCCTCTACGCTTTTTGATATGACAGTTCCATCTATTGGGGATGTAATTGTAGCATAGCTCAGGTTGGTTTGGGCTTTCTGTACATTTTCCTTGGCCGAAGCTACTTGCTCTTTCGCCTGGCGATAGGTGAGAAGCGCATTTTCATAATCGTCAGCACTTACCAAACCTTTCTTATAGAGGGGCTGGTAGCGGCTCATGTTTGCACTCTGATAGTTCAAACTGCTTTGCGCACTTGCCAGGTTAGCTTTGGCAGTATTCAACTCGCTCATCAGGTTGGTTTTGTCGAGCTCAGCTATGACTTCACCTTTTTTACCTGCGAATTGTAATCAACATAAAGTTTGTTTACAATACCACTCACCTGTGTACCAACCGTTACAGAAGTTACCGCTTCAATAGTACCGGTTGCAGTTACACTATTCTGCAATGTTTGTGTGGTTACAGCTTCCTGCTTGAAGTCTATTTGCTCTTCGTTTTTACTTCCAGAGAACAGCCATGCTGCCACAGCTACGATGATTATCACAATCATGGCAATCCAGATTTTGCTGATTCTAAGTTTTTTCATAAAAATGTATGTATACCTATTAATGATTTGCAATATGTTTTCGGATGTTAATACCAATCTTTCTCTTTAGATTCTACCGTTTTGGTAGAATTTCAACATGTTGATATTCAGAATGGTAAGATACTTTGCCTGAAGCTCGTTCTGTTTAGCCTTCAGAAGATTATCTTTGCCAGTTCTCAATTCTACGATGTTCTTTAATCCCAGTTTAAACTGCTCACTTAACAGATCGTAGCTTGTTTGGGCACTCTCGCTGCTCACCTTGGCAGCCTTAAACTGGCTTTGGTTTGTATTAGCCTGCAACCAATAGTTTTCGATAGTAGAGTAGAGCTTAGTTTGCTCATTCTTTATATCGAGCAAGATGCTTTCACGCTGAATGAGTGCTTTATTGACAGAAGTCTTGGTCTGTCGGTTATCAAAGAGAGGAATACTGACACCGATTCCACCACCCATGCTGAAGTTGGTTTTCATCTGACTGCCCCAACCGTTTTTGTTCATGGATGTGGTGCTGGTCGTAGCTCCTGCATTTGCGCTGATGGTTGGCAACTTTCCTGCCTTTGCAATCTTGATGTTCAGATCGTTCTGGTCGAGTTTGTTTTGATAGCTCAAAAACTCAGGGCGATTCTGAAGCGCAGCTGTATAGACACTGTTCATTCCTGGGATAGAGGCCAGAGCCATCTGGTCAGTTGTGCTTGGAATAGCGATGTCGAAAGCTTCTTCACTGGTAATCTGCAGGAGTTCCTTCAACTGTCGTTTATAGTTTTTAACGTTACTTTCAGCCTGCACGATGTTAAACTCATCTTGTGCTCTCTGTGCTGTAAGTTGTGCTAAGTCTGCTTGGCTCATCTTGCCAATTTTTACCATTTCCTTACCACGCTCTTCGTTTTGAACACTCGACAGATAACTTTCTTTGTTTACGTTGATAGCCTCTGTAGAGTAAAGTATCTGTACGTAAAGTTGAGCTATCTGTTCTTGCAGGTTGAGGGCTTGTGCTGTCGAATCGAGTTGTGCCGCTTCCTTTGCCAGCTTGTTCAGTTTCACCTGATTTCTGTTTTTGTTACCGTTCCAAATCGTGTAATTGCCCATCACACTATAGCTGCCATTGTAATATGCCTTGTCGATGGAAGCTTTGCTGAAACCTTCTCCACTGATTCCATTAGAAACCCAAGGCGTATAGTTTACACTTTGATTGGTGCTGGCAGAGAGCGATGGCAGAAGCGCAGACTTTGATTGCAGATAGTCCTCCTGAGCTGAAGCTTTTGTGAGTTGAGTCTTCTGCAGTTGAATGTTGTTAGCCAGTGCGTAACTGATACAATCCTGCAGTGACCATTGCTTAGCTTGTACAGCGATAGGAGCCGACATGATGATCAGCGCTACCGCCATGTTTTTAAAACTTGCGTTCATACTCTTTTTACTTTTTGTTTTCATCTTTACAGATCTCTTTGCATCTGTTCTGATTAAATGTGGATTAATGTTCTTATTTTCCATAATTGCAAATCTTAATAGGATACATCATTTTTAGATTTGACGTAAGCGTCGCCTATAAAGTTGCAACTGATATGTGTTTTTGATTAAAAACGTGATGATAGGTTTAACATTCTCATTTATCTTTAACAATCCTTTTCATAGAGAAAGATTTCTTTTACTTTTCCACATTAATTTATTTATATTTCTCAAAAAAATGTTTCTTCTTTCGTTATCTTCGCTGAAATTGTGTAACTTTGCAGAAAAATTTTAAGAAAGGAATAAAATAAATGCCGTTAAGAATACCAGATAAGCTTCCAGCTATCGAACTGCTGAAGCATGAGAATATATTCGTGATGGACGAAAGTCGTGCGCATAAACAGGAGATTCGTCCGTTGAAAATCTGTGTGCTCAATTTGATGCCCCTCAAGATTACGACAGAGACAGATCTCGTTCGTCTTCTGTCGAATACTCCTCTTCAGTTAGAGGTTTATTTTATGAAGTTGAAAAGTCACACGCCGAAGAATACTCCAATAGAGCACATGATGATGTTCTACAAGGATTTTCAGGAACTTTCCAAACAGAAGTTTGATGGAATGATAGTTACAGGTGCTCCTATCGAAACGATGGCTTATGAAGAGGTAGAATATTGGCCTGAAATCAAAGAGATTTTTGATTGGGCCCGTACCCATGTTACTTCAACACTCTATATCTGCTGGGGTGCCCAGGCTGGTCTTTATCATTTCTATGGTGTTCCTAAGTATCCTTTAGAGAAGAAGATGTTTGGTATTTTTAAGCAGAAGCCTCTCGATTTGTCTCAGCCAATCTTCCGCGGTTTCGATGATATCTTTAATATGCCTCATAGTCGCCATACAGAGGTAAGACGTGAGGATATTGAGAAAGTGCCAGGACTTGACATCATTGCCGAATCGCCTGAAAGCGGTGTCAGCATTGTGATGGCCAGAAACGGCCGCGAATTCTTTGTGACGGGTCATCTTGAGTATGCGCCAAACACGCTGGATAAGGAATATAAACGTGATGTGGGCAAGCGTGATGATGTAGAACTGCCAAAAAATTATTATTATCATGACGATCCGAACGAAGAACCTCTGGTGACATGGCGTGCTCATGCCAACCTCTTCTATAGTAATTGGATCAACTATTATGTTTATCAGGAGACTCCTTACAATATTGACGAAATCAGTTAATTTGTGAAGGAGTTGGATGATTTCGAGATAGATTTCTTATGCAAACATTAGAATTATTGGCGCCTGCCAAGAACTTGGAATGTGGTATTGCTGCCATTGATCATGGTGCAGATGCCGTATATATTGGTGCACCTCGTTTTGGTGCACGAGCAGCAGCAGGCAATTCGCTGGAAGATATCAGACTGTTGTGTGATTATGCTCATCAGTTTGGAGCAAAGGTTCATGTTACAGTGAATACTATCATCTATCAGGATGAAATGTTGGATACGCTTAAGATGATCCAGCAACTTGATGAGATTGGTGTTGATGCACTTTTGCTGCAGGATATGGGTGTGCTTACTGAGGTGAGGGCGCAGAATTTGTGGAGTAGAGAATTGCATTCCAGTACCCAGTGTGATGTAAGAACTCCAGAAAAGGCGTATTGGCTTACCACGTTAGGTTTCAAACGTATTGTTCTGGCTCGTGAGCTTTCGCTCGATGAAATCAAGGCGATCCATCAGGCAATTCCTGATAGAGAAATAGAGGCCTTTGTACATGGAGCGCTCTGCGTAAGCTATTCGGGTGTATGTTATGCTTCAGAGAAGTGTTTCGGGCGCTCTGCTAATCGTGGAGAATGTGCACAGTTCTGTCGTATGAAGTTTGATCTGCTCGATTCCAATGGTCAGGAGATAGAACATCAGCGTTATCTGTTGTCTCTCAAGGATCTTTGTCAGCTTGATCATCTTAAGGATCTTGCTGATGCTGGAGCTACTTCGTTCAAGATAGAAGGAAGATTAAAAGATATCAACTACGTCAAGAATGTGGTGGCTGCCTATAGCAGTCAACTCGATGCAATCGTAAAAGCTGAACCGCGTAAGTATCGCCGTGCATCGGTGGGACATGTTCAATATAATTTTACACCTAATCTGAAGAAGACTTTCAATCGTGGCTTTACCCATTATTTCCTGAATGGGCGACAGCCGGATATTGCTTCTTTCGATACACCGAAAGCTATCGGCGAGTTTGTGGGGAAGGTTAAGGAAATACGTGGCAACATTTCTTTCAACGTAGTCACAGTAGCCAGCTTTAAAAATGGCGATGGACTGTGTTTTATCAATGATGACCGTGAGTTGGAAGGCTTTCGTGTGAACAGAGTAGAGGGTAATCGCCTCTATCCGTTTGGAATGCCTGAACATATGCGTCCGGGCATGGCTCTTTATCGTAATAACGATCGGGCTTTCGAGGCTTTGCTGGCTCGTAAGTCTGCCGAACGTAAAATCTATATTGTCATAGCAATGGAGCCTGTGATGGGTAATGAGTTCAGGGAAGAGCCACAGGGGGTAAAGGCTGTTGTCAACATCATGAAGACGAAAGAGGTTGATGGTGGCTTGATTTATCAGGTGGCTGAGGTGTTTAAAGAGTTGAAACTCGAAAAGGCGAAACGCCCGCAGGGCGAAAATATAAAGGCTCAGATGAGCAAACTGGGCGATACGATTTACGAAGCTTACCAGGTAGAACTTCTGAAGGGAATGGAGACATACTTCGTTCCGAACAGTATTCTCACTGCTATCCGGCGTGAATTGATAGATGAACTTACCAAGGCAAATCAGAAACAGCTTGATAAGTCGTTGTGGGGTGGATGGGATAGAACCTTGTTCAACAATGGTTTTGGATTCAGTCAGCCCGGTGAGCACCGACTTACGAAAGAGGAATTTACTTGGCAGCCGGAATACGGAAAATGGGGATACCTCTATAATATAGCTAACTATGATGCAAGAGATTTTTATCAGATTCATGGTCTGTCGCCAGTAGTTCCGGCATTTGAGTTGGGTAAGAATATTCCTTCTGCATGGGATGCTAAGACCCAGGAAGAATATGATGAGAATATAGAAAAAGACAAGGCAAACCGAAGTATGCAACCTAAGTTTACCAACGAAAAGGGAGAATCGCTCCTGATGCAGTGCCGCCATTGTATCCGCTATTCGTTGGGCTACTGTGTGAAGCGTGGAGGCAAGAAACCATCCTGGAGAGAGCCTCTCTTTCTGCAGTTGGGTGACGGTCGCCGCTTCCGTCTGGAGTTTGCATGCAACGAATGTCAGATGAACTTATATAGTGAGAAATAAATGAAAAAGAAATGGACGATACAGATTCTTTGTATGCTGGGCATCCTCTTGATGTTCAGCAGTTGTTATCATCGCCGTGCTCATCACCAGATGCATGCAGCTATGGTAGAGTACAGTAATAAACAACTCGATTCCATTTCGTTTTCTACTACCCATCATTATACCAACAAATTCAATTTTCTGGTATTCAAGGATTCCCTGGAATTGATAGCGCAACAGCCTGAAGAATTTTTGAGCAATTTGCCTATCGACTCCTTCGCCGTCCAAAAGAACTGCCTGCTGGTGGTTACGGATATTCGTATGGTTCCTCAGGATTCCATAGATTCAGTTTGGGTGCAGTTGGCAACAGAAGATAATCAGTTTGGCTGGACCCGTGAGTCCCGTCTGCTGCCGAAGGTTGTGCCCGATGATCCTATTTCAGAGTTCATTATGACCTTCAGCAATACTCACTTGCTCATCTTCATGGTTATCATTATTCTCATAGCCGTAGCCTATACAGTTCGTAAGATTTTCCATAGCAATGGTAAACTGGTTCATTTTAATGATATTGATTCACCATATCCTACAGCGTTGGTGCTTATTGTTTCGATATCAGCAACCTTCTATGCAACCATTCAGTTGTTTTTGCCAGAAGTATGGCGTCATTTTTATTTTCATCCTACGCTCAATCCTTTTGCCGTACCGCCTATACTGGGCTTTTTCCTGGCTACAGTCTGGGCGATACTGATAGTAGGATTAGCTTGTGTTGATGAGGTGAAACACCGTTTGCCGGCAGGTGATGCAGTTCTGTATCTGGGTGGTTTAGTGGGTGTTTGCGCCATTGATTACATCATTTTCAGTGTTACTACCTTATATTATATAGGTTATTTGTTGCTCGTAGCCTATATATGGTTTGCCATACGGGTTTATCTGTTTCCTCATAAATAAGGATAGGGGGTGCAGAAAAAAATATGTACCTTTGCACCCGTTATGAAAAGAATAGTATTTTATAGTAAAAAGAGCGTATGCATTGGTTTGGCAGCGGTAGCGTTGCAGGCTAGTGCTGCGGATAACGAAAGGGCTACTTGCTCTGCCCTGTCATTGGGTACGAGTGAAAAGTTTGCAGAAGCTAACGGCTTGCTGGCTGATAGCAGCCGAGTTTATGACATTGATGAAGTTGTGGTTGTTTCGCAGCCTAAGGAGAATTTCCGTCTTCGTCAACAGCCTCTCAGTAGCACTTCCTTTGGTTCTTATCAGATGCAGCGATTAGCTTCTCGCGATTTGCGCGAACTTTCCTGCTATGTTCCTAATTTTGTGATGCCCAACTATGGCTCGCGTTTTACCAACGCCATGTATGTGCGTGGTATTGGAAGCCGTATAAACAGTCCGGCTGTAGGAATTTATCTTGACGGAATTCCAGTGTTGAGCAAGGCTGCTTTCAATCTTCACCATTATCAGACCAGCCGTATAGATATTCTCCGTGGTCCACAGGGAACACTCTATGGTCAGAATTCTGAAGGTGGTTTGGTGCGCATCTATTCACGCGATGCTTATGATAGCAAGGGCACCTACGTTAATCTGGGATTGGGCTCTCATTTCTATCGTAATGTAGAAGCGGCTCATTATATGAAGCTTTCACCTCGTATCGCATTAGGGGTAGCTGCTTTTTATGATGGACAGAAGGGATTCTTCCATCGTGCAGGAACTAGCGATTATGCCGACAATTATGATGAGGCAGGCGGTAAGTTTAATCTTAAGTTCCGTTTTGATAGAGGATGGAGCATGGATTTGCTAGCCAATTACCAATTTGTCTATCAGCATGCATTTCCTTATGGTCAGTTGGATTTAAACAGTGGCAAGGCTGCATTACCAAATACAACATTCCCTGGGCTTTATCGCCGCAACATGCTGCTTTCGGGTGTCAATCTTCGTCATGAAGGAGCGAAATGGGATTTTGCTTCTACTACCAGCTATCAGTTCCTGGATGACAATATGAAGATGGATCAGGATTATCTTCCTGAAGATTATTTGAGCTTGCAGCAAGATCAGTTGCAGAATTCTATCACTCAGGAGTTCACATTTAAGAGTCGTCAGCCTTTCTTCGGCTTCTGGCATCTTACACAGGGTGCATTCTTCTCCCATGTGTGGTTGAAGACAAATGGTCCTGTAAAATTCGGTTCAGAATTGACGAAGCCTATCAGTAACCTTATCCAGAGTCAGATGCAGCAGGCAATGCCTCCGGCAATGGCTAGCGGAGTTTCTGTCAATGTAGATATGGGAGCTCCAGGTTTGTTCCATACTCCTCAGAGCAATTTGGGTCTCTATCACGAGAGTACGTTTGATCTTTCTTCCCGTTTGAAAGCAACGCTTGGTTTGCGTTACGATTTCATGCATACAAGTATTCATTACGATACTTATGCTTATATGGCGATAACAGCTAAGGTGATGGGCAAGGAGGCTACTCGTACTTTGCGTTCAATGCTCGACCGCAAAACGGGTGATGATTACAACCAGCTCTTGCCCAAATTTGGCTTAAGTTACCAGCTTGATGAGCAGGGTAGCAATGTTTATGCCACGGTGAGCAAGGGCTATCGTGCAGGCGGTTATAATATCCAGATGTTCAGTGACATCTTGCAGACCGAACTGAATGCTAACCGTCAGCATGCGATGCGAGGTGATTATGACGTTCCTCATACCGATGAAGATTATGATAGGGTGAACCAGACTATTGCCTTTAAGCCGGAAACCTCATGGAATTATGAGGTAGGAACGCATCTTAATCTTTTTGATCATCGTCTTCATTTCGATTTGAGTGCCTTCTATATGCAGGTTCGCAATCAGCAACTCTCTGTGATGGCAGGAACCTATGGCTTTGGCCGAATGATGGTTAATGCAGGTAAGAGTCACAGTTGTGGTATTGAAGCTGCGCTCAAGGGTCAGGCTTTCGACGGTGCTTTTGATTGGGGTGTAAACTATGGTTTTACACGCGCCGTATTTGATGAATATACTGATGGTGAGGGTGATAAGACAGTGAATTATAAGGACAAGAAGGTTCCTTATGTTCCTCAGCATACGATAGCAGCCATGGCTGACTATCATTTAGGACAGTTTACCTTCGGATTGAATATGAATGCGCAGGGCAAGACTTATTGGGATAATGCCAATACCTATAGCCAGAAGATGTATTTTGTGATGGGAGCGCATTGTGATATTGATTTCAGTAAGATGAGCATCGGTATCTGGGGTAAAAACCTCACAGATACTAATTACAATACCTTTGCTGTTGATAATGCAGTAACAAAAAAGAAACAGTATTTTGCCCAGCGTGGCAATCCTTTCCAATGTGGTGTTGATCTGAAATTCCACTTTTAGGATTAAAAAGAAAAGGAGTTCCGGCATTCTGAAATGCTAGAACTCCTTTTCTTTTTAATCTCATTTATTTCCTTCCTTTATTTTAATTCTCCATATCCTACTAGCCGGTCGGTGCGGTCGCTCTGAGCCCGATAGTAAACCAGTACATTGTATTTGTTCTGGGTCTGGTAGAAATCTCCTTCTGATGGGAGCAGCCTGATGCTTCCGTCCTCCATCTTCATGAGATACTGATAACTGTAATAACCTTGCTTCATGAAGAGACGTGCGTGATAGGTTTTCGTCATTTCATCATATTCCATCCGGTATTCGGGGAGGAAACGGCCGTAGGTCCAATCTGCGTTCAGATAAACATCGCCTGGCAGTTTTGGAGCTTTCAGGGTAAAGTGAATCTGTGCATATTCGCAGGTGTTGTTGTTTTCTACGTTGTCGCTGTTGCGGATATAAAACGAACCTTTGGCAGCTTCGTCGTAAACGTAATTGGGGCGAGGGCTGTCGGTCATTACCTTTACCTGATAGTCGCTTCCATCCCAATCTATAGCGTCTATTCCCATGGTTGGATGATCGGTATCCAGAAACTCAAACTTTCTGTATTCATTGCCCGCATCGAAAATCAGAGCTCTTACATGCTGCCAATTCATTTTCCCCGCACTCAGGTAGTCGGGTTTAGGGTTGATGACAGCATTGTCCCATCTTCCGTTCTGAAGCACTACGATGTTCAGCTGGTTGGGATGAGTGATTCTCAGCTGGCTGTGATCCAGTTCCATTTTCAGTTGCTGGTGGTCCTTCTGGATATCTATATCTGTTGTTGAAGTAGCTTCTATCTTCAGTTTAACCAATGGCTGAGGCTCTGTAATCATCCAGCAGGCTGTAAACATTTTGCCTTCTTCCTCGTTTTCCGCATTGTCGTCATAAACCGTCAGTCTGTAGTTGCCGCTCATGGTAAGTTGGCAGTCGGCATTGGGAATTGCCAGATGATAATGAGTGTAAGGATGATTGGTGTTGATGGATTGCTTTACATCTTCAATAATCTGATTGCCGTTGAAGCCTCTCATATAGTCGCTTTCAAAGAGCGAAGAAGATACGTTCCAGTTTGCATCACAATGTTCAATCTTGTAGCTGTACCGATGATAATCGTGCGTCATGTCGTCAAAATCGATATGGATAGGTTCTCCGTCCAGTGACGATACTGGGAGCGATAACCAGTTCGTTCCGCCTACAACCTGTAGGGTTCTGATGCGCTGGTTGAATATCTCGTGCTGCTGCGCCCAGGCAGGATAGGTAAACAGAAAGAGAAGGGAGATGACAGTATATAATAGTTTCATATGGCTCCGTACGTATATATAAAAAAATAACTTGCAGTAGCCTTTTGAGAAAGAACTAAATGCAAGCTTAAACAATCTAAATTAATACATGAAAACACTTTTGTAGTCGATAGGGGAATCGAACCCCTATGCCAAGATTGAGAATCTTGTATCCTAACCATTAGATGAATCGACCATTCAAAAAATCTCTATTGGTCTCCCGACTTATAGAGACTTATAAATCTAATACCATGAAAAACACATGTAGTCGATAGGGGAATCGAACCCCTATGCCAAGATTGAGAATCTTGTATCCTAACCATTAGATGAATCGACCAACGATACATTTTCGTACGATAGCTTGCGGAAGGTGGGGGATTCGAACCCCCGGTACGGTAACCCGCACGGCAGTTTAGCAAACTGCTGGTTTCAGCCACTCACCCAACCTTCCAGTCGGATTCTTAACCGAATCAACCAAGCATCGTTCTCAAATGCGAGTGCAAAGGTACTACTTTTTTCTGATTCTACCAAATCTTTTTGCATTTTTTTTTCGATAAAAATGCATTTTCTTTGTAACTCCCACATTATCAGGGGTTGTTTTCTTTTAGTATTATGAGTGTTTTATTCCTAAAACGAGCAGAGGCAGATTTCTTTCTCAGAAATCCGCCTCTTGTAAAAGAAAGGGCCGCTCGATGATGTGATGAAACTCCGAATGTATAAACATTTGAGAGTCCTCCGCCTTTGTAATCCACCGGCTTTTCAGCTTACCTGCCTGCTGCAGTTTATGTGGCCCGCCATGAGCAAGAGAATGTCCTCTCGGTTTCAATAGTGTAATTTGATGAGTATCCCGATCGAACCGAAACGACCCTTATTCATTCTGGCACCCATGCATCATCACGATGCAACGGTGCAAACATCTTAGTCATTATTTGATAATGCAAAGATAATGCAATATTTTGAAACTACCAAATGTTTTAGCTGTTTTCTTCGAATATTTTTTCGAAATATTTTCTCAACTCTGTTTTGTCCTCTATGATATTGCGCAGTTCGTTGAGCGCTTTTTCGTTAGGGGAGTTGGGAATCCATAATCTGATGTATCCGTTTCTTGAATATTTCTCGTCCATGTGTTGGCTGAACCGCTCCCATTGATGCTCCTTGTCATCATCTGGATTATTTTCTTTGCCATACTGTATGGCGCGCAGAAAAATTTCGTGAACATCAATATCGCGATCGGCTTCTGCCACAATCTTGCCATAGATACTGCGAGGCTGACGGCTAGATGAAGCCCGATGGTCCTCAACAGCTTCTTTCATAATTTTGATCTGTTCTTTATTGAACCAGCGCTTCAGTCTTGAATCTGCCTGCAGAATCTTACCGCTGGTAATATGATGAATGGCACGCGGACCGCTCATCCCCAGGTCGTGGTAAGCGGCTATTACATACACCATATCGATGTCGGCTCCGGTTACCGGAACCAGTTTCAGAGAGTTTCTGATGACTCGGGTAACATGTCTGAGTCCATGACTTTCGCCAAAAGCATTATATTTGGGGAGAATCTGTTTCTCCACAAAGTCCATGATTTCGAGATTTACCTGTTGCTTCATAGATATTCCTCCACTTTATATATATAATAAGGTACGCGCGTACATTATTAATAGTTTATTATTGTTCAGTTCGCCATTCCGATGATGATCAGGGATGATACAATGCCGAAACAGAAGATGTTCAGAGCTGTTTTGCCTAGAATTCTGTTAAGTTCTCTGCCTTCGCCTATCTTTTTCATCTCCATATAGGTTCTGTTGTGCAGAATGATATAGAGTGCTGCAAGCGGCAGGAACATGCTGCTGGCTTCATGCTGAAATACTTCGTAGATGGTGACACCTATTATGGTAATGATGCCAGATTGCCCAATGTGCAGTATAACCGCTCGGCATTCTTCTTTCCTATGTGAACCACAAGAGTCTTCTTGCCGGCTCTCAGGTCGTTGTCATGATCGCGGTAATTGTTCAGAATGAGTAGCGTATCAACTACCAGTCCGCAGGCTGCAGATACGAGAACTGCTTCCATGCTTACTCCCTGCATGGTTTCGGGCATTACGAGATAGTATGTGCAGCATACGGGTACAATGCCGAAGAAGAGCAGTACCAGAAAATCGCCCATGCCCAGATAGCTGAGACAGGTAGTATAGAGAAAACAGAAGACTACGCAACAGATGCCTACGATAACCATTTCCCAACCTCCGAAAAGAACCAGCGGAAGCCCTATGGCACAGCCCAGAAGAGTAGTGAGGATGATTCCCCATTTCATGGCTCCCAATGTTATCCAGCCTTCAGCGCAGGCACGTTTCGGTCCCAGCCGGGTTTCGTCGTCATTGCCATGTTTAAAGTCGAAATAATCATTCACCAGATTGCTGTCTATCTGCATCACCCATGCAAAGAGCAGGCAGAGTAGGGCTGACAATGTCTGTATCTGCTGAGCGTCTTTATAAGCCAGCGCAATACCCAATAAAACAGGAACAGCCGCCGCCGTCAGAGTCTTCGGGCGAGCGGCTAGATACCATGCTTTTATAGAATTTGTTTCTATCATATTCTGAAAAGATTAAAATTGAATCTCCTGAAATTCTTAAGAAAGTCAGGAAGATTAATTGAAGAAGTTCCAACTTACTCCAATACGGAACACTCTTTCGTTCATCGGATAATGAGGAGCGAAGAAGTAGTTTTTGTCGCCCTGTCCTGCATTGATGTGGCTCATCATTACGAAGAAACGGGTGTGCTTGATGTGAACGTTGGCGTAAACATTGACGATAGGATAGTTGCCTATCTTTACGTTGTTCTCGCCGTTGCCCTGTACCGTATACTGTCCCATATAAGGTGAATAGTCGGGAGCTTCATAGCTTGTAAAGTAGCGCATGTCAGCACCCAGGTCTACGTTCAGCACCTTTACTACCTTGAACTTGATGTAGAGGTTGGTGTAGGCATTGAAGGCTGGTACTGGCAGAACACTCTCCTTGCTTGAGTGCTGGTAGGTAAGCTGATTTTCCCAGTTCAGAATGCCCAGTCTGAAGTTCTGCTCCAGTTGTGCTGTCAGCAGGTTGATTCCTCCGCTTTCCTGCATCGGTGTTACTATGACTCCTGTTCGCAAACCTTCTTCTGTAATGTCATAGCTCTGCGAGAAGTAGGTGTAGTTCTTGATTTCATCTACAGCCACTCTCAGCTTGGTGCGTGTCTTAGGGAAGGAGAGCGTACCCATGATGCGGGTATGGATGGTCTTGTCGAGATCATTCTCCCACCACAGATGGCGGGCGTGATAGTTGCGGTAATAGAACGATGGGGTTTCTCTATGGAAGAAAGCATCGCCTCTTACCTGAAGCGTGTCGCCCAGGAATGGGATGTTCACGTCTACATTACCATCTATGGCAAGGGTTCCGGCGTCAACACCCGTCAGTCCTATTTCTGCTACGGCATTGTAGTGGAGTGTCTTGCCTTCCTGCTTGCTCAGCTGTCCGCCTACGCTCAGTGCATGCTCGTTGAATTTTTCGAAACCACCTTCCATGGTTGGCAGTTCATAGTGACGGAGGTCGTAGCTGGCGAAAGCCTTCAAGCCTGCCTTTGCCCATTTATTGAAACCTTCAAGCATGGCAATGGCGAAGGTATTCTTCATGTGCCAGTGCTTGGTCTGGTCGTAGATGGAGTCGCCGGTCAGCCTGCCTGCATCGTAATATTCATTCAGATAATAGTCGGCTGGGGTCTGATAAGCTTCGTAAATACGGCGATAGTTGTCAAACTTTACCGTATGGATGAAACTCGTTACCGGAACATATTCGCTCTTGTAGAAAAGCGAGTCTTCGGCATTTTTCTTCTGGATGGCCAGCAGACTGTCGGCTGCGGCTTTTCCGTTTACTGCGATTCGGGTACTGTCGTTCCTGATGTCCTTTGCGGCTGAGTCTTTAGCCGGTTCATCGCCTGCAATCTTGGCTCCGTCAGGCCGGCCGCTGAATTTAGCTCCTTGCTGTTTGTCGTAGGCTTTCTCATCAAATTTCTTGCCTTGTTCCTTGGCTTTCTTTCTGGCTTCTTCCTTCGCTTCTCTTCAGCATTTTCCTTTTTCGAAGCCATGGCAAATTTCTTTGCCTTGATTTCTTCTTCGGTCATCTTTACCTTGCGGCTGAAACCTACGTTGTAGCGGTGGGTAAAGAAGATGTGCTGGTTGTCCAGTCGGTTCCAGTTCTGTTCCAGAACGGTAGGAATTTCATTGGTGGCAAACGATTCGGTGTAGATTTCCGGATGTTTGATGTAATCATCGTTGGTAATACCGCCGTTCTCGGTCATCTTCTCATGATTGGTACTGAAGAGGAGAGTGTGCCTGATAGCGGTCGCCCAGGTAAGATGCCCACATGGTGTATTTAAAGTGGCTGGTACTCTGGGCGTTATAATATCCTCTGCCATACTTGTAGTCGAATCTGAAACCGGCGCCTAGCCTTTTGTTGGCATTTACTGCAAACATGGCCTTGAAGTCGTCTTCTCCCGTCACCTTGTCGCCGCAGCTGTTCAGGGTTATGTTCGTGATGGGTGAGTAAGTGTTGGTGAAGTGGAAGTCGCTTACCGGATTTACGATATAATCGTAGGGCTCTGTAAAGATGAAGTTGCCCTGCGTGTTGCGGCGGTCGATGAAGATTCGGTTCAGTCGGGCAGTACCCATGTTTCCGAGAGTATTGTATTCGCCTCTCAGTCCTTCCGTGAAGGTTGAGTTCATGTACATGTGCTGCAAGGTGTCTACTACCGCAGCCTTTGTGTCGCCGAAGCGTTCGTCTACAGTCCATACCCTGATGCCTTTCGGAATCTCCTTGTCTGAGCCAAGTGAATCGGTGTTCACCTTGCGGTTGGTTTGAGGACGGAACTGCGAATCTTCGTTATAGTTAAAATCGTTTTGTGCCGCAACCGGGAGGGTTGCAGCACAAAATAGGAGTGATGAGAATATATTTTTCTTCTTCTTCATTATTTCTTAAATAGTCGGATACATACTTCGGCAATCTTGAGCACTACACCCACGATGAGTACGATGTAGGCGATATTGCGGCTTTCTTCCAGCTGGGTCCAGAGTATTACCCCCACGATGGCGAACAGCATGAAGGCGATGTTGAGATAGTTGCGCACCTTCAGCATGTTGTTCTGGTCGCTGTAGGCCAATGGGCGGAGCCGGTGGCGCTGAGGTCTTACGGCGTAGCTGGTAGGCTGCTTCTGTTCAGTCTGTTCTGTTCCCTGCTCAGCTGTAGGCTGGGCTGTAGCGTTTTCAGGCTGCTGTGCCTCGTTCTGTTGTATCTTGTTGTCTGTATTCTGATTATCCATTTTTCTTCAACTTATTGTTTTACTAATGCAGCTAACTCTGCGAATATCTGGTCTTTGCGGTCGATGGTGCATCTGCGGAACTTTCCGAAGATTTTAGCCAGGTCGTTCTGCTTCTTGTTGAGCGCAATCTTGTCGCTGATTACCTCTTCTGCAGGTTCCTTGAAACCGGTACTTCTTCCTTCCTCGTAGTTGTAGATGATGCGGCAGAGCGAGAGATTCAGATGATTGTCTGAAATCCTGGCTATCAGCTGGTATTTGAATTCCGTGCGGTCGAGCGAGATGAATGACTGGCTGAAAACGAGCCATTCGTCCATCGTGTTGGCGATGATGTGTTCAGCATCGTTTACCAATGCTACTCGGCTTGCTATGTTCTGCTTGTTATGTGTCAGTTCACTCATGTATTTTAATACGATGTCGTAAATCTGCTTGGCAGTTTTTCCGTTAGCATCCGTATCGAGTGTGAATTCTATCTTGTTTTCATCATTATATGTGATGGCGCCTGCCAGATATTTCATATCCACTTTGGCTGTTGTACCATTTGCCAGCTTGTTGGCAGGCTTGGCAGCCTCCTTGGGCTTAGCGGCTACGGCAACAGGAATCGCCCATCCCGTGGTTGATGTGGTTGGCGCCTTGGCGCTTGCAGCGTTGATGCTGTCGGCCTGAGCCTTCAGTTTGGCAGCCTGTGCTTTTATCTTAGCCACTTCTAGTGCCTTCTTGGCAGCTTCCAGCTGTTTCTGTGCCTGTTCCAGCTGCTGCTCTTCAGTCAGCACGGTTTGGGCCTGTGCAGTCATCAGCGGGAGGAGCATAAATATGGGGATGATGATTTTTTTCATGTCGAGTTGTTTTTATGAAACTATAAAATGACGGTTCCTGTAGGGGAACTTAGCGGAAGATGAGGGATTCAAACCCCCGATACCCGAAGAGGGTATACCGGATTTCGAGTCCAGCGCATTCGGTCACTCTGCCAATCTTCCTTTTTATTTAGTCAGATGCAAAAGTAATACATTTTTTGCATCTGACAAAATATTACTGTTATTTTTTAACTATATTAACCCCGCTTTATAGGATTTTATACTATAGTTTTTACTGTTGCTGCAGGAATCTGTCTGCCTCGATCGCAGCCTTGGCACCAGAGCCGGCAGCAACAATGCCCTGACGATAAACTGGGTCGGCAACATCGCCGGCAGCAAAGATGCCAGGAAGATTGGTGCTCGCAGTACCAGGAACCACCTTGATGAATCCCTGCTCATCCAAATCGATGAAATCCTTGAAGAGATCGGTGTTAGGCTTGTGGCCGATAGCCAGGAAGAAACCATCGATAGCAATATCAAACTTCTCTTCATTAGCCTCACCCTTATGGCGAACCAGATGAGCACCCTCTACTCCATTCTCACCAAACAAGCCGAGCGTATTGGTCTCGAAAAGAATCTCAATGTTCTCCTTCTCCTTCACACGCTTCTGCATAATCTCAGAAGCACGGAGATAAGGCTTGCGAACAATCATATACACCTTCTTGGCAAGACCAGAAAGATACATCGCCTCCTCGCAGGCAGTATCACCACCACCCACTACGGCAACCGTACGCTTGCGATAGAAGAAGCCATCGCAGGTTGCACAGGCAGAAACACCCTGTCCACGATATTTCTCCTCATCAGCCAGACCGAGGTACTTGGCAGAAGCACCTGTAGCGATAATCACGGTATCAGCCTCAATCTCGTTGCCACGCTCATCGGTAAGATGATAAGGGCGGGAAGAGAAATCCACCTTTGAAATGCTTCCGTCACGGAGATCAGCACCAAAGCGGGCTGCCTGCTCCTTCATATCCATCATCATCTGGGTGCCATCCACACCATTAGGATAACCAGGGAAATTCTCTACCTCTGTGGTGATGGTAAGCTGGCCGCCTGGCTGCATACCAGAATACAATACAGGATTGAGACCAGCTCTACCTGCATAAATGGCAGCTGTATATCCCGCAGGACCGCTACCTATAATCAAAGTCTTTACTTTTTCCATTATATTTATTGCTGTTTTATTATGATCTTGTGATTATCTTACATGATTATCTTGTGAGACTAATCGGAATGATCTTATGTGAATTATCTTGTGATGATTTATCGGATTCCCACGATCTTATGCATTTGGAGCGAGAGCTGCCATTCCGGATGCTGCTTCACATAGTCGATGCAGCCGGAGAGGATAAAGCGGTTGCGGGCATCATTGCCCACATCGCAAGGCTGCAGATACTGATAGGTGGCTTCCAATCCATAATTGTTTACTTCGTGAGCGCCATCAAAGACCAGCTTCAACTCATCCACCTTCTTCAAGGCGAGTTCACCACCCTCCGTAAAGTCCAACTTTGGCGAACAGGTAACCCAGTCGATGCCCTCAGGAACCACGTGGGTGCCGTTGGTTTCCATCGAAAGATAATATCCCTGCTGATGCAGGAGCTGGATGAGTTCCGCATCTACCTGCAAGGTTGGTTCGCCACCTGTAAGAACAATAAAGCGGCAATCGCCACCCTTCTCCAGGCACGCAGTCAGGATGTCCTCGGCGCTCATCTCCTTATATCCCTTGAAATCGGTATCGCAGAAAGGACATTTCAGATTGCAGCCGCTCATACGAACAAAAACAGCTGGTCTGCCCATCCATCTTCCTTCTCCCTGAAGGGAATAGAATATCTCGTTAACTTTATACATTTTTTCTTATATTAATTACCAGCTCCTATATTAAGGAACCAGATGCTCGATTCCTTTGATTTTCTCTTCGTCAACCACCACGGCAGTATTGCCGAAGCTCTCCTGCACCGTAGCCTTATAGCACTCTGGGAAGAGATCCACGAGCCATCTTCCGATATTCTCGGCGGTAGGATTGAAATCAAACACCTCGTTGAGATTGGCGTGATCCATCTTGCCATGCACCGCTTTCTTGACATGGGTGAAATCTATCACCATGCCATCCTGGTTCAACTCTCTGCCCACGAAAAAGAGTTCAATCTGCCAGTTGTGACCATGCAGACTGCTGCACTTACTCTCGTAACTGAGGGTGAGCGAATGGGCTGCTGATATTTCTAATTTCTTTGAAATGAAGTAAATCATCTGTTATTTCTAGTCTTATTTCTTGTCGTTTAACTTTGCAAAGATACATTAATTCATTTAGAATACAAAATAAAACCGAAAGTTTTTTTCTTTCTTAAAGAATTTATTGCTATCTTTGCACCCATAAAAGGAATGAGGGCGCTTGCCACATCCTATGACGCATCTGATAATAACAAAAAATAAGATAATGAATACAATTAAGAAAATTGTACTTACAGGTGGTCCTTGCGCAGGTAAAACCACTGCGCTGGTTAAAATAATCGACCACTTCTCTGGCCTTGGATACAAGGTGTTTACCATTCCTGAGGTTCCTACCATGTTCACCCAGGCAGGAATGAACTATCTCACCAAAAACGAGAAGTTCTTCTTCGAGGGAGAAAAAGCTACCTTCCTGACTCAGATCGGACTGGAAGACAGTTTCACCAAAATGGCTGAAACCATCGACAAGCCGGTCATCATCGTCTGCGACCGTGGCACGATGGATATCTCCACCTACCTGACAGAGGACTTCTGGAACCGCATCATCTCCGAGCAGGGATATACCAACACCCAGCTGCGTGAACGCTACGATGCCGTACTGCATCTGGTTTCTGCCGCAGATGGCGCTGAACAATTCTACACCACAGCCAACAACGCCCAGCGCGTGGAAAAGGCGGACGAAAAGGGATTGCAGATAGCCAGGGAACTGGACAAGAAAATCGTTTCCGCCTGGAAGGGACACCCACATCTGAGAGTAATCAACAACCACGAGGACTTCAACAACAAGCTGAACCGTGTGCTCAAGGAAATCAGCAATGTGCTGGGTATTCCGCAACCTATCGAAGAGGAAAGAAAGTATATCGTGAAACTGACCGGCGAAGTGCCAAATGCCATCGACAGCGATATCGTTCAGACCTATCTTTCGGGAGAACCAGGCAGCGAGATCCGTCTCCGTCGCCGCGGATTCGAAGGTGGAAAGTACGTATATGTTCACACCACTAAGAAGCGCGTAGCCGACAACGAGCAGGTTGAGACCGAGCGACAGATCAGCGCTAATCTCTACGAGAATATGCTCCAGCAGGCAGACCCTTACCGCCAGCGCATTCATAAGCATCGCAAGAGTTTTATCTGGAAGGGCCAGTATTTCGAGCTCGACGAGTTTCTTGAGCCGGTTTCCGACCTGATGATTCTTGAAACCCGCGGCATTTCTGCCAACGAGAGTGTGAAGTTTCCTCCTTTCATTCAGGTGCTGGAGGATATTACGGGCAACAGCAAATATTATAATTATAACATAGCGCTGAAGCGGTAAATCAGCCGAAAATGTAAAAAGTTACGGAGATAATTCATATTCTCCGTAACTTTTTACATAAACCACTCACTTTTGGTGTTATTGAGTTTCATCATTCTATTTTCTCCTTTATCCGTTGTACTTGAACACCTTGACCATTTCCTTGTCGCCACCCACAAGCTGGCTACATCTGTTCAGCATTCCGGTGTCTGAGAAACCGCATTTCTCCATGACTTTCCCTGATGCAGGATTGCCTGTGAAATGGTCTGCCCAGATGTTTTCGAAATGCTTCTCGTTGATGCAGTAGTCAAGCATCAGCTTCAAGGCTTCGGTGCAGATTCCTTGGTTCCAAAATGGCTTTCCTACCCAATAGCCCACCTCACAGTCGTTTTCTCCGATAGGGATGTTGCTGGTTTCATGGGTGTAGTAGCCGATGCAGCCGATAGCCTCGCCAGTCTCTTTCAACACAATCGCCCATGTCGTGTCATTATGGAAGAATGTCCGGATTATCTCCCGACTTTCTTCTACAGACTTATGCGCCGGCCATCCAGCACGTGGTCCTACGTCAGGGTCGGAGGCGTACTTGAAGAGCGCCTCTGCATCTGATTCCTGCCAATATCGAAGTAAAATTCTTTCTGTTTCCATCAGATTATTTCAATGAAATTCTTCGTTCTTTATTTTGTTATCTACTGAACTTTCGCAAGTTTTGCCCACACGCCCTGAACCAACGGTCACCGGCCGAAGGGAAAGGTAAAGGGCAGAAGCCCGTATTTGAACCACATACGAAAGTTCAATTATTAATTTTTAAGGCAAAGATAATAAAAAAAGGGAAAATGAGCAAAAAAATGATGATTTTTTTACTCGTTTCCCTTTAACTTTCTTTGGAAATCCTTAATGACCTTAATGACCATGACCTTAATGACCGGATTTCTCAGTTTTTTTATCCCATGCAGCTCGTTACTCCGAGCGTAGTAGCGATAGCGGTTAGTATGCTGATGGCTATCTGCAGAATTGTTTTCCAAGTGTTCGCTTTCATTTTGTTGAATGTTGAGTGTTGAATGTTGATTTTTTTTGGGGGGCGGATAGGCTGGGCTAGGGGCTAGTACCCTAGCCAGTCTATCCTTGGGCTATTCAAGGCCGTCGCCAGTATCGTCCTTGCCAGTAGTGCCGCCGGTTGATTCAGAGCCTTGGCCTTCGCTGCCGGTCTGACCGGTGCTTGAACCACCTGGGGTAGAACCGCCTGGCGTATTATCCGGAGTGGTTGGGGCGTTGAGGTCAACGTTGGTCTTACCCTCCTTCTTCGCCTGGTTGATTTCCAGAAGATTTGCGTTCACGCTACGCATTACGATGCTGTAATTAATCATAGTCGTTTGTAGTATGTTTAGAGTCCTTTGTTTTGCAACTCCCCAGAACGCCCCGTTCCTGCCGTTTTCGAGGTCTTCATTGATGACCGGCGCCTGCCATCTTTTATAACCCGTGTTGGTCTTAAGAGAAGACCCGAGCAAGGCACAAAAGGCTGTTCTTTCGATTGCCGGTGCAAAGATACAACATTTTCGGACAGAATGCAAGCTTTCACCCTAACTTTCTATTCCGAAAATGACGTAAGTATCTGATAGATAATACTTTCTATCGTTTTCTATCAGAACTTTATTGCAGAAACATAGCAAAACAGGAAAATACGCATTGAAGGTAGCCGAAGAAACGTGAAAAGCGGTCATTAAGGTCAAGGTCATTAAGGTCATTAAGCTTTTTGCATGAAGTTTAGAATCCGCTTTAAAAAAAAAACGACCTGTGTTTGCATACGTTTGTAACTGTTTGAATGATAGTGTAAAAGCTTTGCTAATTGCCTGGAATTCTAAAGCTTTTGCCCTTGCAGGGCGTGTGGAGCCTACATGCGAAACTTCAGTAAATCATGTGTTTTTAAAAGAAAACCTCTTCCTCAGCAAATCAACAGCTAAGGAAGAGGTTTGTACAGTTGGTCTTTTTTGAAGACCGATTATAACTTAAAAATATTTGAATTTTCTTAAAGCTTTGACCAGTCGATGCTGCGGATAAATGCCAAGGTTGAAACCCAATCGCAGTCGAGGCAGAAAGGAGTAGGAACATCCGGGGTGTTGTAATAAGCCAGGGTAAACTCTGTATCTGCATCCTTAAATGCCTTGTGGTCGATGGTTGCCTGCTTAAAAAACTGGGTTACGAGCGGCTTGTTCTTGTTTGAAGCCTCCTTCAGTCGCTTCTGGTAGAGCGTAATATAAACACTCATGGCGTAGGCCTGCTCGTTGAGATAGCGAACCTTTATGTTCAAGGTGTCCTTGCTCAGATTTTTGTCGAGCATTACATACGGTGGCAGAATCTTGCTGCGCATGTAGGTCATTGCGTCAAACTTGAAGAGGGCTGTACGGCGCTCGTCCATGCTCTTCGTGGTGTCGTTGAGGATTGCATCAGAAGTGCGGAGCACCTCGTTTAATACATCCTGGGCGCTTGCCTTAGCTATGCTGAGGGTGAGCGCAAATAATAATATTATGTATCTCATCTTTTTGAAATTATTAATTATTAATTCTTTTTAATCGTTGGTGTGGCGCAAGAGGAAGATGCTGTGGTCGATGCACGCTGGTAATTCTTCCTTATAATGCGTTACCATAATCATGGTTTTGTTCTGGCGGCGACAGAAGGCTTCGATGACGTCTTTTACAAGACGGCGGTTGCGGTTGTCGAGTCCGTGGAGCGGCTCATCGAGAATCAGCAGTTCCGGATCCTTGACAAAGGCACGTGCCAGGAGAACGAGGCGCTGTTCGCCGCTGGAGAGCTTCAGGAAACCACGGTCTTCAAGACCTTCCAGTCCGAAGACTTTCATCCAGAAGCGGCACTTGTCCATATCTTCTTCCTTCGGCTTTACATAGAGGCCTACGGAATCCATCAAGCCGCTTGCCACGATGCGGATGGCTGGCAGGTCGCGCTGGTAAGAGCGGTGAAGCTCAGGCGATACGTAGCCGATGTGCTTCTTGATGTCCCAGATGCTTTCGCCGCTGCCTCGAGGATTGTCGAAGAGGGTGATGTCGCAGGCATAACCCTGCGGATTATCGGCACAAACCAGACTGAGGAGCGTACTTTTTCCGGCTCCGTTCTGTCCGCTCAAAGCCCATCGTTCGCCGTTCATCACGGTCCAGTCGAGGTCGTTGAGGATGATTCGCTCGCCATACTGAATGCGCACCTTGTTCATCTTCACCACTTCCTGGGTGTGATATTCGCGGTCGCTGTAAGGCTGGTCTACGATGGCCTGTTCCAGCTCCGGGCTCAGCACATGGGCAGGCACGGATTCTCTGCCGGCAAGATATTCGGCGAGGGGTACCTTAGGCAGAACCTTCATATTCTTCACTTCTACCACGTGGGTGATGAAGTCGGGAATATCATCGCTCTTGCTCAGTACGAGGATAATCTGCAGGGCTCGCTCTGAAGAGAGGGTCTTGAGCAGTTCCTTGAGCTGGTCGCGGGTTTCAGCATCGAGTCCGATAAACGGATTATCCATGATGAGCACGCGAGGCTCTGAGAAGAGGGTAGAGGCAAGTTTGAACTTGCGGAGCTCGCCACTTGAGAGCAGGATGGTGTATTTGTCCATCAGGTGCTGCATGTGGAAGAGTTCGTAGATGTGCTGCTGCAGGGCTCTGCGCTCCGGGGTGTCTTCGCCAGCCATCCGGTAGGCTTCTTCCAACTTGTCCTTTACGATAGGCGTGTTCTCGTCTATCTCGAGCTGGTTCCAGCGCTGCTGCAGGAAATAAGTGCGGTCGTTATCGCCTCCGTAGGTGTCGCGGAAGGTAATATACTTGATGTTGTCGCTCACCATTGTCTTCTGACTAGGTGAGAAATCGTAATCAGGGTCGTGCATCAGGAGTGGGTGGCGACCTACGATGATGTCAACAAACATTGATTTTCCTCCACCGTTCGGACCTACGATAGCGATGTGTTCACCATCGCACGCCTCGAAGTTTACGGGTTCTGCCATACGCCATTCAGGCATACGGGTAACACCATTTTTAATGCTAATAATCTTTTGCATCTTTCTTATTTTTTTATTCTACTCTGATTCTTTGTTGCAAAGTCTTTCCAGCTGCTGTAGTGCTTGGCGTCGGTCTCCGGGCGGTTCATCTGCAGAAAGTGGCAGTAGGCTGCCCCCAGTGCATCGGTAGCGTCCATGAACTTCGGCATTTCGTCTTGCTGAATATGGAGCAGTCGCTGCAGCATTCCCGCCACCTGTTCCTTCGAAGCCTGTCCCTGTCCTGTAATGGCCATCTTGATTTTGAGCGGCGCATATTCGTGGATAGGAACGCTGTGATGAATGGCGGCTGCGATGGCTACGCCCTGTGCCCTGCCCAGCTTGAGCATCGACTGTACGTTCTTGCCGAAGAAGGGGGCTTCGATGGCCATCTCATCGGGCAGATAGCTGTCGATGATGCCGGTTACGCGGTCGAAGATCTTGCCCAGCCGGAGATAGGGATCGCTCTCCTTGCGCATGTCGATGACGCCCATCACCATCAGTTCGGCCTTGTTGCCGATGATGCGGATTACGCCATAGCCCATCACGTTGGTTCCGGGGTCAATGCCGAGAATGATCTTCTCTGTATTCGATTTCTTGATCATCGCTGATAAATCTCCTGACTTTTTAAAAATGCTGTTTTAACGGTCCATATAAGGATTGTGAGCGAGCTCTTCGCCTATGCTGGTGTATTCGCCATGACCCGGGAGAACCTGGGTTTCGTCAGGCAACTGACCGAGATGGCGCAGACTGTTGATGATGCGGAACATGCTGCCTCCAGGGAAATCGGTTCTGCCGATAGAGTTGTGGAAGAGGGTGTCGCCGGTAAAGGCTACGTGCTCTGCCTCGCAATAGAAGGTGACGGAACCGCTGCTGTGGCCAGGAGTGGCGATGACCTGGAACTCGTGGTTGCCGAACTTGATGACCTCTTCATCTTCGAAGAATCTGCCAATAGGCGGAAACTGGTAATCGAGTTGCATCTGATAGAAGGTTTCTGCCTGCTTGGCGAGTCCCTCCATCAGGTTTTCATCTGCTGCCGATACTTCCGGTTTCAGTCCGAATTCCTGGTAGATGGTGTTGTTGCCGAAGTTATGGTCAAGATGGCCATGGGTTATGAGCAGGTGAACGGGCTTGAGCTGGTTCTCCTTAATATATTGTGTAATAGCCGTCCGCTCTTCCGGATAGAAGGCGCCGCAATCGATGATGACGCATTCCTTGGTCTCATCGCTCACCACGTAGCAGTTTTCCTGCAACATGTTTACTTGAAATCTTTCTATATGTAACATTTCTTACTTTGAACTTTATGATTACTTTTCACTCTTCACTCTTCTAAGCCGGAACGTAAACCAGTTGCTTGTCCTGGCTGAACCATTCTTCATCGAAGAAAGTGCTGAGCGGAGTGATTTCTGAAATCTTGAAGTATTGCTTCAGTTCTTCTTTCAGATTGCCGCCCTTCAGACACAGAAGTCCGTTAGGCAGAGTGTTTTGTCCCTTCTGCTTAAAGTTTTTCTTGATAATCTTCATCAGGTCAGGAAGCTGCATTACCGCACGGCTTACCACGAAATCGTACTTGCCTTTTTCGTCCTCTCCGCGCAGGTGCTCTGCCTTGAGATTCTGCAGATTGATGGCCGTAGCCACCTCGTTGCAGACTCTGATTTTCTTGCCCGTTCCATCTATCAGCTTGAACTTGCATTCAGGGAAGAGGATAGCGAGCGGAATGCCCGGGAAACCTCCGCCGCAGCCGAAATCGAGAATCTCCGTGCCCGGACGGAAATGGATGGCTTTGGCTATTGCCAGAGAATGGAGCACGTGGTGCTCGTACAGATTATCGATGTCCTTGCGGCTGATGACATTGATTTTGCTGTTCCAGTCGCGGTATAATGCATCGAGTGCCTCGAACTGCTTTTTCTGCTCTTCCGTGAGGTTCGGGAAGTATTTCTCTATTATTTCTATCATATAATTATATGTATTCTTCTTTATTTCTACTGATTTTTCTGCAAAGGTAGTGTAAAAAATCGGAAAACACGTAATAAAAACATCAAAATCTGTCAGATTATGCTCGTATATTAAGTTTTTTGCGTAACTTTGCACCCGTTTTCAATATAATTTAAGCAAAAATAGATAAAACAGACAAGGAAATATGATAAAAGCAGCACTCTTCGATCTGGATGGCGTGGTTTTCGACACAGAATCACAGTACTCCATCTTCTGGGGAATGATAGGCAGGGAGTATCATCCGGAAATGCCCGATTTCGAATATCGCATCAAAGGACAGACTCTGGTTCAGATTTACGACAAGTATTTCACCGATGAAGCCGTCTTCGCCCACATCGAAGGTTTTACAGGCGCAAAGGAGGAACAGGCTAAGATTACAGCCCGACTGGATGAGTTTGAAAAGACCATGCAGTATGAATATATTGCAGGGTTCGAAGACTTCATCAGCGACTTGAAGCAGCATGGCGTAAAATGCGCTGTGGTAACGAGCAGCAACATTCAGAAGATGCTGAATGTTTATGAACGTCACCCGGAATTCAAGGCTTATTTCGACCGCGTGCTGACCAGCGAGGATTTCGCCGAGAGCAAGCCTCATCCAGACTGCTATCTGAAAGGTGCAGCCTATTTCGGTGTGGAACCGGAGGACTGTGTAGGGCTGGAAGACAGCTTTAACGGACTGAAGGCGGTGAGAGCTTCAGGAGCCTTCACCCTAGGTCTTGCCACAACGAACAGCAGAGAAGCCATCCAGCCGCTATCCGACTATGTGATAGATGATTACAGAGGTTTCAGCTTTGCTGACTTGCAGCGCATCGTGGAGAATGCGAAATAGATTCAACGCAGAACAATAAATAAAACAAAATAAAAAATGGGATATTTATCTACTGACAAGAAGAAAATTACCACCAAGACCTTCGCAGAAATGAAGAAGGCTGGCGAGAAAGTAACCATGCTGACAGCATACGACTTTACAACAGCCGGAATTATAGATGCTGCAGGAATTGACTCTATATTAATAGGTGATTCGGCCAGCAATGTGATGGCAGGAAATGCAGACACATTGCCGATTACCGTAGACCAGATGATTTATCACGCCCGCAGCGTGGCACGTGCCTGCCAGCATGCTTTCGTGGTTTGCGACATGCCTTTCGGCAGCTATCAGATCAGCAAGGAAGAGGCGCTGCGCAATGCTTGCCGCATGATGAAGGAAACGGGTGTAGACGCTCTGAAACTGGAAGGCGGCGTAGAAATCTGCGAAACCGTTAAGGCGCTGGTTAATGCCGGAATCCCGGTTCATGGCCATCTCGGACTTACCCCGCAGAGCGTTAATAAGTTTGGCGGTTATGGCATTCGTGCCAAGGAAGAGGCTGAGGCACAGAAACTTATCAGCGACGCCATTGCGCTGGACGAAGCAGGCTGCTTTGCCATCGTGCTGGAGAAGGTTCCTGCTAAGCTCGCTGCTGAAGTAAGCAAGAAGGTGAAGGCTGTAACGATTGGAATAGGTGCTGGTAACGGCTGCGACGGACAGGTTCTGGTTTATGCTGATGCACTCGGAATGACACAGGGTTTCAAGCCTAAGTTCCTGCGCCACTTTGCTCAGGTAGGCGAGGAAATGACCAAGGGTGTGAAGGCTTATATTGATGCGGTGAAGACCGTAGATTATCCTAGCGCTGAAGAGAGTTACTAACATTAACTCTCTTTTTAGTGAAGTGTAAGAGAGTATAAATACGATAGATTTATAAAAGAGTTTAGAATAATGGATACACAAAACACACCAGTACATATCAAGCTGTGGCACAAGGACTTCTGGCGATTATGCTTTGCCAATCTCTTGCTGATGTCGAGTGTGTACATGCTCATTTTTGCCATTCCTTATATCCTGCTTCAGGAGAAGTATCAGATGTGGCAGATAGGGTGTGTGCTTCTTGCATACGGCTTTGGACTTTTCCTGTTTGGCGGCTTCTGCTCTTATCTGGTGCAGCGCTACCGCAGGAATATGGTCTGCCAACTTTCCATTTTAGGTGTAGTTGTTTGCCTTTCGGTTCTTTACTATCTGGATACGTTCTGGAACATCAGGTTTTCTTTTGAGATTCTCCTGGCGGTCCGTTTCCTGTTAGGAGCATTTCTGGGGCTGGCTCAGATGTCGCTTGCCAGTACGCTGGTTATTGATTCCTGCGAGTCGTTCCAGCGCACCGAGGCTAATTACATTACCTCCTGGTTTGCCCGCTTTTCGATAGCCGTAGGACCCTTGGTGGCATGTTTTGTTTACAACTATTTCGGCATGGGCTATGTTTTCCCTACGGCTTCGTTGCTGGCTTTGGGAGCCTTCGTGCTGGTTTCTCGTGCCAAGTTTCCTTTTAAGGCACCTGCCGAAGGAATTAAGACTTTCAGCCTCGACCGCTTCTATCTGCCACAGGGAACTCCGCTTTTTGTCAATATCATCCTGATTACTTTTTCTGCGGGATTATACTTTTCTTTGCCTCATTCCTCTGGCATTTTTCTGATGATTTTCGGAGGAATGGTCTTGGCGTTCCTGGCGGAAAAGTTTGTCTTTGCTGATGCAGATCTGAAAAGCCAGATAATAGTAGGTCTGGTACTGCTGGGAGCAGCTCAGCTGATTTCGTTCGCAAGTCAGGAGTTTGCCGTAGAAATCTTGGTTCCAGCCTTGTTGGGTTTCAGCTTGGGAATTATCGGAAGCCGTTTTCTGCTCTTCTATATCAAGCTTGCCAAACATTGCCAGCGCGGCACGAGCGTGAATTCGTTCTTCCTGGCTTGGGAATTGGGATTGAGCTTGGGACTCGGTCTCGGATTCCTGTTCATAATCTTCCGGCGAGAGCGCATTTTGACGTAGATCATCCTGCATATAATATGGTTGAATCAGGGATGTTGCACTATGCACTTCTTGCAACAATCGTATCGTTACTGGTGTACAATTTCTTGGTTCATCCATGGTACATGAAGCATAAAAACAGATAAAATATTTGAAATCTCGTTTGTTTCATAAAAGCTATTCTTTAAAAGAACCTAAAAATAGCTTTTATGAAACATTTTTAATATTATTTAGATAGCTTTTTTCGCTTTTGTGGCTTAATTTGAGTACTTTTGCGTTCAGTTTTGGAAATATATTGTTTGAATTAAGAAATTAAACGTAAAATTATAGAATTATGGCAGAAGCTATTGATATCCGCGAATTGAATATCCGGATAGAACAACAAAGTCAGTTTGTTACCAATCTGGTAATGGGCATGAATAAGGTTATCGTAGGTCAGAAACACCTCGTAGATTGCCTTCTTATCGGTCTTCTCTCTGATGGTCATATCCTGCTTGAGGGTGTACCTGGACTGGCGAAGACACTTGCAATCAAAACATTGTCACAGCTTATCAGCTCCGACTATAGCCGCATTCAGTTTACTCCTGATCTGTTGCCTGCCGATGTGGTGGGTACTCAGATTTATTCACAGAAAGATGAGGCTTTCCATGTAAAGCGCGGTCCTGTCTTCGCCAATTTCGTTTTGGCAGATGAGATTAACCGTGCCCCAGCCAAGGTGCAGAGTGCGCTGCTCGAAGCCATGCAGGAACACCAGGTTACCATTGGTGATGAAACCTTCAAACTGCCTAGTCCGTTCCTGGTAATGGCTACACAGAACCCTATCGAGCAGGAAGGAACCTATCAGTTGCCTGAAGCACAGGTAGACCGTTTCCTGCTGAAGGTAATCATTGATTATCCTACACTGGAAGAGGAGAAACTCATCATCCGCGAGAATATCCAGGGCGGACTTCCTGAGGTTACTCCTGTAACATCAGCTGAGGAGATTCTGAAGGCTCGCAAGATTGTAAACGAGGTTTATCTCGATGAGAAGATTGAACAGTATATTGCCGATATCGTCTTTGCTTCACGTTATCCTGAGCGCTACGGACTGGGCGAACTGAAAGATATGATTACCTTCGGCGGCAGTCCTCGTGCCAGCATCTCTCTTGCCAAGGCAGCCAGAGCCTATGCGTTTATCAAGCATCGCGGCTATGTGATTCCTGAAGATGTAAGAGCTGTGGCTCATGACGTAATGCGCCATCGTATCGGCCTTTCTTACGAGGCTGAGGCAAGCAATGTGACAAGCGAGGAAATCGTAAGCCGCATCATTAATAAGGTGGAAGTGCCTTGATCGTTAACAGTTTATAGTTAACAGTTAATAGTTTATAGTTAATAGTTTAGGATTTTGGATACACAAGATATCTTAAAAAAGGTTCGGAAGATAGAAATCAAGACTCGCGGACTGAGTCAGAACATCTTCGCTGGTCAGTATCATTCTGCCTTCAAGGGCAGGGGAATGGCCTTTGCCGAGGTGCGCGAATATCAGTATGGCGATGATGTGAGAGACATCGACTGGAACGTGACCGCCCGCTTTCATAAGCCTTACGTCAAGGTGTTTGAAGAGGAAAGGGAACTTACCGTGATGCTGCTCGTAGACGTCAGCGGGTCGCTCGATTTCGGTACGATGAAGCAGATGAAGCGCGATCTGGCTACTGAGATTGCTGCCACACTCGCCTTCAGTGCCATTCAGAACAATGACAAGATAGGTGTCATCTTCTTCTCTGACCGTATCGAGAAGTACATTCCGCCTAAGAAAGGAAGAAAGCATATTCTCTATATCATCAGAGAAATGCTCAACTTCCAGCCGCAAAGCCAGCGTACCGACATCGGCTGCGCCCTGGAATATTTCACCCGCGTGATAAAACGCCACTGCACAGCTTTCGTAATCAGCGACTTCTACGATCATAAGGATTTCCAGCATCAGCTGCAGATTGCCAACCAGAAACATGATGTAGTAGCCATCCAGGTTTACGACCCACGTGCCAAGGTGCTGCCTGATGTAGGACTGCTCAAGGTGATGGATGCAGAAACCGGACACGAAATGTATATTGATACAAGTTCGAAGAAACTGCGAATGGCTCATACCCAGCAATGGCTGATGCAGCAGGAGAATCTGAAAACCGACTTTGCCAAAAGCAAGGTCGACTGGACTTCGATTGCCACTAACGAGGACTTCTCGAAGGCGCTCCTGATGCTTTTCAAGCAGAGGGGCTGATAAACCGAAAGCTCAAAGTAAAGAAACTATGTTTAAAGTAAAGAATATCATATTGTCGCTCGCTCTCCTGGGGTGCTCAGGCTTAGCTCAAGCCCAGCAGGTAGAGCAACGCATCGACTCGCTCCAGATACTGATAGGACAGCAGACCGTGCTGCATCTGAAGGCTTCGGTAAAGCAGGGCGATAAGGTGCAACTGCCATCTTTCAAGCCGCAGCAGCAAATTACGCCGGGAGTGGAAGTGGTAGAGCAGAGTAAGGGCGACACTTCGCACATAGGCGACGACCGAATGGTGGTGAGTCGCGACTATACGCTGACTTCATTTGATGAAAAGGTGTACGTGATTCCTGCGCTCAATGTGAAGGTAAACGGCAAGAACTGTCATGGCAACCAGCTTGCGCTGAAGGTGCTCACCGTGCCTGTAGATACGGTTCATCCCAACCAGTTCTATCCGCCCAAGGATGTTCAGGATAATCCTTTTTCCTGGAGCGAATGGAGCCCGCTGTTCTGGTTGAGCCTATTGCTGTTAATCCTCTGTGGTGCATGGCTTTATCTGCGCAACAGACTGAAGAACAATAAGCCAATTATCACCCATATCCGCATCGTAAAACGTGTTCCGGCTCATGAAAAGGCGCTGAATCAAATCAACGTCATCAAGCAGCAGCACGTTGAGAATCAGGAAACACAGAAGGCTTACTACACCCAGCTTACCAATACGCTGAGAGAATATATCGTGAGCCGTTTCGGATTCAATGCCATGGAGATGACCAGTGCCGAAATCATCGAACGTTTGCGCGAAGCAGGCGACCAGAAGATGATAGATGAACTGAAGGAACTCTTCCAGACTGCCGATCTCGTGAAGTTTGCCAAATATGAAACTCTGGTGAATGAGAACGACGCAAACCTGGTGAATGCCATCAACTTCATCGACCAGACCAAGACAGATGAGAAACCTACAGAAGAAAAGGTGGTTCCGCAGCTGACCAACGAAGAGCAGAAGACGCAATCTCAGCGCCGCCTCATCAAGTCGCTCCTCTGGATAGGAGCCATCGTAGGTCTGGCTCTGTTGGGTTACATCATTTATCAGTCAGCCATGCTGCTGATGTAAGGCAGGGTGTACTTATGAAACGTTTCGCCGGGCAAAGCGGTTTATTCCGAAACTCTTTGCCTGGCTATAAATAGAAAAATAAAGAAATGGAATTTGCAAGTAAAGGCTATTTTCTGTTGCTCCTGTTGCTGATACCTTATATATTATGGTATTTCCTCTACAGGAAGAAGAATGCGCCAACCATGCGCATGAGCGACACGAAAAAGTATCAATATGCTCCGAAGAGCCTGCGTGTGCGTCTCATCCATCTGCCAATGGTGCTGAGATGCATCTGCTTCGTGCTCATCGTCTGTGCGATGGCTCGTCCGCAGACGCATACGGCTTGGGACAACAAGACGGTAGAAGGCATTGACATTATGTTGGCGATGGACGTTTCCACCTCTATGCTTGCCGAAGATTTGAGACCGAACCGTATGGAAGCGGCTAAGGATGTGGCTACAGAATTCATCTCAGGAAGACCGAACGACAACATCGGTCTGACTATCTTTGCCGGTGAAGCTTTCACCCAGTGCCCGATGACAACCGATCATGCCAGTCTGTTGCGCCTCTTGCAGGCAACCCGTACGGATATTGCCGCCCGGGGACTGATTGACGATGGTACTGCAGTGGGAATGGGATTGGCCAATGCCGTGAGCCGCCTGAAGGATTCTAAGTCAAAATCGAAGGTTGTGATTCTTCTTACCGACGGCAGTAACAACATGGGTGAAATCTCGCCAATGACCGCAGCAGAGATTGCCAAAAGCTACGGAATACGTGTTTACACCATCGGTGTAGGAACTAACAAGGTGGCTCCTTATCCAATGCCTGTGGCAGGAGGAGTACAGTACGTCAATATTCCGGTAGAGATAGATACGAAGACGCTGAGCGACATTGCGCAGACAACCGATGGTAATTTCTATCGCGCTACGAACAATAACGAGCTGAAGAAGATTTACAAGGACATTGATAAACTGGAGAAAACCAAGTTTAATGTCAAGCATTTCGCTAAGCGCTATGAAGCTTATCAGCCATTCGCCTTGGCAGCTCTCCTGGTATTGCTGGTAGAAATCCTGCTCCGCATCACCTGGTTCAGAAGAATTCCGTAATCCGGAAACTGAAATATTTTGCTGATTATCGGAGATATTCCGCTATCTTTCGGAGATATTTTACCAGTTATCGGAGATATTTTACTGATTATCGGATAATCGAATAGAAGATATAATTAGAATAGAAAATGTTAAGATTTGAAGATCCTATATTTCTCTGGCTGTTGTGGATTATACCAGTACTGATTCTGATCAGGCTGATAGGATGGAGAAGAAGAAAGGCTAAACTGAAGAAACTCGGCGATCCGGAGCTTCTGAAACAGCTCATGCCCAACATCTCTAAATATCGCCCTACAGTGAAGTTTGTGCTGATGCTCGCAGCCTTGGCGCTTCTTATCGTGATGGTAGCTCGCCCGCAGATGGGCAGCAAGATTTCTCACGATAAGCGACATGGTATTGAAACCATCATCTGCCTCGATATTTCAAATTCCATGCTCTGTCAAGACGTAGTTCCATCCCGTTTGGACAAGAGTAAGATGCTTGTCGAAAATCTGGTCGACAACTTTAACAACGACAAGATTGGACTCATCGTCTTTGCCGGCGATGCTTCGTGCAGTTGCCAATCACCACCGATTATGTTTCGGCAAAGATGTTTCTCCAGAACATAACCCCTGGTCTTATCCAGACACAGGGAACCAATATCGGAGCTGCCATCGATTTGGCTTCCAAGAGTTTCACCCAGCAGGAGAATGTGGGCAGAGCCATCATCGTTATTACCGATGGCGAAAACCATGAGCCTGGCGCACAGGAGGCAGCGGCTGCTGCCAACAAGAAAGGAATCAATGTCTTTATCCTGGGCATAGGAAACACCAAGGGAGCGCCAATCCCTATGGGCGACGGCTCTTATCTGAAGGACAATGCGGGCAACACCGTAATGACCGCTCTGAATGAGCAGATGTGCAAGGAACTTGCCCAGGCAGGCAAGGGTCAGTACATTCATGTAGATAATACCAGCGATGCGGAAAGAGCATTGAATGATGATATTGCCAAATTGCAGAAAGGCGATGTGACGAGTGTGGTTTACAGCGCCTATGATGAACAGTTCCAGGCTGTAGGTATTCTTGTCATCCTGTTGCTTATCATCGAAATCTGTCTGCTGGAGGTAAAGAATCCTCTGCTTCGAAACATCAAGTTTTTTAAGAAAGACATTAGGAAGCCTTTCTGATAAACGTTTATACATTATTATATAATAAGAATGAGATATTTAAGATATATATTGGTTTTTGCCCTGATGGTGCTGGGCTTGGCGAAGGTGGGAGCGCAGAACGATCGCAACTTCATCCGCCAGGGAAACCGCGCCTATCATAAACAGAAGTGGGCTGCAGCCGAAACGCAATATCGCAAGGCTATCTCCAAGAACCAGAAGAATGCGCAGGCTGTCTATAATCTGGGTTGCGCCCTGATGATGCAGCAGAAGGATTCGATGGCAATGATACAGTTTGAGAATGCTTCGAAACTGGAAACGAACAAGATGCGACGCGCCAGAAGTTACCACAATATGGGTGTGGTCATGCAGCAGCATCAGCAATATGCGCAGGCCATAGGATGTTATGAGAACGCCCTGCGCTGCAATCCGCAGGACAATGCAACCCGATATAATCTTGCCCTCTGCAAGAAACTGCTCAAAAACCAGAAGCAGAACAAGCAAAACGATAAGAATAAGAACAAAAAGGATAAAAACAAGGACAAGAGACAATCAGAACAAAGATCAGAATAAAGGCAAGAACAAGAACGACAAAAACAAGAACAACCAGAATAAGAACAATCAGCAGAATCAGAACAATCAGGACAAGATGAGCAAAGATAATGCTGAACAACTCTTGAACGCTGCCATCCAGCAGGAGAAGGATACGAAGCGCAAGATGCAGAAAGCGATGAGTCAGCCTCGCAGAAAGCAATATGAGAAAAACTGGTAAAAAGTAAAATAATACAACGAGCATAATAAATTTGAACATGAAACATATAGGTTGGTTTATTATTATATGGGCAATGCTTCTGGGCTTCAGTTTGCAGCTGAAAGCCCAGCGTATCAGTGTGTCGGCACCAACACACGTGGCGGCGGGCGAAAACTTCCGTGTGGCCTATACCATCAATACACGTGATGTAGAGGAATTCCGTCTGGGCGGAGTAGGAGAAGGACTTGAGGTAATCGCAGGTCCTTACACCTCATCGCAGTCCAGTTATCAGATGATCAATGGCCATACTTCCTCTTCATCGTCGGTAACCATTACCTATACGCTCTACGCAGCTAAGAACGGAACCTTTGGCATTGGTGCCTCTCATGCCATCGTAAATGGTAAAAAACTCTCTTCCCATCCGGTTAAGATTACGGTTTCTGGCCATGCTGCACGCAACAACGGTGCACCTTCCATGCACGGACAGAATGATTATAATGAACCACGTATGCGAACTGCCGGATCAAGAATATCAGGCCGCGACCTCTTCATCAAGGTTACAGCCAACAAGCGACGTGTTCACGAACAGGAACCGGTGCTCCTTACTTATAAGGTTTACACGCAGGTAGACCTTACCCAGTTGGAAGGCAAGATGCCTGACCTGAAGGGATTTCACAACCAGGAAGTTCCGCTGCCTCAGCAGAAGACTTTCCATACTGAAACCGTAAACGGCCGACCTTACCGATGCGTTACATGGAGCCAGTATGTTATGTATCCGCAGATGACGGGAAACCTCACTATTCCAGCCATTACCTTCAAGGGAATCGTAGTTCAGCAGAACAGAAATGTTGACCCGATGGAAGCTTTCTTCAATGGTGGCTCCGGCTATGTTGAAGTAAAGAAAGATATTATAGCTCCTAGTGTGAAAATTCAGGTTGATCCGTTGCCTCAGCGCCCTGCCAACTTCTCGGGCGGTGTAGGTAAATTTAATATTACTGCTTCCATCGACAAGAAGGAAGTAAAGGCTGGAGAACCTATCACCATTCGTGTAGTGGTAGGAGGAATCGGAAACCTGAAGCTGCTCAAGCAGCCTGTCATTACCTTCCCTAAGGATTTTGACAAGTACGATGCGAAGGTGACAGACAAGACCCGCCTTACAGCCAATGGCGTAGAAGGCAATATGATTTATGACTTCCTGGCTGTGCCTCGTAATCAGGGAAATTATACCATTCCTGCGGTAGAATTCACCTATTATGATACTTCGGCTAACAAGTACAAGACAATCAAGACCCAGCCGTTTACGCTGAACGTAGAGAAGGGCGATGGAACTTCAGACAATGAAACATCAGATTTCAGCAACAAGGATAAGGACATTCACGCGCTGAAACTGGGCAAGTCTAAGCTCCATGATATTGACGATATGTTCTACGGAAGCTTCGGCTACTGGACCAGTCTGCTGGTTCCATTGGCAGCCTTCTTTGCCCTGCTCATAGTCTTCCGCCGCCGTGCTCTCGAGAATGCCGACCTTGTAAAGGTCCGTTCCAACAAGGCAAACAAGATAGCAACCAAGCGCCTGAAGAAGGCTCATCTGCTGATGCTCGGTGGCAAGCAGGAAGAATTCTACGATGAAGTACTCCGTGCTTTGTGGGGCTATGTAAGCTACAAGCTCAACATGCCTGCCGAAAAGCTCTCACGTGAAAACATCCAGGCTATGCTCGAAAAACATTGTGTAGAGGAGAGAACTATCGAGAAGTTTACAACTGCGCTCGATGAATGTGAGTTTGAACGCTATGCGCCGGGCGACCCTGCCGGCAATATGAACCGTACATTCGAATCAGCAATGACTGCTATTATGGATATAGAAAATGCTATCAATGCAACGCGTAAGCAGCGTAAGAAGAGTGCAACCGGATATTCGTTCGTCATGATGATCATGGTGATGTTGGGTTGCTCTGTTTCTGCAGGCGCTGTAACCAAGAACAATGCTGATACGGAATATCAGAAAGGTAACTATCAGCAGGCCATACGCGACTATGAGGAAATATTGAACAATTATGGTGTTTCTGCCGAAGTTTACTATAACTTGGGCAATGCTTATTACCGTACAGACAATATTACCAAGGCTGTGCTCAATTATGAGCGTGCCCATCTGCTCTCGCCAGGCGATGAAGACATCAGCTTCAACCTTCAGTTTGCACGTAGCAAAACCATCGATAAGATTACTCCGGAAAGCGAGATGTTCTTCGTAACCTGGTGGAAGGCGCTGGTTAACTTTACGAGTGTTGACTGTTGGGCTAAGACAGGCATCATTGCCATCATCATGGCGCTGGTTCTGGTCTTGGTTTATCTCTTCGGTCCGCATATCGTGTTGCGCAAGATTGGTTTCTTCGGTGGAATCTTCTTCGTGGCAGTCTTCCTGCTGAGCAATCTCTTTGCTTACCAGCAGCGGCAGATGCTCATTAACCGCACGGGAGCCATCATCATCGCTCCTTCGGTCAATGTGAAGAAGACTCCAGCTAAGACGAGTGCTGACCTCTTCCTGCTGCATGAAGGAACCCGCGTTGATATTACCGATAAGGCGATGAAAGGCTGGCGTGGAATCAAGGTTGGAGACGGCAGAGAAGGCTGGATTGAAACCAAGGCAATTGAGGAAATCTGATTAAGATAAAATCTGATTAAAATAAAGAGAATGGATTTTAGTAGGATACAAGATTTTGACATGCAGCTGTTGCATGTGTTTAACGGCAGCGAGAATGTCTGGCTCGATCAGATGGCGATGGCGCTTACATCGGGCTGGACATGGATTCCGCTTTATGTCGTCCTCTTCGTTGTTGTGATAAGAAACAACGAGATGATGGGGCAGATTGCGCTCGTGGTTGGAGGAGCGGTGCTCTGTATCTTTCTGGCTGATGGACTGGTGGATGGAATCATCAAACCGCTGGCTGAAAGATGCAGACCTTCCAGCGACCCGATGTTCAAGTATACGGTCCAGGTGGTTGACAATATGCGCCTCAAGAGTTTCAGCTTCTGTTCGGCTCATGCGGCTAATACGCTTTCTATAGCCATCTTCTTCTCGTTGCTTATCCGCAGCAAACTGGTTACGTGGACCCTGTTATTATGGTCGCTCGTAAACTGCTGGACCCGTCTTTATCTGGGTGTTCATTATCCGGTCGACATTCTTTGCGGTCTGGCTATCGGAGCTGTGGTGGGAGTTGTCGTTTATCTTATCTACATCAGGATGTATTACCGCATCTCCCCAAAGATTAAGTATATTTCCAACCAGTATACGAGTACGGGTTACGACTATGATGATGTAGATAAAATAATGACCGTAGTGATATTTACCCTTATCATGGTTGTGTTTTATGCCACCTGCCAGATGGCTTATCTTTAGTACAGAAATAAAAGTTCAAAAGTAAAATAAATAATGGATACAAAACACATTAAAATTAGTGATTATAACTATGATTTACCGGATGAGCGCATCGCAAAATTTCCTATCGCCCAGCGCGACCACAGCAAACTGCTGGTTTATAAGCACGGCGAGGTAAGCGATGATGTTTTCCATCATCTTCCCACATATCTCCCTCAAGGAGCCTTGATGATATTCAACAATACCAAGGTGATACAAGCGCGTCTGCACTTCCGCAAGGAAACAGGTGCGCTTATTGAGGTTTTCTTGATGGAGCCTGCAGAACCTACTGATTATGAACTCATGTTCCAGACCGCCGGACATTGTTCATGGCTCTGCATGATCGGTAATCTGAAGAAATGGAAAGAGGGAAGCCTGAAGCGTGATTTCGAAATCAAGGGCCACAAGCTTACGCTCAGCGCCACTATGCGACGCGGAGATGCTCTCGGTTCTGAAGCGCAGGAAATGGTTGCCAAAGGCGGAGGAACCAACTATTGGGTTGACTTCGATTGGGACAACGACAAGGTGTCTTTCGCTGAGATTCTCGAAGCAGTAGGTGAGTTGCCTATTCCTCCATATCTCAACCGCAAGACAGAGGAGAGCGACAAGACCACCTATCAGACGGTTTATTCTAAAATCAAGGGAAGTGTGGCTGCTCCAACTGCCGGACTTCACTTTACCGATGCGGTTCTCAAGGATCTTGATGCGCATGGAATCGACCGCGAAGAAGTAACCCTGCATGTAGGAGCCGGCACATTCAAACCGGTGAAGAGCCTTGAAATCGAAGGCCATCAGATGCATACGGAATACATTGTTGTTCATCGCCGCAGCTTGGAAAAACTCATCAAGCACGAGTGTCGGGTCATTGCCGTAGGAACCACTAGCGTCCGTACCATCGAGAGCTCTATTACATGGGTGTTCATCTGCTGAAGCATCCTGAGGCAAATGAAGACGATCTGCATGTAAACCAGTGGGATCCTTATGAGCTTTCTGAAGATGGCAATCTGGTAGATGGAATCACTCCGATGCAGGCTATCCAGGCAATCATCGATTATCTGGACCGCAACGGCTTGGAGGCTCTCCATTCCAGCACGCAGATTATCATTGCTCCTGGCTATCAGTATAAGATTGTGAAGATGCTGGTTACCAATTTCCATCAGCCTCAGAGTACGCTCCTGCTCCTGGTGAGTGCTTTCCTCAAGGGCGACTGGAAGAAGGTTTACGATTATGCTCTTTCGCATGATTTCCGTTTCCTGAGCTATGGAGATTCATCCCTGCTCATTCCGTAAAAGGAGTTAGGTAAACTATAAATTATTAATTGTAAATTATAAATTAAAAATAGATGATTTCAGTAGAAGGACTGAAAGTAGAGTTTGGCGTTAAGCCTCTCTTTCGTGATGTAAGTTTCGTCATCAACGACCGCGACCGCATTGCCCTGGTGGGTAAGAATGGTGCCGGAAAATCTACGATGCTCAAGATTCTCTGCGGTTTGCAGAAACCTACTGATGGCGTTGTGGCTATTCCTAACGAAACCACTATTGGCTATCTGCCACAGGTGATGAAACTGCAGGACGATACGACCGTGAAAGAGGAAACCCGCAAGGCTTTCGCCCATAATACCGAGATGAAGGCGCGTCTTGACAAGATGCAGCAGGAAATGGCCGACCGCACCGACTATGAGAGCGAAAGCTATGCTCAGCTCGTAGAGAAGTTTACCCTGGAACATGAACGCTACATGATGATGGGTGGCGAAAACTATGAGGCTGAGATAGAGCGTACCTTGAGCGGTCTTGGCTTTACGCGCGATGATTTCGAGCGCCCAACCAAGGAGTTTTCCGGCGGTTGGCGAATGCGTATCGAACTTGCCAAGATTCTGTTGCAGAAGCCTGATGTCCTGCTCCTCGATGAGCCTACCAACCACCTTGATATTGAAAGTATCCAGTGGTTGGAGCAGTTCCTGGCGCAGAGTGCCAAGGCTGTGGTTCTGGTGAGCCACGACCGTGCTTTCATCAACAATGTAACTAACCGTACCCTCGAAATTACTTGCGGAAGGGTAGAAGACTATAAGGTGAAATACGATGAGTATGTGGTGTTGCGTGCTGAACGCCGCGAGCAGCAGCTCCGTGCCTACGAAAACCAGCAGAAGGAAATTGCCGACATCAAGGATTTCATCGAGCGGTTCCGCTACAAGCCTACCAAGGCGGTTCAGGTGCAGAGCAGAATCAAGCAGCTCGAGAAAATCGTGCCTATCGAGGTAGATGAGGTTGACAACAAGCAGATGCACCTCAAATTCCCTCCTTGTCTCAGAAGTGGCGATTATCCTATCATCTGCGATGAGGTGCGCAAGGATTACGGTGCACACACCGTTTTCGACCATGTTACCTTTACCATCAAGCGTGGCGAGAAGGTGGCTTTCGTGGGTAAGAACGGCGAGGGTAAGTCTACCCTGGTAAAATGTATCATGGGTGAGATTCCTTTCACCGGAACTCTCAAGATTGGTCATAATGTGCAGATTGGTTATTTCGCCCAGAATCAGGCGCAGCTCTTGGATGAGAATCTAACTATCTTCCAGACAATCGACAATGTGGCAACAGGCGAAATGCGTCTGAAGGTGAACGATCTCCTGGGCGCCTTCATGTTTGGCGGCGAGACTTCTGAGAAGTTTGTCAAGGTTCTGAGTGGAGGAGAACGCAGCCGTCTGGCTATGATCAAGCTCCTGCTCGAACCGGTGAATCTCCTCATTCTCGATGAGCCTACCAATCACCTCGACATGCAGTCGAAGGATGTGCTGAAAGAAGCCATCAAGGCTTTCGATGGAACAGCCATCATCGTGAGCCATGACCGTGAATTCCTCGATGGTCTGGTAGATAAGGTCTATGAGTTTGGCGGCGGCAAGGTTCGTGAGCATCTCGGTGGTATTTACGATTATCTCCGTGCCCATAATGCCGAGAACATCAATCAGGCTCTTGCCAACCAGAGCATGGCTTCTGCCGGTTCGCCTTCTGCCAATACTTCCGGTTCTTCTGTCGCATCAGGTTCTACTGCCGACAGTCTTGCCTCTGCCACATCCGGCAAGCAGAGCTACGCTGAACATAAGGAACAGCAGAAGAAGATCCGTAAGGCTGAGAAAGCCGTGAAGGAATGTGAGGCGAAGATTGAAAAACTGGAAGCGAGAAAGAAAGAGATTGATGAACTCCTGATGAAACCGGAAAATGCAACCAACATGGAACTCGTGACCGAATACACTGAACTCATGAAGGGTCTCGATGAGGAGAACGAGCGCTGGATGCTCCTTTCGGAAGAACTGGAAGAAGTTTCGAAATAATAGTAACATTAATATAAAATAAAGAGAAGAAAATGAAAATGAAAATGATCTTACCGATGATGCTGATTGCAGCTTTGCCATTAGGCGCTGATGCTCAGAATAAATCGGGTCTTGTCATGAGCAATCTCGACCAGACAGTGAAGCCAGCAGACAGTTTCTATCAGTTTGCTACAGGTGGATGGCAGAAGAACAATCCTCTTCCTGCCGCTTACAGCCGTTATGGCAGTTTTGACCAGCTGGCTGAGAACAACAACAAGCGCATCAACACCATTCTTTCTGAACTCCAGAAGAAGACTTACAAGGCTGGAACCATTGAGCAGAAATTGTCTGATTTCTACAAACTCTCTATGGATGTTGACAGCCGCAACAAGGCTGGAATCGCTCCAGTAAAGCCTCTGATGGATGAGATAGAAGCTGCCAAGACCAAGGACGAGCTTCAGAAGCTTCAGGTTAAGTATGCATGGATGGGGCTCGGCTTGAGCTATGGCGCAGGTTTCGCTGCCGATGAGAAGAACGTAACCATGAACATCTACAACCTGATGCAGGGCGGTCTTACTCTCGGTGCCAAGGATTATTACCTCAACAACGATGCTGCAACCGTAGCTATCCGTGAGGCTTATAAGTCTTACCTCAGCAAGATGTTCCAGCTCTATGGATTCTCTGCTGATGAAGCTGCCAAGAAGGCTTCTGCCGTATTCCTTCACGAAACAACGCTCGCTACTTTCTCTAAGAGCCGTACCGAACTTCGTGATCCTCAGGCCAACTACAACAAGATGACCTTGGCAGAATTCAAGGAGAATTATCCTAACATTCCTCTCGAGGCACTTGCCAACGCCGAGGGAATCAAGAGCGAATATCTCAAGGAGATGATCGTAGGTCAGCCTGCTTTCTTTGCCGGTTATGACAAGGTGGCAGCTGCAGAATGTGCAGGCACATTGAAGGCTTTGATGGAGTGGGACATCATCTGTAGTTCTGCTTCTTACCTCAGCGATGAGATTCGCGAAGCCCATTTCGAATTCTTCGGTAAGATTATGAGTGGCCGTAAGGAGGATTATCCTCTTTGGAAGCGCGCTACTGTTCAGGTTGAGGCTCAGTTGGGCGAGGCGCTCGGTAGCATCTACTGTAAGCGCTATTTCCCAGAAAGCTCTAAGAAGATGATGGAGACACTCGTGAAGAATCTTCAGATCAGCCTCGGTCAGCGTATCGATGCTCAGACCTGGATGAGCGATGCTACAAAGAAAGCTGCCCACAACAAACTCGACAAGTTCTATGTAAAGATTGGTTATCCTAACAAGTGGACTGATTTCAGCAAGCTCAGCATCGACCCATCTAAGAGCTATTATGAGAACGTAATGGCTTGCCGCAAGTTTGCCAACGATAAGGAGATTGCAGAGAAGGCAGGAAAGCCAGTAGATAGGGATGAGTGGTTCATGACTCCTCAGACCGTGAACGCTTACTACAATCCTACTACCAATGAGATCTGCTTCCCAGCTGGTATTCTCCAGTATCCTTTCTTCGATCCTAAGGCTGATGCTGCATTCAACTATGGTGCTATCGGCGTAGTAATCGGTCATGAGATGACTCACGGATTCGATGATCAGGGTCGTCAGTATGATGCTAGCGGTAATCTGAAGGACTGGTGGACAGCTGAAGATGCAGAAGGTTTCAACAAGCGTGCTGATATGTATGCTGATTTCTTCAGCAACATCAAGGTATTGCCTGATCTGAATGCCAACGGCCGTTTCACCCTCGGCGAGAACCTTGCCGACCATGGTGGTTTGATGGTTTCATACAATGCCTTCAAGAATGCTACTGCTAAGAAGCCATTGAAAAACAAGGATGGTTTCACTCCTGACCAGCGTTTCTTCCTCGCCTATGCAGGTGTTTGGGGACAGAACATTACTGATAAGGAAATCCGCAACCGCGTAAAGAATGATCCTCATTCTCTCGGCAAGTGGCGTGTTGATGGTGCGCTTCCTCACATCGATGCATGGTATGAGGCATTTGGGGTAAAGCAGGGCGACAAGCTGTTCATTCCTAAGAACCAGCGCCTGGAGCTTTGGTAATTCTCGGAAGGAAGTTTTTCCGAATAGAATTTTTCGGGAATGTTTTTTCCGAATAGATAGAAAAAATAAAGTCCTGATGTTTCGTTTGTTTGAAACATCAGGACTTTTTGTTTTATGCTTGAAATATTTTTTGATAAGAAAACAATAGAATAGGGGGTTATTGTTTCTTCTCCAGTTCCTGAAGATTTTCCATCTTCTTCGATTCCAGGAATTCGTAAATGCCGCAGAGATGTTCGCGGACGCGACCATGACCGAACTCATAAACCTTGCTGACAAGACCATCGAGGAAATCACGGTCGTGACTAACCACGATAAGCGTTCCGTCGAAATCGAGCAAGGCCTGTTTCAGCACATCCTTGGTCTTCAGGTCGAGGTGGTTGGTAGGCTCATCAAGAATCAGCAGATTCACTGGCTCCAGCAGCAACTTGAGAATGGCAAGGCGGGTGCGCTCACCTCCCGACAATACTTTCACCTTCTTGGTAGAATCCTCTCCGCCAAACATGAAGGCTCCCAGCAAATCGCGTATCTTGTTGCGGATTTCACCTTTGGCAACATCATCAATGGTCTGGAATACGGTAAGTTCGCCATCGAGCAGAGAAGCCTGGTTCTGGGCGAAATAACCTATCTGCACATTATGTCCCAATTCCAACTTTCCTTCGTTCTGAAGCTGACCCATGATACATTTCACGAGCGTTGACTTACCCTCTCCGTTTCTTCCCACGAAGGCAATCTTGTCGCCTCTTTCTACAGTAAGATTCACTCCGCTGAAAATCTTCTTGCCATCAAACGACATCGCCACATCGCTCATCTGAACCGGATAAGCACCGCTTCGTGGGCTTGGCGGGAACTTGAGTCGGAGGCGACTTGTATCTTCTTCATCCACTTCGATAAGTTCCAGTTTCTCTAGCATCTTCACGCGGCTCTGCACCTGGAAGGTTTTAGAATAAGTGCCTTTGAAGCGTTCTATAAAGTCCTTGGTTTCAGCAATCATCTTCTGCTGTTCCTCATATTTCTTCATCTGCTGTTCGCGTCGTTCCTTGCGCAGTTCCAGATATTGGCTGTAAGTGGCTTTGTAGTCGTAGATGCGCCCCATGGTTACTTCGATGGTTCTTGTCGTAATGTCGTCAACGAATTTTCGGTCGTGGCTGATGACAACTACTGCTTTCGAACTGTTGATGATGAAGTCTTCGAGCCAGCCGATAGATTCAATGTCGAGATGATTGGTTGGCTCATCGAGCAGCAGTACGTCTGGCGATTTCAAGAGCAGTTTTGCCAGCTCAATCCTCATTCTCCATCCTCCCGAAAACTCGCTTGTAGGGCGGTTGAAATCAGAGCGCTCGAAACCGAGACCGAGCAGCGTCTTCTCTACATCTTCCTCGAAATGAGTCATGTCGATGGCGTAGAATTTCTCTGAGAGAGAGGATACTTTCTCAATGAGCTGCATATAATCATCGCTGTCGTAATCGGTACGGGTGGTGAGCTCGTTGTTGATGCGGTCAATCTCAGCCTGCATTTCGTGCAGATGGGCAAACGCCTGACAGGTTTCCTCGAATACGGTTCTGCCGTCTTCGGTCATCAGATGCTGAGGCAGATAGGCGATGACGCAATCCTTGGGAGCGGAAACGGTGCCACGAGTAGCATTTCTCACACCGGCGATAATCTTGAGCAATGTGCTCTTTCCTGCGCCATTCTTTCCCATCAGGGCTATACGGTCCTTCTCGTTGATCTGGAAGGAAATGTCTTTGAATAGGGTGGTGCCGCCAAATTCTACGGTCAATCCATCAACTGTAATCATATTATTTTCTTCTTGTTCAAATTTTTGTTTCTTTAAGCAACTCCCCAGAATGCCCCGTTCCTGCCGTTTTCGGGGTCTTCATTGATGACCAGCGCTTGCCATCATTTATGACCCGTGTTGGTCTTAAGAGAAGACCTGAGCAAGGCACAAAAGGCTGTTCTTTCGATTGCCGGTGCAAAGATACAACATTTTTGGGCAGAATGCAAGCTTTTACCCTGACTTTCTTTCGGAGAAGTAGTGTAAGTGATTGATTGATACTGATTTCTATTGGTTTTCTAGCTGAACTTTATTGCAGAACAATCTAATGGTGAGGTGTAAGGATAAAAAGCCAGCGTGTCATTAAGGGTCAGTGTCATTAAGGGTCATTTAGAAAAATGAAAGTGTCATTTTGAGCTATAGTATATATAAATATTTATTTATATATATACTATAGGGGATTTTTCTCCCCCCGAAAATGAAAATGACCCTTAATGACCTTGACCCTTAATGACACGCTAGATGAACTTGTGAATTTTACCTGATATAGGTTGCCTGTATTTCAGAATGTATTGGCTATTAGTGTGTTATGTGCATTTGTTGTATTTCTACTCTAACGTTCTGTGTATAATAATTATCTACATATTAAGTCACTTAAGTTAGCTTTTATACTGTTCAATTCTGCATTTTTATCCTTGTTTTATGTTGCTTTTGTTAAAAATATATCATCTCAGAGGCTGTTTTTATGTCCGAGGAGGGGCATTTTTCACCCTTAGTAGAGGGGGTAAAACACCTTTCTAACCCTCTTATTTTGCATTTTTCTTCGAAAAACTCACTAAAAAGCACTGATTTTTACCTCTTGGTTTCTGTTTTGGGTGGGTAAGGATTATTTACATTACTCAGACTGATTGCGCTTCTTGCTCCGTTTCTTTTAGCGGATTAAAAATCCGCAATAGTTCGATCTGTACGGTTGAAATTACCCAATACGCCCTGAAAGTGCAGAAGCTCATAGCTCGCCCTGGGTAATTATGAACGCAAACCCATCGCCCTGTAAGGGCAAAAGCTTTAAAGAACCAAGCAATAAACAAAGCTTTTGCCCTTACAGGGCGGCTTATTGATTACTATTATGCCCAGGGCGATGCCCTGGGCTAAGAGCTTTTGGGCTTTCAGCCCGTCTTATACCACATGTGAATGTTCTGCTTTCTTTACAAAAGTATTAGAATTGTCCCTAAAGAACCCAATCTCAAAATCACGATTTTTCCCTATGTTTCATCACTTATTCCCAATTTTTACATGAATATGGAGCATTTTTAAACAAAAAAGACCTTGATTGCAGAACGCAACCAAGGTCTTCGGAGATTATATATTTAACCTATTGAAATATCGCTAGATTAGATTTGCTCGCTCCAGTCCTCCTGGCTCTTACGAACGTAAGTCTGGTAACGGAGCTTAGCCATCTTCTCTGCCTGAGAGAAGAGCTCATCAGCCTCCTTAGGGAATGCCTTCTGTACAGAGAGGTAACGAACCTCACCGAGCAAGAAGTCGCGGAAGTTCTCCCAGTTAGGAGCCTTAGAGTCGAGTGTGAATGGGTTCTTACCCTCATCAGCCAACAGTGGGTTGTAACGCCACAAGTGCCAGTAACCGCACTCAACAGCCAACTCTTCCTCGTGCTGTGAACGCCCCATACCGCCCTTACGCTTCAAACCGTGGTTGATACATGGTGCGTAAGCGATGATGAGTGATGGACCTGGATAAGCCTCAGCCTCGCGGATAGCCTTCAATGTCTGAGCATTGTCAGCACCCATAGCTACCTGAGCTACGTAGATGTAACCGTATGTAGTCTGCATCAAACCGAGATCCTTCTTACGGATACGCTTACCCTGAGCAGCGAACTGTGCGATAGCACCGAGTGGAGTAGACTTAGAAGACTGACCACCAGTGTTAGAGTAAACCTCAGTATCGAGTACCAAGATGTTAACATCCTCACCAGAAGCCAATACGTGGTCGAGACCACCGTAACCGATATCATAAGAAGCACCGTCACCACCGATGATCCACTGTGAACGCTTAACGAGGTAGTGATCCAAAGTCTTGAGCTCCTTGCAGATAGGGCAACCCTTCTCAGCGCCGGCAGCGATGAGAGGCTTCAACTCTGCAGCAGCCTCCTTAGAACCCTCAGAATCGTTCATGTTAGCCATCCACTTGTCAGCAGCAGCTACGAACTCAGCAGGAACATGCTCCTGAGTCTTAGCCTCCTCGAGCAAGTGAGCGATGCGCTCCTTCATCTTCTTGTTACCCATTACCATACCGAGACCGAACTCGCAGAAGTCCTCGAACAAAGAGTTGTCGAATGCAGGCCCCTGACCCTTAGCGTTCTTTGTATATGGAGTAGATGGGATAGAAGCTGAGTAGATAGAAGAACAACCAGTAGCGTTAGCAATCATCTGACGATCACCGAAGAGCTGAGAAATCAACTTAACGTATGGAGTCTCACCACAACCAGAGCAAGCACCAGAGAACTCGAACAATGGCTGAGCGAACTGAGAGTTCTTAGGGCTCTGCTTGATGTCTACGAGATCCTGCTTAGAAGCTACCTTGTGTACGAGGTACTCCCAGTTAGCTGCTTCCTTGACCATATCCTCTGCGTCTACGTTGAATGGAACCATTGTCAACGCCTTCTCACCCTTCTTACCTGGGCAGACGTCAGCACAGTTACCACAACCAAGACAGTCGAGTACTGAAGTCTCGATGCGGAAGTGCATTCCAGCCAAAGCCTTAGGTGCCTTAACATCCTGAGTCTGGAGACCCTCGATGCCTGCGAGCTCCTCGTCGGTCAATACGAATGGACGGATAGCTGCGTGAGGACAAACGAATGAACACTTGTTACACTGGATACAGTTCTCTACGTTCCATACTGGTACGAATGCCTCAACACCACGCTTCTCGAATGCTGCAGTACCGTTCTGCCATGTACCGTCAACTGTATTGTGCTTAACGAAGTCAGAAACCTTCAAGAGGTCACCTGCCTGACCGTTGATAGGACGAACGAGCTCCTTAACGAATGCTGGAGCGTTATCCTCCTTAGCCTCATCGTCAGCGAGGTTAGCCCAAGCTGGATCTACTGTCAACTGCTTGTACTCACCACCACGGTCTACGGCGCCGAAGTTCTTGTCAACAACGTCCTGACCCTTCTTAGAGTAAGACTTAACGATGAATGCCTTCATCTGCTCTACAGCGAGATCCAAAGGAATAACCTCTGTAATACGGAAGAATGCAGACTGGAGAATGGTGTTGGTACGGTTACCGAGACCAATCTCCTGAGCAATCTTAGTTGCGTTAATATAGTAAACAGTGATGTTGTTCTGAGCGAAGTAACGCTTTACCTTGTTAGGGATGAAGTTAACCAACTCCTCACCATCAAAGATAGTGTTCAACAGGAAGAAACCGTTCTTACGCAGACCACGAGTTACATCGTACATGTGGAGGTAAGCCTGTACATGGCAAGCTACGAAGTTAGGAGTATTTACCTGATATGCACTGTGGATAGGGCTGTCGCCGAAACGCAAGTGAGAGCAGGTGAAACCACCAGACTTCTTAGAGTCGTAAGAGAAGTATGCCTGGCAATACTTGTTAGTATTGTTACCGATAATCTGAACTGAGTTCTTGTTAGCACCTACTGTACCGTCTGCACCCAAACCGTAGAACTTAGCCTCGAATAAGTCGTCGCCACCCATTGGGATTTCTTCCTCTTCTGGGAGAGAAGTGAATGTAACGTCATCAACGATACCTACAGTGAAGTGGTTCTTAGGCTGTGGCAACTCGAGATTCTTGAATACAGCAACAATCTTAGCTGGAGTTGTATCAGAAGAACCGAGACCGTAGCGGCCGCCAACGATCAATGGCTTACGCTCGTCATCGTAGAGAGCTGACTTAACGTCGAGGTACAATGGCTCACCCTCTGCACCTGGCTCCTTAGTACGGTCGAGAACAGCGATACGTTTAACAGTAGCTGGGATAGTCTTCTTCAAGAAGTCAACAGAGAATGGACGGAAGAGGTGAACTGCAACCATACCAACCTTCTTG
>VOFI01001904.1_pt1 | contig 152943 bp, 208 predicted proteins | sample 5384131 | NCBI WGS metagenome assembly VOFI01 (sample SAMN12384728, study PRJNA508395) | human gut metagenome | isolation source: healthy gut H | host: Homo sapiens | reverse complement strand
GTCATATATATCACGCAGTCACGATAGAGGGGCAGGGCATTTTGTTTTACATACTCCTGAAGCATATAATTAAGCGGTTCATGGAGAAATGCAGTGTTTGTGTGGACTCTTCGTTTCGGAAGCAGTCCGGGAAGCGTAATGGTGAGAATCCCCTGCTGTTCTGCAATCCGCATTCCCTGTGCATCTGCCGCTTTGGGAAGATAAGCCGCTTGATTTGGGGAGAGAGCCGGACAGACAAGGTTACGCATCTGGCAGGCAATCCGCCCGCCCGAAGAGCAGCACTGACGCTCAGTTCCTCAAAATTTTTATCATAATTCTGGATATCAGTGACCTTCAGAGCGTAAACGGTATTCGTCAGTTTTTGCAGCTCCCTTCCAGTTTTTCAAGCCGCTGGTAAATGGTTGGTGTATTTTGCGTCATAATAACCTACTTTCTCATGTAGTAACTGACAGCACCGATTCATTTACAAGGCAGTAAGCGGCTACATCATCAATGGTGATTTTGGCAGCCTGGCTTTTCGGATTCTAAGACAATCAGGCGTTTGGAACCATGTGATGGGATACTTTCCATCACATGATTGATCAGAGCCTCCTGTTCTTCACCGATATAGATGATTTCGTATTGTTCATCTTGCGAAAAGAAATTGAGCTTGATTGGAAATTCGCCACTGGTGTGGTATACAACACCTTTCTTAAAATCCAGCAGTACCCAGAAGCATGTAATTATAGCATAGTCAGGATTCTCAGCAGACTGCTGGCTGTCACAAAGAAGGTCATGCTCTTTATCGTAAATGATGCGCCCTTGTTTGATGAGGCTGGTAATCAATGACTTGATAGACTGCTCATGTCGGGAGAAAAGTTGTAAAACCTGGTCATACCTCAGAGTATGGTAAGTGGTAATGAACCGTAAGAGCTTGGCTCCCTCTCCTTGATAGATTTCGTTCCTTGTTTTCATGATTGACTCCCTTCTATATATAATAGGAAACTTTATACCTGTACGTACAGGATACGTTTGGTATTGTAAGTATAGTGTACGTACAAAGTACATAGAACCTGCTGTCAGCGATTGAATTTACAGGTACAAAAAAAAAGCACCATCTATGGGTGCTGGAAATAAGGAAAACTATAAGCAATACCTATTGTAGCATGGGTAATTTTACGCTTCAATCGCAGAAGCAGGTCATTTCTGTGCCATTTTCACTGGTTGGCATAAAAAAAGCAGGAAACCATTTTGATTCCCTGCATGGTGTATTGTTGTGCTTTTGTGTAGTTCTAATGATTACTTGTCTTTATAAAATGCTTCGAAAGCTTGTGCGAAGAATTCGGCTGTACCATTGCCGTATTTTTCATCTATCATAGGTTTGATTTTTTCATTACGGTAATATTGAGCCTGTGCAACCATCAGACCGTGTTCTTTCTTTATCTGTGAAAGTTGTTTCATAAGAAAACCGTATTCGGAAACAAGTTCTCTTACTTCAGAAGAATCTGGTGAACATACTTTTTAGCTGCTAATTTGTATAAAAAGATTGTCAAATTGTTGGTTGTAACTTTCTGCAGCCTCTTTGCTAATAGGATTGTTGGCAACAGACAGGAATTGCTCTTTTCCTCCATACCACTCAACAACTTTAGCATAGCCTTTCTGCATTTCTTCTGATGAAACTGTCTTAATATAATGCTTTTTTCCATTCTTCAATGCTTCCAAACTCTTTTACAGCAAGTTCTTTCATATTGTCAGGCATATGCTCAATCATAGTTTGGAACATTTCTTCTACTTCTGTTTTACTGAAAATTGCAAAATCCATTTTATTATCTCCTTTCAGAATGTCATCAATGCTGGCAATCAGATGTTCCATGCGTTCTTTTTTTGCTACCAGCATTTTTCTCTGCATTTGCAAAATTTGGTTTCTTTCAAGAACTGGATTCTCCAGAACAGCTTTGATTTCTTTCAAAGGAATGTCAAACTCACGGAAAAACAGAATCTGCTGTAATATTTCCAATGCCCTATCGTCATAAAGCCGGTATCCCGCATCACTTTTTGTGTTGGTTTTAAAAGCCCGATTTCATCGTAATAGTGAAGCGTGCGAACGCTGATACCTGTAAGTTCTGATATTTCTTTGACTGTCCTCATAGTTGCTGACCTCCTGTTCCTGATAAGATAACTGTACGCTATGACGTTCCGTGAGAGTCAATATATATTTTGCATTTTTTAGTATAACATTTTTATGATATTACGAAAAGCCGAGGAGATAGGCGATATGTATTACTCTGGAAAGAACTTGTTGAGCGTATCCAATGTCTCTTTTGCAGTAAATCCCCAAAGGATGGTACTGAGTGCTTCAATCGCAGCCCTGCGTTTCCGGTAATAGGTGCGGTAGGAAATATTGGTGATGTGGTGAGCCAGCTTATCCAATATCTCATCTGTATTTTTCATTTCCTGTGGAGAGAGAAAAGCGTAGTAGAGAATCCAGTAATACTGTTCCCCATGCTTTGATTGTTCCGGAGGAGATCGATGGATGATTCCAAAAGCTTCAGCAACTGGTTGCTTCTGGCAATACTTTTTGCCCGTTGTTCGATGTCGCTTCCGGTAAGATCAGCCCCGGCAGCATAGATGGAGTCCAGAAATTTGTCGATGTCATTGTCGTATTGGAGCTTAAACTGGTGCTCCATCTGGTGTACGACTACCTTCAGGCTGTAGGTTGCATCCCGGTATCTGCGTAAAAACTGATAGGTGTCGTGAAAACGTGGATCTTCTTCGGGTGAAGGAAATCCCTGTGTATTGCGGTTTGCCATGTCTATTCCCCCCTTTCAGTGCAGAAGGCTCTGCCACGGCAGGCATCTTTTGGGCAGACTCATCCCCTGGACTTACGGACAACTCAAACCGATAAGCGGCATTTCCGTAGGGACAGATAATATTTAGAGTAAATGTATTAAATATATCTTTGCAGGCTGATAATGGAGATAATATATAGCGGGTTTTGGAGCAGTGGCAACATGGAATCCCTTTGTGAATCCAATAGTTCTGCGACTTTTTGCACGATAAATTTCATGTGTGAATCTGGAACGCAGGAATCATTTTTTGTAACGGTGATTTGTGAGTCTGTGACAGTTTCTGAAACGCTAACAGAAGCAGAATCCTCAATAGTGATTTCTTCAGGTACATGGATTGGTAATTGCATCTTCATAGCGATCTCCTCCTTGTCAATCATAACGTCGCTGATATTAAACATCACGGACAGGTAATTGTTGAGATAAATTACGCTTCCGTGTTTTCCTGTAAATGAGATAAGTGTAATGTATTCTTTTTCCTCCAGTTTCTTCAAGAGTCGTGATACCGATGCCTTTGACAGACTCCACCTTTCACCCAGTTCATTAAAGCTGGTAAGGGGATTTCCGGTATTATCCCGGTAATAGACAATGGGACCGGAATCAGATCCCAGGACAGAGGAATCGTTGTAAACTGCATGAATCCACAGATCCAGAATAACATCCATTTCCGAGCATTTTCCAATGCCAATTAGTTCGTGAACTTTGGCAATCGGGAAAAAGAAAAACCCTGTATCTTTTTTACAGGGATAGTTGTATTCCAATACGGTATTGTCTTTGGGCCAGTCTGATATTTTGAATTTGACCAGGCGGTTTTGCCGAGAAGAGAGTAGGTAATGTAATTCTGCTCTTCAAAAAATCGAAGGATGGACAACGCTTGATGTTGGAAACGGCAGCGAAACCATTCCTGAAGATCTGTGACTGTGCAGATCCACTCTCCTGGACCAATGGTATAGGTAATGTGTTCCATCCGGCGGTAGGATGTGCGGTAATTTGCATAGGAGCATAATACCAGATAATAAAAAAGAAAAGAGCCCCCGGTAGTTCGGATGCTCTTGGTAGTGATTAAAGTTTGTATGAAGTCACGGTAAATGCGACAGCGTGGAAATTCCACGATTTGTTTGAGTTCTAATTTGTAATTCATGGTGATCTTCCTTTCAAAGTATATTTAATTGTAATCGGACTTTTCATAGTGTTGGTATCAAGAAGAAGCCGATGGAAGTATAGCAAGTAGTCGTGTCACTCATTGCATTTTTATTGCATTTTTAAAATTTAGATTATGTGGCTATGTTGCTCTTAACTGGTTAAAAAGCCTTTAAAATCGTCTATATGCGTTAATACTCCGTACTGTCTGTCTGGAGTTTGAATAATCCACACAATCATAAGAATCCAGTATTTATGCGGGTTGTAAACAAATTTGTTTAGTAATTGGCAACAAAATGGCAACATTTTTTGATTATTCAAGAGATAGAAATTTTATTTCATAACGTATATAAAGAAACCTTACTGATTTTCAGAAGTAAAAAACTGAATATCGGTAAGGTTTTCTCTTTTTTCTTAATTTTCTTTTTTAGTCAATTCTTTTACGAGGTAATCACTCAATTCCTGAGAGGGTACCTTGGCACGTTTCTGGTAAGTATTCAGTTCCGGGTACTTATATCTCCATTCATCATATTCTTCCTTGCTGATTTCACCGTTTTCCAGTTTGTCAGCTTGTTCCATCCATGCACGAAACATTTCATCGACAGATGAGCCGGGAGCAGATATGGAAGAGTCAAGGCAGAGATGAGGTTGTCCATCTACATTTTTTACCTTCAAGATACAGCTGTCCGTGCGATGGTAGACAGCAATCTGCAGAGACCTAATATACTCCCAAGTGAAAAGGCATTTGCTTACCGTATGAAGATAGAAGCAATGAATCATCAGGGAACATCAGGCGGTATCAGTGCGAAAGACATTGGAAAGAACGCAAATGACAGTGCAAGGCAGGTGTATCGCTATATCCGGCTTACTTATCTGATGAATGACCTATTAAACGCAGTAGATCGTGATGTGATCGGATTGCAGGTAGGTGTAGAGCTTTCCTATCTTACGGTTCCAGAACAGGAGATGGTGGAAGAGGTGCATGAGAGTACCGGAAAATATCCAAGCCTGGAACAGGCAAAAAAATAAGGCAACATCGAGAAGAAAAAACGCTGACAAAAGAGATTGTGCGGCTCCTGATTATAGGAGAGCGTAAAAAGAAAACAACGGTAACATTAAAACAGGATGAAATTAAGAAGTATTTTCCACCAGAATATGATGAACAGAAGATACGGACTGTTATATGTCAGCTTTTGGAGGAATGGAGCAATCAGAATCATTGATAGGTACGAAGGGAGGGATGTGTCATGAGTATAAGAGCAACATTCCATTATTTTCAAGGAATGGAATGCGATATGTACAGTTTTTATCGTAATCCCAAACTGCTGTTTACAAGTGAATATTTTAAAAATCTCTCCTGTGAAGCAAAGGTGCTGTACGGACTGATGTTAGACCGGATGTCACTGTCCATCAAGAACCGGTGGTTTGATGAAGAGGACAGGGCATATATTTTCTTTGAGGTGGAATTTCAGATGAAAGCAGGGATGGATATTCTGAAAGAACTGGAAGAGTTTTATGCTGGAAAAAGAAACCGAAAAATCGGATGCTAGAAAAGTAGCTGTGCTGATGAAAGGATATCTGCAGTCGATGAAGTCAAATATTCGAGAAATCATTCGTTATATTGATGACACGACACTTGAAAAATCAAATGATAAAAAGAAAGATAAACAGGAATCTGCGAGCACCATATCCGAGGAAGTGCAGGAATTTGTGAATCTGACAATTACAGAGCATATGGGGAAAGCATATTCAGAATGGAAGTTAAAGCAGGATAAAGAGCCAGTAAGTGAGATTGATAAGAAATACCAGAAATTACTGGAAACGTTATCCCAAGAACAGGAAGAAGTGATTACGGAATACTGTAATGCAATTTTTAGCAGTGGAGCAGAAACAGAAGAATTTTTCTATCGACTGGGATTAAAAGATGGACTGAATCTGAAAAATACGGTAAAATCTGTATTAGAAATGATATCATGAAATCGGAAGTTGGAGGATACACGCATGAAAATTGTAATCATTAATGGAAGTGCCAGAAAAGGAAACACGCTGACAGCAATCAATGCATTTATAAAAGGAGCATCAGAAAAGAATGAAATTGAAATCATTGAACCTGACAAACTCAACATTGCACCATGCAAGGGATGTGGTGTCTGTCAATGCTCTAAGGGATGCGTCGATAAGGATGATACAAATCATACAATTGATAAAATTGCTGCCGCAGATATGATTCTTTTTGCTACACCAGTTTATTGGTGGGGAATGTCAGCACAATTGAAACTTATCATTGATAAGTGCTACTGCCGTGGATTGCAGTTAAAAAATAAAAAAGTTGGCACGATTGTTGTAGGCGGTTCTCCCGTAGACAGTATCCAGTATGAGCTGATTGATAAGCAGTTTGACTGTATGGCAAAATATCTTTCATGGGATATGCTTTTCAAAAAATCATATTACGCAACAGCCAGAGATGAACTTGAAAAAAACAAGGATTCCATGAACGAACTTGAGGGGATCGGAAAATTTATAAAGCACGTTCCAAATTCCTGTTTGCATATTTCATCAAACGGTACATATTAAAATTAACACAAAGAAGGAGATGTTAGAATGAAAGCTCATGAATATTGGTCTGTCGGACATTGATAACGATGTTAGGAACTTTTTATAGCGGATATAAAGGTTCAAAATCAAGCCATAAATATTTTGCGGCAAGTTCTTTGCTTTGTATGATTATGGCTATTTATACAGGTCATAAGATGATATCTAAAAACAAGAAAACAAAGAAAGAACCAATATCATTAGGAAATGAAGAATAATACAATCAACCTTGTGCCAAGTGGGCACGAAGTTGGCATAGTCACTATGGTGTCAGGAGAAATCCTGGCATCTTTTTTTTTTATATCTTTTTTTACACTTCAAAAACATAGAAATATATCGTATTATTGATATCGTATTCTTGAATTGTATGTGAGGAGAAAACTATGGCAGCTGAAAAGAAAAACATTAATACAGTTATCTGTGCCAATATGCTTAGAAACTTTATTTTATATGCTTTCAGGTATGGTCGATACGCTTATGCTATCATCTGTAAGTGACCAGGCTGTAGGGGCAGTGGGAACAGCAAATACATATATAGGTGTTTTTATTATCATGTTCGGCGTAATATCGTCGGGTATGATAGCTGTTATGTCACAAAATATCGGAGCCGGAAGACCGGGGATAGCGTATCAGGCAAGACAACTTGGACTTATATTCAACGCATTGATAGGTATCGTAATGTCTGTCATTCTTGCTACTTTTTCTGGTGGGATACTTAGAAGCGTAAGTATTGCTCCAGCTTTGCTTGAGCCGGCTGAAATATATCTTAGAATTGTTGGCGGCACATGTTTTTTAAATGCACTGATTCCTATTTTCTCCAGTTATTTGAGAGTGTTTGGATATACAAAACATTCTTTGATAGGAACTGTTGTTGGAAATGTTCTCAATATAATACTTAATTCAGTATTCTTATTTGTATTCAACTGGGGTGTAATGGGAGTTGCTGTTGCCACGGTTATTTCAAGAGTTGTAAATCTTATTATTGTAGCAGGTATGGGGGCTGTGCTTATAAAAGCAAAACAGAGTCCTGAGCGAATTGCATCAAGAAAGATATTTGCGCAGATTGTTAAGATTGGTTTTCCTTCTGCGCTTGAAACAGCACTTTACAACATCGCAATGACCTTTATTGTGCGTTTTATGAATCAGATGGATGTGGATGGAATGAATGTTACAGCACGCTCATATGCTGTACAGATTGCAAATTTCTCATATTGTGTGGGAGCTGCCCTTGCTCAGGCAAATGCAATTATGACCGGTTGGAGAATTGGAGCAAAAGAGTTTGAGGAATGTAACAGGGGAACGAGAAAAGCTGCGATATACGGTATCATCACAGCGACCTGTTTTTCCGTGACATTTGCATTGGCAGGACATTTTATCGTGCATATATTTACTGATGATACACAGATGATAAATCTTGTGGTAAAGTTGTTAATAGTAGATGTCTTTCTTGAATTTGGAAGGGTAACAAACCTTGTATATGGACAGGCATTAAAAACGAGTGGAGACGCACTTTTCCCGGTTATACTAGGTGCGATATTTATGTATTTGTTTGCAGTTGGCGGAACCTATTTTCTCGGAATACACATGGGACTTCTGGCTGTAGGATCATATATTGCTATGGCAGGTGACGAATGTGCGAGAGCTGTGGGAATGGTACTTAGATGGAAGAGTGGAAAATGGAAAAGTAAAAGTCTTATAGAAGTATAGGAGAGATTATGTACTTTGAATTAAAGGAAAATAAACCGCATGGTACAAAGGATGATCCGTTTAGTACATATCATATAAAAAATGAGGGACGATCATTTCAGATACCGGTACATTGGCATGATGAACTGGAAATTATATATGTAAAAAGTGGGTTTTTGACTGTAAGTATATCAGGAGAAAATTATATTGGAACCCCCAGGGGATGCTTTTGTAGTGTCGCCGGGCAATCTGCATTTCATGGGTTCACAGACTGGTACAGTGGATTATTTTACTTTCCTTTTTCCACAGATGACATGTTAGATGATAAATTGCTTACTCCATTAAAAAATGGTCATTTGATGATAAGACCAAGGATCAAGGATGCAGCAAAAAGAGTTGTGTGAGCAGTTGGCCGAAATATATATGGCAAAAAATGATGAAAAAGAAGTTGGAAATAGCTGTTCAGATAAAGACAAAAATAATTCTTTTTTACAATTTATTCTTCACATGTGGGAGAATGGATTTATAATCGAAAATGATAAAAGTGGAAGAAATACTGTAGAAAAAGAGATGATTTCATACATACAGCAGAGTTTTACAAGGGAGATATCATTAAAGGAACTTGGGGAACAGTTCCATCTTTCTGAAAAATATGTATCGCAATATTTTAAAGAACATTTTCATATTACGCTTTCAAAATATGTTACATATTTGCGGTTGGAGCATGCAAAACAGTTGTTACAAAATTCGGACATTCCAGTTACAGAGGTTGCAATGCTCAGTGGCTATCAGAATGTAAGTTATTTTATCAGAAGCTTCAAAAACATACGGAGTGTCTCCGTTAAAATATAGAAAAAATGAGCCGAGTACACGGATTTAGCGGAGTGTGAAAGAAACATAAACGATGTTACAAACAAAAGGTTAGGGAACACCTGAAAGGGAGTTTCCTAACCTTTTGTTGTATAGAGCTGTTATCAGTCTGCTCAATCAATAAATAATCAGGCAATTTTATGCTACAAGAACATTTGGTGGCTTTATAACAATGCCAGTTGCGATACCTGCGAATATCGGAAGTGTAATTTATGTACAAATGCGGATGATAGCCTGCACAGCATACATGGCAGATTATGATTTGAATAGTGATCAGACGCAAACTTTTGTATATGCTTGTCTTGCAGGAGTGGCAGTGAATAGTTTGTTGAAACAGGCAGGAATCAAATTTGGCGTAAAATTTGCAAATGGTGTTATAAAAGATACCAGGAAAGGTCTTGACGAAGATTAATCAGAAGGTTGGCTTCAGATTTATTACGAAATTTGGTTCAAAAGGAATCGTATAGAGCAGATGGCGCAGTCGGAGCAGTTATTACAGCGTGATGTAAGAAAGTATGATGAAGCACCGGAGTGGCAGTTGCCGGAACCGGGAGCGTGTGAAGAGATATGCCGGTGCAGAGCAGATTGATACGATTATTCGTAAGGTAAAGGAACAGGAGCGTACAGAGCAGCAGATAAGGCGGTATGACAGGTCTTATGGGACAAGATAATTGGAAGGATGGATTGATGAGATGAAAGATAAAGGAACTGGAAGAACAGGGCTACCTGACGCTTAGAGGAAAAGTTCCGACAAAGTATTTTGTGAAGCGTTTCTATGGAGTGGAAGATACTTGTGAGATTCCACAGGAAGAGGGAAAGGAATGGTTTCATACGTAAAAGAAAAATGTATTTATTAGTGGAAGACATTGCAGAACTCTTTGGATTATCAGTTTCGTTTGCTTACCGGGTGGTGGAAAGAATGAATGCCGATCTGGCAAGTAAGAACTATTATGTGATTCTCGGTCGGGTACCAACCCGTTATGTAGAACTTCCATATCTTCGGCACTAATCTCAAAGTCTACATCGGCATTTGTCTTCATATGTTCCGGATTACCGGTTTTAGGAAGTGAAATCGCACCGAGCTGCAGTGTATAACGGATGCAAAGCTGTGGAACAGATACTCCGTATTTTTCAGCCATAGAGGCAATCTCCGGCTGGTGTAAAATCTCGCCATGAGCGATTGGAGAGTAAGCTTCTACAGCGATACCCTTCTTCTGGCAGTACTCAACAAGTTCCAGAGGAGTGTTGCTGATGTGAAGAAGAATCTGATTTACCATAGGTTTGCTTTGGCATCTTCATAAGTTTTATGCTCTGCAGCAGCTTTGACTGCATCAGCGACTTTATCATCATCGATGAACCATGTTCCAAGTCCTAATTGAGGAATTTCCACACCGTTACTTAATGTTAATTTTTTATTGTACATTTCTAAGATCTCCTTTCAGTTTCTGAGTTCATACTAGCACTTGAAGCGGACTCCAAGTCAATAGATTTTCAGAAAAAAAGCTTTCAAAAAAGCTTGTAAAAAATTTTTGAAAAATGCTCCGAAAAAATCCCGGTAAATTTACAGGAAGTGCGGCTATGCCTTTTCCTTAAAAAGTATAAAATTTTAAGAAAGTCTGAAGCATAGTTATATACACTTGAGATACCCTGTGTTATACTGTTCTACGTTTCCAAGAATGTAGTATTGAAAACTACATGTAAAATGTATGAGAAATTTATTTTTACAGAATATATAAGTAGAGAGGTAATGGATATGCAGAAGAAAGTGCAGATTGTCAGTGACGGATCGTTGGATCTTTCGCAGGAGATTACAAAAGAGCATGATATAGAGGTTGTGCCATTCTATGTGTCTTTTGACAGTGAGACATATCAGAAGGAAATGGTGGAATTAGGAGTCAGAGATTTTTATAACGAAATGGTGGAACACCCGGATGTATTTCCGAAGTCTTCCATGCCATCGGTGGATGACTTCTATCAGGTGTTCGAAAAAAGTGCGAAAGAGCAGATCCCGGTTATCTGCATCTGTATTACCCGCAAATTCAGCGGTTCACTGCAGTCGGCAACTGTCGCAAAGGAAATGATCGAAGAAGAGTACCCGGATGCAAAGATTACGCTGATCGACTCAACGGTGAATACAGTACTGCAGGGGCTTTTCGTGTTAGAAGCATGCAGACTGCGTGATATGGGATTGGGATATGAAGAAATTGTGGAGAAAATTCTTCCGATACGCGAGACGGGACGGATCTTCTTTACAATCGGAAGTATTGATTATCTGAGACATGGTGGACGAATCGGTAAACTGGCCGGGATAGCTGCCGGAGCACTGGGGATAAAACCGATGATTACATTAAAAGAAGGGGAAATCTTCAGTTCCGGACTGGCAAGAAACCGTATCAAGTCTATGAAAAAAAAGGTTGTAGATATGACGAAAAATTATCTGGACGAGATCGATGCAAAACCTGGTGAATATAATTTTTGCATCGGATATGGTTATGACTATGACGAGGCAGTCAGATTCCGTGAGATGATAAAGGATCTGATAAAAGAACGGCTTGGAATCGATGAGATCGGAATCTACCAGATTGGAGCAACGATTGGTGTGCATACAGGACCGTATCCGCTTGGTGTCGGAATTATTAAGAAGGCAGAAGTTTAAGCAGCTGAAAAGGTTGAATGGGTAGATGGTGGAGAGAAACCGATGCCCATAATCAGCGAAAATAGAATAGGGATAGATAAAGATACCTGAGAAGAGAAATCTTTTCGGGTATTTTTTGCTACTGATGGTAATTTTATACCCCATCTGATGTTATAAACTATAGACATAAAAGGGAAAACAAATCAAAATCATTATTTTTCAAAGAAATGGAGGAACTGGCAATGAAAGGTTTTAACACAGGTGACGGTTACATGGGAATGGTAGATGGCGAATATATCTTATTTGCCAGCGAGGCGGATTATTATGATTATGTAAATGATTAGAAATCAAAGCAGAATTTTCAGAAAAACAAAGAACTAGGGAATCTATTTCCAACGCATGTGCTATACTGAACTTAATTAACCAGAAGGAGAAGTTCTATGCAGGTATCAGACAAATTAATCAAGCCGCTGACAGAAGCAAAATATTTAAATGCCGATAACGTAAGCAGATACCGCTGTATCATGCGTATCTTTTTCGAGCATTATGAGAAATTAAAATACTGGCTGTATCAGGAAGAGGTCTATGAAGAAATGATACAGGACCCGCTTTTTGCGGATTACAGACCGGAACAGTGCCAGCAGGATCTCACCATGCTGACAGGAAATCCGCATGCATTTGACAATGGAACTGCAGTAGGAAATTTCCTGTATCAGATGATACAGATGGATCTATTTGCAAAGTCGGAAATCCAGGTATATTATGCGGGCGACCTTGACCCGGAAGGAATACTGATCGCACAGAAATTATCACAGTATTATAAGGGAGAATTTCATTACTGGCATATGGAAACGGCGGATTATGAGAAGTGCAGGTCAGAGGAAGTGATATCGCCGAAGCGTATGAAGATACTGGAGCGGATTACGGATGGGAGATTGAAACCGGTGGTGGATAGGATCGAAGAGTATGGGACTGCCGGGTATCAGGAGATGTTGGTGGAGGAGATGTGATTATGCCAAAAGGAACAAATCAAAAGCTAAAATTATACCGTCTCGCACAGATTATGCTGGAAAATACAGATGACGAACACTATATTACCATGCCGGAAATCATGGAAGAACTGGAAAAATACGAAGTGACCGCAGATCGCAAAACAATCTATGCAGATCTGCGTGATCTGTCTGTACTTGGGATCGAGGTAGAGGGCGAACCCATCGGCAACCGCTATCATTACCGCGTAGTCAACCGCCCATTCGAACTGCCGGAATTAAAGCTTCTGGTAGATTCCATCCAGTCTTCCAAATTCATTACAGAGAAGAAGACCAACACACTGATAAAAAAGCTGGAAAAGCTGGTCAGCAAATACGATGCGCAGAGGCTGCAGCGACAGGTGTATGTATCAGGAAGAATTAAGACGATGAATGAAAGCATCTATTACACTGTGGATGCAATCCACAATGCGATTTCTGAAAATAAAAAGATCAAGTTCCAGTATTTCCAGTGGAATGTGAAGAAAGAGATGGAACTGCGTCACGGAGGAGCATGGTATCATATCAGCCCGTGGGGATTGTCCTGGGATGATGAGAATTATTATATGATCGGATATGATGCAGAGGCGCAGCTGATCAAGCATTACCGGGTGGACAAGATGCTGCATATCCGGATGTCGGATGAATCCCGTGAGGGAAAAGAACACTTCAAGAAGCTGGATATGGCGGATTATGCCAAGAAAAGTTTTGGAATGTTCAGGGGAAAGGAAACGTCTGTAAAGATGCTGGTAAATAACAGCCTTGCGGGCGTGATCATTGACCGGTTTGGGAAAGATGTGATGATGATTCCGGAAGACGAGGATCATTTCCGGGTGAATGTGGATGTGCATGTGAGCAAACAGTTCCTGGGATGGGTATTCTCGCTGGGGAAGCAGTTAAGATCATCGGACCGAATGAGGTTGTGGAGCAGATGCGGGGAGAGGCCCGGAGGCTTATGGAGCAGTATGGGGAGTAGGAAATGGATTCTGAATTAGCAAAACAAGAACATGATTGTAAACCTGTGTGAAAAATAAGTTGACAATCAAAGCGAAATACGATAAATTGTTAACCATAAACTGAAAGGAAGGTTAACAATTTGATGAACACAAAAACAAAAAAAATTATCCACCGTAAGTATGGTATTATGCGGAATGTTCGCGGCGCTGGTTGCCATAGGAGCATTTATCCAGATCCCGGTTCCATATATGGATTATTTCACACTTCAGTTCTTTTTCGTACTGCTTGCAGGATTGATTCTGGGGGCTGATAAGGGAGCAATATCTGTAGGATGTTATGTATTACTGGGACTTGTCGGAGTACCGATCTTTGCAAAGAGGCGGAGGAATCGGATACATATTCCGGCCAAGTTTTGGTTATCTGGTCGGATTCATTGTAAGCGCATATGTAACCGGAAAAGTATGCGAAAAGCTGAAAGCAAGTTACAAGAACTATCTGCTTGCCTGTCTTGCAGGATTTGTTGTGACATATGCAATCGGAATCGTGTATAAATTCATAATCTTAAACTTTTATGCACATACACCGGCAACGCTGGGCGTGATCTTTTTGTCCTGCTTTCCATTAGATATGCCTGGAGATTTTGTATTATGTCTGCTGGCAGCCGGTGTGGGACTTAGAATGCGAAAAAGCGGATTTTATCTGAGCTAATAAAAAAAGGGGCATGAGATTATGGCAAAGGAATATTTGTGACGGGCAAGGCACAGATGTAGGAAAGACGTATGTCACAGCATTAATCGTGAAAAAAGCTGGCGGATGCAGGAATCCATGCAGGCTATTATAAGGCTGCATTATCAGGTGCAGAGTCCATAGAAGAAAGTGACGCAGGCTATGTAAAGAAGATTGCCGGTATCACACAGGAAGACAGCAACTTACTGTCATATCTGTATCAAAATGCGGTGTCTCCGCATCTGGCTGCCAGAATAGAAGGGAATCCGGTTGATACGGAAACGGTAAAAGCAGATTTTGACAGGGTAAAGAAAGAGTTCGATTATGTCACGGTAGAAGGAAGCGGCGGCATTGTATGTCCGATCCGCTGGGATGAAGAACATGAAATCCTGCTGGAAGACATTGTGAAAATGCTGCATCTGAATACTCTGGTGATCGCAGATGCCGGACTTGGCACGATCAATGCGGTTGTCCTGACGGTAGAATACATCCGGAATCATGGAATGGATGTAAAAGGAATCATTCTGAATCATTACTCGGGTGGGGCGATGCAGGAAGATAATGAGAAAATGATCGAGAGATTAACGGGGGTACCGGTGATTGCCAGGGTAAGAGATGGTGACAGGGAGCTTGAGGTTGATCTGGAAGTGTTGAAAAGGTTGTATGATTGATGATGAGAAGAGGAAATTGACTGCGGTTGATTTCCTTTTTTTGATGTATGGAAATAAAAAATAAGGTGAGAATATTATACCCCATCAACTGAATTATACTATACACATCAAAGGGAATAAAACAGAATTCCGGGAGATAAAAGTAATTATAAGACAACAAATCAAATTCAGATGAACACGTTTTCAAAGCGAAAGGAGCACACACAATGGCAAAAATATTTATCACCCTGACAGGAACAAAACACTACTTCGGAAATGATTTTCTGGAAAAAGGTATGAAGATCAGATTAGAAAAAGAACCGGATAATGAATATGACAAGGAAGCAATCAAAGTGACATATGAAGGTCTCGGAAAGATTGGTTATGTGGCAAATAGTTCGTATACAGTCATCGGTGAATCTATGAGTGCAGGCCGCCTGTATGACAAGATTGGTGACACGGCATATGCGAAGGTGGTATTGGTTACACCGGCAGGAAAAATCTGCAAGATCTGTAAAAAGAGTCTGAAAAGTGAACAGGAGGAAACAGCATGAATTACCTTGTGATAGATTTAGAAATGTGTAACGTACCGAGAGATTATCGGAGCCGATCTTATAAATATGCAAATGAGACGATACAGATCGGAGCTGTTCTTCTGGATGAGAAATTCAAAAGAATCGGAACGCTTAGCCAATATGTACATCCGGAACACGGAGTGATCGATCCGTTTATTCAGAATCTGACAGGGATACGAAATAGTCAGGTGAAGAAAGCACCACGTATTGAGGAGGCTCTGCTACATATGATCGCCTGGATCGGCGATCGTGAGTATAAAGTCTATGCCTGGGGCGGTTCCGACAGAGCACAGCTGCTTCATGAAATCAAAGCAAAGAAGATCTGTGATGAGCGGATTCTGGATTTTGTCTGTGAAGCAAGATGGATCGATTATCAGGATGTATTTGTAAAACGATTCGGAATAGAACGAAAGATTGGTCTGGAAGAAACACTGGGCAGGGTGGAGATTGAACCGGAGGGACGACTTCATGATGGTCTGGATGATGCGGTGAATACAGGATATCTAATTGAAAAGTTGGAAATGAATCCGGAGTATAAGTTAGTCAGCTATGAAATGCCAGAGCAAGAGCAGGGACATCTGTCGTGTTCGCTTGGAGAATTATTTACGGGATTGGAGTTGAAATTGGCGTGAGGGATGTTTTGATATTCGATGAATATAAAAAAAAGAAAAGAGCACCCCGCTTAGGCAATAGCCGTACGGTAACAAACCCATTTCTTATATATAATATTAACCTGCTTGTTAACAAAAGTCAACTATAAAAATCAAAAAGATGAAAGTTGTGAAGCTTAACTCAGTACAGTATAATTAATATATCATTTCAATTCAAAACATAATGTAAGGAGCACCCCTATGTCCACATCCCATAAAGAAAAAATAATCCGCGTCCTTCAACTTTTCCAGACCACCGATGAGAAGACGCCGATGAATGCAGTGCAGATAAGCCAGAAACTGGAAGAAGAATACGGAATGGAAAATGTACACCGTACATCCATTTATGGCGATGTGCGTTTGTTGCAAAGCTGCGGTTATCCGATTAAGCAGGCAGAAAATTCACATAAAGGATGGTATATGGAGAAACATTTGCTGGAAGACTGGGAAATTAAGCTGATGTTAGATTCGGTGCAACAGGCAAGGTGTGTGTCCGTTCATGAAGCGAATGAGATTCGAAATAAGCTGTTAAATCTGACGAGTCAGAGAGGATGAAGTAGATTTTCGCATATGATTATGCCGCCGCCCGGAAATGTCAGGGGTGTCGGTCAGACCGTTAGATAATGGAAAGTATAAAGCAGTATTTAAAAAGATGGATAGTGTGACATTGGTTGGCTGGTTTGTACAATATGCGAATAGATTTAGAGTCATATCACCGGAGAGCCTGAAAGGTAAAATTATAGAAAATTTAGAACAGGCACAAAGCATATATAGTGAGTAAGAAAAGTCCTACATATAATATGTAGGATTTTTTTGAAGTAAGATACATAAGTGTTGCGATATTACGACAGTAGATTTGCTAAAATGATAATAACTATGAATGATACGACGAGAAATTTAATCTTGCCGTTAGAATTTGGACTGGAGATATATTCTGATTATGAACAAGTATTTGTCAGGATGAAATTTCGTGATAACCAAGATAAGAAGATTCAAAGGAAACATCGATGGAGAGTGATTCGAACTTGTAAATTATCACTTCGGAAAATATTGTTGTTCAGAAAAGAATATGTGAATAAAATGTATGGTTTAATGTCAGAAGAAACATTTGATAATATAATGAGAGAGTTCAAAGAAGAGAGTGATAAGTAAAAAGGTGAAAAAAGATAATGGTTATTAAGTTGCTGAATGCTTTGTGAAGGAGAGTATACTCTTTCTTGTATCCATCCACTCCCATGCAGTATAATAAATACAAGACAATATTGGAACAAGTATCACACCCTCAGGAGGCAATCGTGAACGCAAGAAACGAACCCACAAAATCAACCAAAACACTAGACTACTACAACCAAAACGCAAAAAAATTCATCACCGGCACCATATCCGTAGACTTCGGCACCATACAGAATCACTTCCTGGACAAACTGCATCCGGGAGCGGAAATCTTGGACTACGGCTGCGGTTCCGGCCGCGACACAAAAAATATTTCCTGGAGCAAGGATACAAAGTCACAGCCATAGATGGTTCACAGGAACTATGCAAACTCGCAAGCGAATATACAGGCATTCCGGTAAAACACATGCTGTTCCAGGAACTGAATGAAAAAGAAGCCTACGACGGAATCTGGGCATGCTCGTCAATCCTTCATGTTCCGGCAAATGAACTACGAGACATTATAAAGAAGATGGCAAACGCTCTTCGAGCCCACGGAATCATTTACACATCCTTCAAGTACGGGACATTCGAAGGGGAACGAAACGGCAGATATTTTACGGATATGACAGAAGAGACATTTGCAAAATTGATTCAGGACATGGATGAATTAGAGATAGAAGAACAATGGATTACATCAGATGTACGTCCGGGGCGGGGAGAAGAAAAATGGCTCAATCTAATTTTGAGGAAAGAATAGATACATATGAGATCGAATCTACGAATGTAATGACCGGGGACAGAGACCGGAGCCGGTATCTATATTATCAACTGAAAATGAGTATGGCAAAAGCGAAGCAGATTGATATCATCGTCTCATTTCTGATGGAATCGGGTGTGCGGATGCTCTTAAATGATATGAAACGGGCGCTGGACCGGGGCGTGAAGATCCGTATCCTGACGGGAAATTATCTGGGAATCACACAGCCGTCGGCTTTATATCTGATCAAGAGCGAGCTCGGTGACCGTGTGGATCTGCGCCTGTATAATGAAACATCACGCTCATTTCATCCAAAATCTTATATCTTTCATTATGAATCTTCGAATGAAATATACATCGGATCATCGAATATTTCCAAAAGTGCGTTAACTTCAGGAATCGAATGGAATTACAGATTCAGTGATACACTGGACAAAAAGAATTATGAATTGTTCTATGCTACATTTGAAGATCTGTTTCTGAACCATTCGATCATTATAGATGATGAAGAATTAAAACGATATTCCAAGGCATGGAAGAAGCCGGCGGTGTCGAGGGATCTGGCGAAATATGACGCTACAGAAGATGGAGAGGACAGGAATGCTGAAAATGTCCGAATGTTGTACCGACCGCGGGGAGCACAGATAGAGGCACTATATGCGTTACAGGAAAGCCGCATGGAAGGTGCGACGAAAGGACTTGTATATGCGGCCACCGGAATCGGAAAGACATACCTTGCTGCATTTGATTCGGCAAAATATGAACGGGTGTTATTCGTTGCACACAGAGAAGAAATCCTGAAGCAGGCGGCGGTTTCTTTCAAAAATGTGCGGAACTCGGAGGATTATGGATTCTTTGACGGAAAAGAAAAGGATACGGATAAATCCGTTATCTTCGCATCGGTAGCGACACTCGGAAGAACGGAATATTTGAATGAGACATATTTTCCGGCAGATTATTTTGACTATGTGATCATTGATGAATTCCATCATGCGGTTACGGATCAATACCGGAGAATCGTAGAATATTTTCAGCCGCAATTTTACTGGGATTAACAGCAACACCGGAAAGAATGGACGGGAAAAATATCTACGAAATCTGTGATTATAACGTGCCATATCAGATTTCCTTAAAAGAAGCGATCAACAAAGGAATGCTTGTACCATTTCACTATTACGGCGTGTATGATGAGACGGATTATTCCGGACTGCGGATCGTGAAAGGGCGCTATGATGAGCAAGAGCTGAACCAGGCTTATATCGGAAATGAAAGAAGATATGATCTGATTTACAAATATTATTGAAAATATCGCTCTTCCCGTGCAATCGGATTCTGTTGCTCCAGACAGCATGCAGAAGACATGGCAAAAGAATTCTGTCAGAGAGGAATCGCATCCGCAGCAGTATACAGCGGTGAAAATGGAGCATATGCCGAGGAGCGTAACGAAGCTATCCGCAAATTGAAGAACGGAGAGATACTGGTGATCTTCTCTGTGGATATGTTCAATGAAGGTGTGGATATCGCTTCCCTGGATATGGTAATGTTCGTGCGCCCGACGGAATCTCCGGTCGTATTCCTGCAAAGAGTTGGGACGGGGACTTCGTCTATATAAAGGAAAAGAATATCTGAACGTATTGGATTTCATCGGAAATTATGAGAAAGCGGGGAAGGCACCGCTGTTGTTAAGCGGAGAGCAGTCATTTAGCAAGAAAGGATCCTGCGAATATCAGGATCTGGAATATCCGGATGACTGCATCGTTGATTTTGACATGTGTCTGATCGATCTGTTCAAAGAAATGGATAAGAAGAAATTAACGCTGAAAATGCAGATCCGTCGGGAATATTATCGTGTGAAAGAACTGCTGGACGGAAAACGACCAAGCAGAATGGACTTATTCACTTATATGGATGATGAGATTTACCGGATTTGTGTCAGCGGCAGCCATGCGAAAGAAAATCCATTCTAGCATTATCTTGATTTTCTGTACGAACTTGGTGAATTGTCAGAGGACGAGCAGAAGTTATATGCGGGAATCGGGCGAGAATTCATTCAGACCATCGAAACTACGGAGATGCAGAAAGTGTATAAGATGCCGATCCTTTACAGCTTTTATAATCATGGAAATATCCGGCTTGCGGTTACGGATGAAGAGGTATTGGAGAGTTGGAAGGAATTCTTTGATACCGGGACGAACTGGAAGGATTTCCCGAATGTGAATACTTATGAGGATTATAAGAAATGACGGATAAGCAGCATCTGAGTAAGGCGAAGCGGATGCCGATCCGATTCTTGAAGGCGTCAGGGAAGGGATTCTTTGTGGAGAAGGATGGATATGCGCTGGCGTTGAGGGATGAGATTGGAGACGTTGTTGGGAATATGGCGTTTGGCGAGCAGATGGGAGATGTGCTTGGGTATAGGAGTTTGGAGTATTATCGGCGGAGGTATGAGAAGATTTAAAGGTAGGGGGGGAGAAGATTAAAGCTGACGGGAAAGGTCAGCTTTTGATATAGTGAATTTTCTAGAAAAATAGTAGAAAAAAGTGACAAAAAGCGACAGCTTTTTGAGCGTTATGTGTACAGAAATTGAGGGGATATTAACTGCGTATAAATTATTTTATGTAGGATGTTCGAGAGCAAGAAAAAATTTAATTATTATGGTTGAAAAAAATAAAATTATAAACTTTAAGGAGAAATTTGTGGACAAGATTAAAAAAATAGGATTTACGGTACTATCTTAATAGATAGTACTGTAAATTGAAAAATTTGGACTTGTCATAAAAGGTAATAGATCTATAATTGCTATAAAAATTACAAAATGTTAAATTTACATATTATATGCGATGAAAAATAAGAGGTGATAATAATCGAGGTAGATATTTATACAGGCGTTTTGGAATATAAAGGAATTAACTTTTCATTTGTCTTTGACAAACAAGAATTACGGTTGATTCCGCCAAAAGATAAGAAAAAGAAAATTGAACATGAATGGTTTATGCATAAAATAGGTGAAGGCGTATATGCAGGAGGAGATCACCCGCAGATGGAACAGCCATTTTTGGTGGGAACGTGTAATGAAGATGGAAACAAAATGATATTTATTACACAAGAAGGTACATATATTGGCAGATATAATTTTGTATTACGTATAGAGGTAATTGCATTTTTGGTGTTAAGATATAGAGAGTGTTCAATTAATAAAATGTGTTTTTTTAAGTCCGGAAATTAATTGTATTCATTCAAGGGCAATCGTTTTGTTTTGAGTATGATGAAGATTTTATTGAAAAGGGAATAGTTCAATTAAGAACAAATGAGTTTTCATCTGTTACTACAGAAGCAGAAACATTTGAATGTAATTCAAAGATTATAAAAAGTAAGCGGATAAAAGCACTTTAAATAATAAATTATATTCATGCACAAAATCCTATTATTGACTTTTGAAAAATTGATATGCAGGCATGTGGATGGTGAATTAAAAAAGTTATTTTAAGACCGATTGAATGCTTCAACGAAATATTGAAAAATTACATAACATATGATACTATAATTCGGCTATATAATAAATGAACTTTTTGGGAGGAAAAAATGAATAGATCATATAATAAATTATGGAAGTTGATGATTGATAAGAAAATGAATAAAACGCAACTTCGAGAAGCGCAAAAATCACAAGCAATGCTATGGCTAAACTGGGAAAAAGATGAATCAGTTCCAGTTGAAACACTTGAAAAAGTATGTCGAGTTCTTGATTGTACGATTGATGACATTATGGATATAAATCAGAATAGTAAGGAGTAAATAAATATATGAAAAAATTTAATGCCATTGATCTTTTTTGCGGAGCGGGTGGATTATCTCTAGGATTTCAACAAGCAGGATTTAATATTATTGTTGGTGTAGATAATGAACAGGTCTGCTCTAGATACATTTGAATTTAATCATAAAGGTGCTATAGGATTAAATGCAGATTTGTCCAAACGAGAAACATTTGATTTGATATTAAAAACTGCTGGAGACAGAAAAATAGATGTGGTAATTGCGGGACCACCCTGTCAGGGATTTTCATTGACAGGACCAAGAAATTTCGATGATCCAAGGAATAAACTTTATCTTGCAGTTATTGAGATGGTTAAACAATATAATCCAAAGGGTTTTATTATCGAAAACGTTCCAGGAATGGCGAACATGTATAAAGGTCAGGTCAAAGATGAAGTTTTGAAGCGTTTTAGAAAAATGGGATATAATATTGACTGTCGAATTCTTAAGGCATGTGATTATGGTGTGCCACAAATGCGGAAAAGGCTTGTATTCATGGGTGTAAGAAAAGATATTGAAATCCACATTTTCCTGATCCAACATTTGGACCGGAAACAAAAAACCATATAGAACTTGTAGAGATGCAATTTCGGATTTACCTACAAGAACAAATAATTTGGGGAAAAATGAGGATGAATATGTAAAACCGGCAGAAACAGAATATCAAGTTTTAATGAGAGATGGCTGCTCTATTCTTTATAATCATATTGCAACAAATCATAAGCAGTTTGTAAAAGATACAATAGCATTAGTCCCAGAAGGAGGAAATTATAAAGATCTTCCAGAAGGAGTAGGAAATAGTAGGAATTTTCATATGGCGTGGACAAGACTTGATGGGAATGCGCCTGCTAGGACAGTAGATACTGGTCATAGAAACTTGTTTCATTATGAATTGAATAGAGTTCCGACTGTTCGCGAAAGTGCAAGAATTCAATCGTTTCCAGATAATTTTGTATTTAAAGGAAGTAGAACAAAACAAGAACGACAAGTAGGAAATGCGGTTCCGCCACTTTTAGGTCAAGCATTAGCAGAAGAACTATTAAAAATTATTGAGAGGAGCAAAACTAATGCTTAATACAATAGATTTATTTGTTGGTTGTGGAGGGTTATCAGAAGGATTTGAACAATCAAGAAAATACAAAATGATTGGAGCTGTAGAATGGGAACCCTCACCAGTTAAAGAACTTCGTAATCATCTTAAAAATAGATGGGGAATACAAGATTCGGAAGAAAGAGTTCTTCAGTTTGATATTCAGAGAACAGAGGAATTATTTAATGGTTGGAAAGATAAGAAATTTGGTGAGTCTAAAGGTCTTGATGCTTTAGTTGGAAACCGGCAGCTAGATGTAATTATAGGAGGACCGCCATGTCAGGCTTATTCGGTAGCTGGTAGAATACGTGATGAGCACGGAATGAGAGAAGACTATCGTAATTATTTATTTGAGTCATATCTTAAAGTTGTTCAGCATTATAAACCGAGGGTATTTGTATTTGAGAATGTTCCTGGAATTTTATCTGCAAAACCAGGTGATGGATCTGTGAGAATTATAGATCTTATTCAAAAAGCCTTTGCCGATGCAGGATATGCAGTATTACCTGATCTGAGCAATGCAATTATTGATATGACAGAATACGGAGTACCTCAAAATAGAAAACGTATTATTATTTTAGGTGTATCAAAAGAGCATTATGGGGACAAGGCTGAAGCAATGGTTGAAAAATTTTATTCTTCATATTTGCCAGAATATAAAATAGAAAAAGAAAGCAACTGTACAGGAAGATTTTTGACGGGAGATAAATGGTAAGATGAAGACGATAAGAGTTGTGGCAGCAGTGATAAAAGGCAGTAAAGGAAGACGGAAGAACGATGATATTCGCAACGCAGCGCGGATACGGCGAGTTCAAAGGCGGATGGGAATTCCCGGGCGGTAAGATCGAAGCCGGGGAGACACCGCAGGAAGCGCTGAAGCGGGAAATCATGGAAGAACTGGATACGGAAGTTTCGGTTGGCGAATGGATCGAGACGGTGGAGTATGATTATCCGGGATTTCATCTTTCGATGGATTGCTTCTGGTGTGAGATCGTGAATGGGGATCTGGTGCTGAAGGAGCATGAGGCTGCCAGATGGCTGACCAGGGAGGAGCTTACGGATGTGGAGTGGCTGCCGGCGGATGTGGCGGTTGCGGAGAAGATTGAAGAAGAGATGGACTAGAAAATATAGAGAGGAATAAGTGGACATTGAAAATGAAAAAGAACTCAAATTTGAAGTATAAATTTGAGTTCTTTTTAGTTCATAAGAATAATATTTGAGTTTCTCGCATAAACTTAAATATAGTGCTAGAATCTAAAATATAAATGGAGGAACTAAAATGACAACAGAAGAATTATATGACAAACTAAAATTAATTCAAAAAAATGAAATGCGAAACGCAGAATTTGGAATTGAAATCAGCGGAGCAAGGATATCCGAAACGATTATATGATTCTTTGTCAAGTTTTTCTAATCAGGATGATGGTGGCATTATTGTTTTTGGAATTGATGAGAAACAAGATTATAAAGAAGTTGGTGTTTATGATGCTCAGGACATTCAAAAGAAAATTAACGAGCAATGCTTGCAGATGAATCCAGTTGTACGGCCGCTTATTACAGTTGTGGAGAAGGAAAATAAAAAATTTGTTTCTGCTGAAATTCCCGGAATAGATTTGGCAGACAGACCTTGCTATTATCAAGGACGTGGAAGGTTGAAGGGGTCCTATACCCGTATTGGGGATAGTGATGAACCGATGACAGAATACGAAATATATAGTTATGAAGCATATAGAAGAAAATATCAAGACGATATCCGTGAGGTTCCGAGAGTAACATTAATGTCATTGGATCAGGAAGAACTGAATCGTTATGTTGAACTGTTAAAGAGAGGAAAACAAAGATTAGCAACACTTGATAATGAAAGTATTTATGAACTTATGAGCATAAAGCGAGGAGAGAAAGTAACGCTTAGTGCGACTTTGCTTTTTAGTCCATATCCACAGGCATATTTTCCACAATTGTGTATTACGGCAATTGTAATTCCTGGGAGAACAATAGGAAGTCTTGGCGACATGGGGGAAAGATTCTCAGATAATCAGAGAATAGAAGGAACAATTCCGGAAATGTTGGATGAGGCATTATTATTTGTGAAACGCAATATGCGGACAAAGACAATTATAAGTCCGACAACCGGACGAAGAACTGACAGAACAGACTATCCAATAACAGCGGTTAGAGAAGCTATTATAAATGCATTAGTACATCGTGATTATAGTATTCACACAGAAGGAATGCCGATTCAACTTATAATGTTTGAAGACAGGATTGAAATACATAATCCAGGTGGATTATATGGAAGAATCACTATTGACCAATTAGGAAAAATTCAACCGGATACAAGAAATCCGGTACTTGCATCGGCACTTGAAACATTGGGAATAATAGAAAACAGGTATTCGGGAATTCCAACAATCCGGATGGAAATGGAGAAATATAACTTAAGACAGCCAGAATTCTTGGATGAAAGAGGAAGTTTTATTGTAAAACTATATAAAGAATCAAAGAATGATTATGAAGATATGTCAAATGATGAAGAAACAAATAATTTAATAGTATTTTGTAAAACACCGCGTACAAGAAAGGAAATTTGTGATTATCTGGGGTTAAATTCTGTTACTTATGCTATACAGACGTATGTAAATCCATTAGTAGAAGCTGGCGTAATTAAGTTGAGTATTCCAGATAAGCCAAAGAGTCCAAAACAGTTATATTATAGCGGAGAAAGAGAAAAAATGAGAGAAGACCAATTCCTGCGGCAGCGTCTGCAGAAAGAAATCCCGATTGAGATTTCACCTGTTTTAAGAGATTTAATAACTGTTATATTTTATTAATAAATTCTCCGCAAAGAAAATCTTTGTGTGAATCCTCTATTTCGGACAGGAGATAATTTGACAGGAAATTTCAAAGAAGAGTATAATACATATTAAGACATTTTGAATCGGCATGTGTCCGGAAGAAGCTGTCACTGGCAGGTTCTCTGTATTATAAGCAGGTTCGAAATAGACGCTATGGGGGAAAATAATTTGGAAAAAAAACTGACAATAAATGATATAGCCCAGATGTCCGGTGTGGCAAAAAGTACTGTATCAAGATATCTGAACGGGGGAAGCGTCAAAGATGCAACGGCCCAGAAGATAAGAAAAATCATCGAAGAAAATAATTATGAGCCGAATCTGTTTGCAAGGCTGAATGCAAAAGAGAGCCGGATCATAGGACTTACGGTACCTGGATTTAACTCGGTAACAACACCGAGACTTGTAGAAGTAATCGTTGCCTATCTTAAGAAAAATGATTATACACCTCTTATCATGCATACGGAAAATGATATCGAAGAAGAAATACGCTGTATCGAACGGCTGAAGAATATGAATGTAGATGGAATTATGGTTCTTGCGACGGGAAGCACAAAAGAATACGAAGAAGCAGTAAAGGAGTTAAAAATTCCAATCCTGTTTCTTGGACAACGCTTCCCGGGAGAGAATTCTGTCATTAATGATGATTACAATGCAGGATATGCGGTGGGTAATTATATCGGACAACGTAAGTTCAAGGAGATTTATATGCTCTGGGTACCTGAAGATGACCCGGCAGTAGGAGGAGAACGACGCCATGGAGTGATCGATGGACTTATGTCCTGTGAGAAAAAAGCCAAAAGAAGTCATAGAGACAACGTTCTTTTTATGAAAATGCAATTGAAAATGTACAGAAATTTGTAGATCATATGAAGACACCGGCGGCAGTCGTATGCGCAACAGACCGTATCGCATTTGGCGTGTACAAAGTAATGTCAGAGAAAGGTATACGGATACCGGAAGAAGTATCCGTGGTAGGATTTGGCGATTACGAAGCAGGAGAACTGTTACAGCCGCCACTTACGACGGTAAAATTTGACTGGAAGAACTGGGGGAGATCAGTGCTGAGTCGATGATCCAGATGATTTTAGGAAAGCCGGTAAGCCCGCTTCAGGTCAACCCGTATGAAATTATAGAAAGAAAAAGTGTAAAAGAGAACTGAGAATCAGGCGGATCTGTCAATTTGACAGACCCGCTTTTGTGCAATATAGACAAATTTAGATATCAATTTTTGGAACCGTTTCCGAAAATGAAATTGCAGTGACGTTTTGTGTTGACATACAAAAAGCTGATGTATATAATAAAAACATAGGAACGGAACCGGTTCCAAAACAAAACAATGCAAGGAGAAGAGAAATGGGAAAGAACAATGAGTATCTGGAAATATCAAAACAGATCGTAGCCAATATTGGTGGAATGGATAATATCCAGGGAACAGCACACTGTGCAACCAGACTCAGGATCGTATTGAAAGATAATGATCTTGCAGATATTGAAAAACTGGAAGATATCGACAAAGTAAAAGGTGCGTTCATAGCAGGTAATCAGTTACAGCTGATCCTGGGAGCTGGAACAGTGAATGATGTATATGAGGTATTTGCCGAGTATACGAATACACAGAATATGTCACTGGGAGATCTGAAGGAAGAAAGTGCGAAGAGGCAGAATCCACTTCAGGCAGTGATCAAAGCGTTATCTGATGTATTTATCGGAATCATGCCGGCACTTCTTGCAGCAGCCCTTCTGATGGGAATTACAAGCGTCCTTGGCGGACTTGAAGTAGTAAAGACACATGATACCTTATATGCGATCAACCGGCTGGTAAGTCTTGCGTCTACAGGTATCTTTGCAATCCTTCCAATGGCAGTATGCTATTCAGCCGTAAAAAGATTTGGCGGGAATCCGGTTCTTGGTATGGTAATCGGAGCAATCATGTTAGACAGTTCTCTTGCCAATGCTTACCAGGCTGCACAGGGAACCGTTGATATAGAAGTTATCCGTCTGTTCGGACTGAAGATTGAGATGGTAGGATTCCAGGGAGGAATCATCATCGCGCTTATGATGGGATTTGTAGTTGCAAAACTGGATAAATTCTTCAATAAGGTAATTCCGGATGTAATCAAGCTTCTGGTTGCACCAATGCTGACAGTATTTATCTCTACGGTATTACTTTTTACACTTGTAGGTCCGGCAGGACGAATTCTTTCTAATGGAATCACAGACGGACTGATGTGGAGTACAGAACATCTGGGAGCATTCGGGTATGCGTTATTTGCCGGAGTTCAGCAGATCGTAGTTATCACAGGTCTTCATCACATTATCGGTGCGGTAGAAGCACAGCTTATTGCATCGACAGGAACAAACTTTTTAAATCCACTGATGTCTGTAGCTTTATTTGGACAAAGTGGTGCGGTACTTGGTTATCTTTCCCTGAACTGGAAGAACTTAAAAGCCAGAGAGCTTTGTATTCCAAGTTTCTGCTCGACATTATTTGGTATCAGTGAACCGGCAATCTTCGGAGTAAACTTACGTTACAAGTTTCCACTGATCGGTGGATGTATCGGTGGTGCAGTTGCAGGTGCATATGTATACTATTCAAAGCTTACTGCTCTTGGATTCGGTACAACTGCACTTCCTGGAATGGCAATTGCTAATCCGGCACATCACGGGTACATTAACTACATCATTGCACATGCAATCGCGATTACGATTGGATTTGTATGTACAGTCATCTTTGGAAAAAATGTGGTCAGCACCGGATAAGAATAAAAATGACAAAAAGAACGATACAAAAGAAAATGATACAACAAAGGCAGTTATTACAGAAGAGCCTGGTGCAGTCTATGCAGCAGCAGAGGGAACAGTAAAAGATATCGAAGCATCGACAGATCCGACATTTGCAAACAAGGTACTTGGAGACGGTGTCGTTATCTTTCCGGAAGACGGAACCGTTATGGCACCATGTAAGGCAACCGTATCACTCGTATATCCAACCAGACATGCAATCGGACTTACAACTGCAGATGGAGCAGAGATCCTGATTCACTGCGGGGTAGATACCGTCAATATGAACGGTGAAGGATTTGAGACACTTGTAAAAGAAGGACAGGAAGTAACAGCAGAAGAAGCACTTATCAGATTTGACATCGACCTGGTGAAGAAGCATGGATACTCTCCGGAGATTCTTGTTATCTTCACAGAGCTTCCGGAAGGAAAGACCATCAAAACAGAAGAAAAACATATTGCAAAAAAAATGATAAGATGGCTGAAATCGTGTAAGGATAAGGTGGACAGGAACAGATGAACAAAGAGACATATTTAACAGAATATCCGAAGCATGAAAGTATGAGGGAGAATGTAAAAAAAAGATAAGAACAGACTTCACTTTCATATGATGCCGCCGACAGGCTGGATGAATGATCCGAATGGTCTGTGTGAATTTCAGGGTGTGAATCATATTTATTTCCAATATACACCATTTCTTGCCGGATGGGGAACGAAGCTTTGGGGACATTACACAACAAAGGATTGGATTCATTATAAAGAAGAAGAGCCGTTCCTTTATCCGGACGAAGAATGGGACAGAGACGGTGTATATAGCGGATCAGCCTATACCTGTGAAGATGGAATTCACTATTTTTACACAGGAAATGTAAAACTCTGGGATAAAGATTATGATTATATCATGAATGGACGGGAACAGAATACGATTCACGTATTCAGTCCGGATGGAAAGAATATTGCATACAAGAAGCTTGTAATGACCAATGATGATTATCCGGTGAATATGTCCAAGCATGTCAGAGATCCAAAAATCTATAAAAAAGACGGCCGTTATTATATGATCCAGGGAGGCCGTGATGCGGAATCTTATGGCTGTGCACTTTTGTTTTGTTCCGACGATCTGGAACACTGGAAATGGTACGATACGGTGCGGACAGCAAAGCCATTTGGTTATATGTGGGAATGCCCGGATCTGTTCGAGATTGACGGCCAGCAGATTATGACATGCTGTCCACAGGAGTAGATCAGAAGGGATATGATTACCAGAATGTGTACCAGTGTGGATATTTTCCGGTAGAGTTTGACCTGAAGAACAAATCATACAGCTTTGGAAAATTTCAGGAATTTGACAAAGGATTTGACATCTATGCGACACAGACATTTGCAGATGAAGCGGGTAGAAGAATCCTGATTGGCTGGATGGGGATTCCGGATGCAGATTATGATAATGATGCAACGGTTGCATATGACTGGATCCATGCACTTACCATGCCAAGAGAACTGGAATGGAAAGATGGAAAGATCTTACAGCATCCATTAAAGGAGATGAAAGATCTGCGTAAAAATGCATTTACCTGCGAGCTGGAAGCATTTACAAAGTGGGCGCCTGCGGACTGCTGTTTTGAACTGAGATTTGACGTGGAAGAAGCAAAAATCTGGAGCTTAAGCTTCGTGAAGATGTTACAATAAGCTGGAAGGACGGCTTTTTACCTTATCGATGGGAGAAAGCGGACGTGGAAGAAAGCAGCGCTTTGCTAAGGTGGAAGAGCTTTCGGATATTACCATCTTTTCGGATACATCAGCCATTGAGATATTCATTAATAACGGGGAAACGGTTCTGACAACAAGAGTATATAGTGAACATCTTGAACAGAAAGTAGAGCTTGTATCCAGAGAGGTAAAGGGAAGCGTTCATGGATATGAACTTGGATCATTCGAGGTTGAATATAAAAAATAGATTCCGGACTGAATAAGATATAACAGGTGAATATACGGAAAAGAAAATAAAAATGTGGACAGGTTCCTGAAAAAAGAGGTGCCAGTCCACATTTTTTATACCATAGTATGCAAGAGATGCTGTCAGTGGCAAGTTTTATGTATTGCCATGCATTTGTAAGAAGTAGTAGGTGGCAAGTTTTTTTGTATCTGACTGCAAATTCCGCTTCATCGGATCACCGATTCCGCTAGCAACGGATCAGTTTTTCCGGTCGTAACGGAACACTTTTCCGCTTCGTCAGATCACGCATTCTTATAAAGTGTTATAGTTTTTTCGTAGTCATTATTTTTAGATTACGAAAGGAGGCATTTTTATGCAGGACTACAACACTATTATTGGTGCTATTCAGATGCGTCTGAATAAGTGCCCAACCAGATCTGTTATGGATCGTTTTCGAATCGGATCAAGCACTCTTATCTGCTTCAAGAATCCGCCCATGCGCATAGTGAAGATAATTACTATGAGTATTCAAACAAGATGGCTGGTTATGATCTTCTTGTTATAGATGATTTTGGATTGATGGACTTAAACCTCGACAAGTGCCGTGATCTCTTTGAAATCATCGAAGCTAGAGATTGCCGAAAATCAACAGTCATCATCTCGCAGATGCCAGTAGCGAACTGGTACCAATTGTTTGGTGATAACACATATGCAGATGCATGTCGCGATAGACGTGTAGAAAGCAAGTAACTTTATTAACAAACAGGGCAATGATCCGTTCCTAGCGGAACAGCGCTCCGCTCATGCGGAGCAAGTGCTCTGTTTTTGCGGAATATGCAAGTTTCTTGCATAAACTTAAATATAGTGTTTCTGCTGAAATTCCCGGAATAGATTTGGCAGACAGACCTTGCTATTATCAAGGACGTGGAAGGTTGAAGGGGTCCTATACCCGTATTGGGGATAGTAATGAACCGATGACGGAATACGAAATATATAGTTATGAAGCATATAGAAGAAAATATCAAGACGATATCCGTGAGGTTCCGAGGGTAACATTAATGTCATTGGATCAGGAAGAACTGAATCGTTATGTTGAACTATTAAAGAGTGGAAAACAAAGATTAGCAACACTTGATAATGAAAGTATTTATGAACTTATGAGCATAAAGCGAGGAGAGAAAGTAACGCTTAGTGCGACTTTGCTTTTTAGTCCATATCCACAGGCATATTTTCCACAATTGTGTATTACGGCAATTGTAATTCCTGGGAGAACAATAGGAAGTCTTGGCGACATGGGGGAAAGATTCTCGGATAATCAGAGAATAGAAGGAACAATTCCGGAAATGTTGGATGAGGCATTATTATTTGTGAAACGAAATATGCGGACAAAGACAATTATAAGTCCGACAACCGGACGAAGAACTGACAGAACAGATTATCCAATAACAGCAGTTAGAGAAGCTATTATAAATGCATTAGTACATCGTGATTATAGTATTCATACAGAAGGAATGCCGATTCAACTTATAATGTTTGAAGACAGGATTGAAATACATAATCCAGGTGGATTATATGGAAGAATCACTATTGACCAATTAGGAAAAATTCAACCGGATACAAGAAATCCGGTACTAGCATCGGCATTTGAAACATTGGGAATAACAGAAAACAGGTATTCAGGAATTCCAACAATCCGGATGGAAATGGAGAAATATAACTTAAGACAGCCAGAATTCTTGGATGAAAGAGGAAGTTTTATTGTAAAACTATATAAAGAATCAAAGAATGATTATGAAGATATGTCAAATGATGAAGAAACAAATAATTTAATAGTATTTTGTAAAACACCGCGTACAAGAAAGGAAATTTGTGATTATCTGGGGTTAAATTCTGTTACTTATGCTATACAGACGTATGTAAATCCATTAGTAGAAGCTGGCGTAATTAAGTTGAGTATTCCAGATAAGCCAAAGAGTCCAAAACAGTTATATTATAGCGTAGAAAGAGAAGAATGAGAGAGGAACAAGGATGAACATACAAATATTCGGAATCAAGAAAAAGCTTCGACAGCAAAAAAGCAGAACGCTTTTTTTCAAAGAGCGAGGAATTAAATATCAGTTCGTGGACATGAAAGAAAAGGGTCTCAGCAAAGGTGAATTTAATTCAGTATGCCAGGCTGTCGGAGGATATGAAAAACTGATCGATCAGGAGTGCAAGGATAAAGATCTGCTTGCGTTGATTACTTATCTTGCAGAGGAAGATAAAGCAGAAAAGATTTTGGAAAATCAAAAGGTGATCAAGACACCGATTGTGTGTAACGGGAAACAGGCAACGGTAGGATATCAGCCAGACATCTGGAAAAATTGGAAGTAAAAGAGTATAAAGAAAGTAAAAAAGGAACTCAAAAATAATAACAAATAAATTTGAGATTAAGGAAAGAATACTGAGTGAGAAGATGATAGATTACAAGCGAGAAGACCAATTCCTGCGGCAGCGCTTGCAGAAAGAAATCCCGATTTTACGGGCATTAATACAAAATCTATATGAAGAACTGGACAGAAAACTCCATTTGAACGGAGCAAAAGTACCGATAACATTTGGATATGATACAGACACACTGGGATCTTACACCAGACGAAGTGCACATGAAAAAGAGCATTTTCATTTTTCGCTGTTGTTTATTGCATATGGTGTGAAGAATCCGCTGTCCAAAGAGGATCGCATAGATTTATTCAAACACGAATACGCCCATTACATGCAGTACAATATGCAGATTCCCGAAAAGTATAAATGGCAGGCGGGAACGCACGGAAGTGCGTGGAAATACTGCTGTTCTCTTATCGGAGCGGCGCCGACGCCGTATTATAAGGCGGGAGAAGCGCTTATGAATCATGATTATGATAAGGTATTAAAGAACAGAATCCATGATAAATCCGTGCCGGTCCGGGATACTTATCAGCAACTGAAGACTGCACAGAAGAAAAAAAAAGATGAGGTGGTTCAGTATAAGCTTGGCGACGCAGTGACACATCCGAAATTCGGACATGGAATTGTAGAGAAGATTAATCAGAGATCTGGCGGGGTGCATTTACATATCCGGTTTGATGGGGAAGTGAAGTGTATTGATCAGAAATGGTTGTCGCGGAAGAAGTATATGTGAAAAGATTCAGTAAAAACAAATAAGCAAGGTAGTGAAGTATCTGAAGAGGATAAACGTACACGAAGAACGTTAGAAGATGAGATGACATTTTTCGTGTGCGTAAATTTATATATTGACATACTATCAAAGCGATACTAACATAAAGATAATAATATAGGACGAAAAAAGAAAGAGGTAGTAATCATGCGGAAAAAAATCAGAAATGCAAAAGGCTAACGAAGAATTTGTAAAGACTTACGATGATTCAAAATATCCAAAACCATCCGTGACTGCAGACATTGTCATTTTCGGAATGTTTGACAAAGAAGAAGATAATTATAGAAAAATAGCGGAGAAAGAGTTAAAGGTACTTTTAATCCAGAGAGGTGCGGCACCATATGAAGGCTGTTATGCCCTTCCCGGCGGATTCGTTGGTCCGAAGGAAACCATCGGCGAAGCTGCAGAACGTGAATTAAAAGAAGAGACAAACTGCAACTGTAATTTCCTGGAACAGTTCGGTACCTACAGCAATCCAGACCGTGATCCGAGAAGATGGGTGATCAGCAATGGATACATGGCACTTGTCAATGCTGGACAGGAAATAATCCAGGCAGGAGATGATGCTTCAGATGCAAAGTGGTTTGATGTGTCATTTCAGGAAGAAGCCGGTATATGGAATCTGTGTCTGACACATGGGGATGAGAAGCTTCATGCAAGATTAGAAGAGACAACTTCGAAGTGGGATGTAAAGAAGAAATTTAAGACTATAGAAAGCGATGACCTTGCATTTGACCACGAGCTGATTCTTGCAGATGCAATCGTACAGCTTCGCAAGTGGATTACGGAGACGCATATAGCGTTCCGGCTTTTACCGGAGAAGTTTACACTGAGAGAATTGCAGCAGATTCATGAGACGGTGCTGGATACGAAGCTTCTGGTTCCGGCGTTTCGAAGAAAAGTGGCTGATCTGGTAGAAGATACCGGGGAGATGACGGGGGATGCCGGGCATAGACCGGCGAAGTTGTATCGGGAGAAAAGATAAACTTTAGTAAGAAGAAAGGGCTGTACATACTAATGATGAAATTTTTATTCTTGATACTTTTCATAATTTGGGAAAAAAGAACATTTAGAGCAATTGTGGCATTGCCGGCAGGCATTGTTACAGCTGGGTATATGGAAGAGATTAATAAAGATGAATCTTTGTAATTTAGGAGAATTGCAGATGAAAAATAAAGAGAAAAAAGCAAATGCTTACAACGGAGCTAACAAAAGAAAAGGGCGGCAGGGAGTGCCGGGATGATTCAGGATATGTCAATAAACGGAATCGAATTACATCTCGCTCAGAACGGAACCGGCGGCCCGGTCATCTTCTGGGGCATGTATCCACATCAGCAGAACGAAGTAGAACATCTGTGGGAATCTCTACTGGAACTTGTGCCGGAACAAAATTTCTTGCTCGTTGCATTTCAGGTGGAGAACTGGAACCGGGACTTTTCACCGTGGGAAGCATCGGCTGTATTCGGAAAGGAAGGCTTCGCCGGACAAGGTCTGAAGACGCTGAGATGGCTGACAGAGGAATGTGTGCCACATATTGACCGGACTTTGGCGTGAAAGACAGGGAACATTGGCTGATGGGTTATTCGCTTGCCGGATTATTTGCGCTATGGGCAGCTTATGAAAGTGACGTGTTTTCTGGAATTGTATGCTGTTCGGGTTCGTTGTGGTTCCCGGACTGGGACCATTATGTGAGGAATCATGTGATTCAGAGTAAATGTAGCGTGTATCTGAGCCTTGGCGGAAAGGAAGAGAAGGCGAAGAACAAAGTAATGGCAGCGGTCGGTGACAGGACCAGGGCGCAGGAAGGGCTGTTACAGGAGGACTCGATGGTGGAATCCGTGGTTTTAGAGTGGAATGCGGGAGGGCATTTTGCAGATGCAGGGGAAAAGGCTGTCTAAGGGCGTGAAATGGATGTTTGGAGTGAAAAGTGGCTTATAATATAAAGTTGAGGGTGTTAAGGTTTCATGGTATCATAATCAGTATAGAAGAACAGTGTGACAGATTATGTTATTACAACCGGAGGTGAAAATCAATGAACAAGGCAGACAAAGCATCCCTCTTCCGCACAGGCCACAACTGCAGCCAGTCGGTCTATGCAGCATTTGCGGAAGAACTGGGAATAACAGTGGAAGAGCCTGCGGTCAGAACGGAAGCGTATTATCAGAGCAGACCTTGTGTGAAAGCATGCAGAAGGGCAGCGGAGATTCTGGAAGAGTATGTGAAAGAGCAAAAAAAGAAAATGAGTGAATACATTACGACCTACACAGGAAAACATTTTAAACCAACAGAACCGGATTCGGAGTTATTTGACATAGCAGATATTGCACATGCGCTGTCCCTGATATGCAGAGGAAATGGTCATGTGAAGACGTTCTGGTCGGTCGGGGAACATTGCATTTGCTGTGCAAAAGAGGCAAAGGCGAGAGGTCTGTCGGATAGGATGGTGCTTGCATGTCTGCTTCACGATGCAAGCGAGTGTTATATGTCGGATGTTCCGTCGCCTTTTAAGAAGGAACTGCCGGAATATAATGAACGCGAAGAACGTATGCTTTCTATGATTTATGAAAAATTTCTCGGTTCGGACCTGACACCGGAAGAGAAGATGCAGTTGAATGTGATTGATAAGGCAATGCTATGGTATGATCTGACGTTTCTTCTGGGAGAGAAACAGGAGAGCGAAGCGCCCGAATTGCATATTGATCTGAGGTATGAGGTCAGAGCATTTGGTGAGGTGGAAGAAGAATACCAGAGGATTTTTGAAGAACAGCTTATAACCGTACAGAATAAAAGAATCTAAAATCGTACGGATAAGATAGAAAAGGAGGAATACATTATGTTACACGAAGTATCTTTTGCGTCCTACAACGGACGTGACCAGGTCCAGGGATGGATCTATGTTCCGGCTTGCAAACCGAAGGGAATCGTCCAGGTGATCCACGGATTTGGGGAACATTCCAGACGTTATCTGCACATGATATCTGCCTTCATGGATGCGGGTTATATCGTGGCAAAGAGACGATCATGTAGGACATGGGAAGACAGCAATGGTCAATAATGTGTGGGGCGACTGGGGAGACAAAGGACCGCATACAATGATGGAAGACGAGCATACATTGAAAGGAATCGTGTGTGAAAAATATCCGGATCTGCCATATTTCTTATTCGGACACAGCATGGGATCTTTTATCACAAGAGATTTCATTGCAAAATACGGGGACGAACTGGCCGGGGCAACTATCTGCGGAACAACGGGAATCTTCCGCGGGGCAGAAGAGACGGGAAAGAAATTAAAAGAAGCGATCGATGCAGGACATGGAGAAGAATCCGATCCGTCATATACCGGAGAACTGATGGGATGGATGTGTGAGCGCTGTGGAGAGGTCAGCATCGGAAATGAGTGGATCTGTGCCGATCCGTATGTACAGCGGGATCATGCCGATGATCCGTTTGATGCATTTACCAGACCGACCAGCAACCGTTCGGTATATGATTTCATCCAGATGATGTTACAGATCGAGGGAACAAAGTGGGCCGAAAAAGTGCCGACAGACATGGCAATCTATAATATTGCGGGAGATCAGGATCCGGTAGGTGAGTATGGTGTCGGTGTATATCAGGTAAGTAACTGGCTGGTACAGACCGGACATAACGTAACGACGAAGCTGTACTCGGGATACCGTCACGAGATACATAATTATGCTGAGATTAAGAACGAAGTCGAAGCGGGTATTATTGCATTCATGGACAAGGCATTATAAAAATGTATTAGGTGTCGGGAAGGATTATAATTCAAAAAACATAGAGATAAAGACATAAAAAGTACAATAGCATTTGTGATAGCGATTGTCGTGATCAGTGTAGATAAGAAAGACGTAAGGGAAATTTGATTTTCAGGGACTCCGGTTTTATGAAACCCGGAGTCCTTTTTGAAAAAAAATTATTTTTTGATCTCTGATTGGAATGCATTGATATCTTTTGCTTTACAAATGATATATAAAGTATTATGATAAAAAAAACGAAATCTTCAGGGCAGGGTGCGATTCCCTACCGGCGGTAAAGCCCGCGGGCCGAGAGGCATGATCCGGTGTGATTCCGGAGCCGACAGTATAGTCTGGATGAAAGAAGATGATGGTACAGTTATTTTAAAAGATGAATGTAGTGTCTGAGCTCTGAGATGGTGATCCATTTCAGAGTTTTTTTGGTTAACAGATCATTTGTCAGTTATATGTAACAGATCATTTCCCCTGTAGGTATCCTGCAGGGGTTTTTGTATAACTAAGAAAGAAGGAAGAGAAATGACGGATCAGGAATACATGCTCCGGGCAATCCAGCTTGCAAAAAAAGGAGAAGGATGGACGAATCCGAATCCCATGGTAGGTGCAGTGATCGTAAAAGACGGCCGGATCATCGGGGAAGGTTATCATAAAAAATGCGGAGAACTTCATGCAGAGCGCAATGCAATCGCATCGCTTACAGAATCGGCAGAGGGTGCGACAATCTATGTTACGCTGGAACCATGCTGTCATTATGGCAAGACACCGCCGTGTACGGAAGCAATCATAGAACAGAAGATTAAAAAGTGGTGATTGGTTCCAGGGATCCGAATCCAAAGGTGGCAGGAAAAAGGTGCACAGATATTGCGTGAATCGGGAATTACAGTAGTTCAGGATTTTATGCGGGAAGAATGTGACTGTCTGAACCCGGTGTTCTTCCATTATATTACGACGAAGACACCGTATGTAGTGATGAAATATGCCATGACACTGGATGGGAAAATTGCGACAAAGACGGGTGCATCGAAGTGGATCACAGGAGAACCGGCCCGACAGGAAGTGCAGCATATGCGGCACCGGTATATGGGTATTATGGCCGGTATCGGGACTGTACTTGCGGATGATCCGATGTTGAATGTCCGGGTAGAAGGATGGAAAAGTCCGGTCAGAATAGTATGCGACAGCAGTCTTAGGATACCGCTTGACAGCCAGATCGTAAGAAGTGCAAAAGAGTACCGGACAATCGTGGCTTATGCAGGACGGGAAGGGAACGAAGAAATAACAGAAAAAATAGAACGGTTACATGCGAAAGGCGTGGATACTGTCTGCTGTCCGGATGAAAAAGGTCAGATAGACCTTAAAAAGCTGATGACATATCTTGGAAATGAGGGCATTGACAGCATTCTGCTGGAAGGCGGGGGCACGCTGAACGACAGTGCACTGCGGGCAGGAATTGTAAAGAGGTACACTGTTTTATCGCACCAAAATTATTTGGCGGAAAGAACAGTAAGACACCGGTGCAAGGAATTGGCATCGGACTTCCATCAGAAGCATTGAAACTGAAATGTACGGATATCTGCCGGATCGGTGAAGACATCAGGATAATCTGTCAGGTATATGAAAAAAAGAACAGGAGGGGCCATGTTTACAGGAATCGTAGAAGAGAAAGGATCGGTCCGCTATATGCAGCTGACCGGAGAGTCGGGAGTTCTGGCAGTCAAGGCGAAGAAGGTATAGGAAAGAACGAAGATTGGTGACAGTATCGCAGTCAATGGAGTGTGTCTGACAGTTACATCACTTCAGCCGGATGGATTTACTGCAGATGTGATGGCAGAGACCATCAGGAGAAGCAGTCTGGGAAGCTGTAAAGTCGGAAGTCAGGTGAATCTGGAACGGGCAATGGCTGCAGACGGAAGATTTGGAGGACATATCGTAAGCGGTCATATTGACGGAACCGGTGTGATCCGGTCTCTGACCCGGGAGGAGAATGCCATCTGGGTATCTATTGGAACATCGCCGCAGATATTACATCTGATCGTAGAAAAAGGCTCCATCTGTATAGATGGCATCAGCCTGACGGTGGCAAAAGTAGAGGAAGAGGGATTTCAGGTATCGGTTATTCCGCATACAGGAGAAGAAACGACGCTTTTGGAAAAAGTGCCGGGCGATTCGGTGAATCTGGAGAATGATGTGATCGGAAAATACGTAGAAAGGCTGTTAGGCCTTGGAAAGAGTGAAGAAGAGAAAAAAATCCGGAATTACGATGGAATTTGCAGGAATTCGGATTTTAGAACAGGAGGATAAATAGAATGTCACAAAACAATCAGTACAATACAATCGAAGAGGCACTAAGGGATCTGAGGGAAGGAAAGGTCATTCTGGTTACAGATGATCCGGACAGAGAGAACGAAGGGGGGATCTGGTATGTGCAGCAGAGTTTGCAACACAGGAGAATATCAATTTTATGGCGACTTATGCGAAAGGGCTTATCTGTACACCGATGAGTGCGGAAATTGCAGCAAGGCTTAACTTTCCACCGATGGTTGCGGAGAATACCGATAATCACAGCACAGCATTTACCGTTGCAGTGGACCATGTTGATACGACGACAGGTATTTCGGCAGCAGAACGTTCCTATACAATCATGAAATGTGTGGATGAAGATGCGAAGCCGGAAGATTTCAGAAGACCGGGACATGTATTTCCACTCATTGCCAGAAAAGGCGGAGTCCTGGTGCGGAACGGACACACAGAGGCAACGACTGATCTGGTGAGACTGGCCGGATTGAAAGAATGCGGCGTGTGTTGCGAGATTATGAAAGAAGATGGCACAATGATGCGTACACCACAGTTGTGGGAACTTGCAAAAGAGCATAATCTTACATTTATTACGATCCGTGATCTTCAGGATTACATGAGAATCCATGAAAAACATGTAAAAAGAAGAGGCGGTTGCAGACCTTCCGACGCAGTATGGAGATTTCAGACTTCACGGATATATCAATGATATTACAGGAGAACATCATCTTGCACTGGTAAAAGGTGATATCGGAGACGGTGAAGATGTACTTTGCAGGGTACATTCGGAGTGCCTGACAGGTGATGCATTTGGCTCGCTTAGATGTGACTGTGGTCTGCAGCTTCAGACAGCGATGCGTCAGGTAGAAGCAGAAGGCAGAGGGATCATTCTTTACATGAGGCAGGAAGGCAGAGGAATCGGGCTGCTCAATAAGATCAAGGCATATGCACTGCAGGAGCAGGGATATGATACGGTAGAGGCCAATGTAAAGTTGGGATTTGCACCGGATCTCAGAGAGTACTGGATCGGAGCGCAGATATTATCGGATCTTGGAGTGAAGTCATTGAGACTTCTGACCAATAATCCGGACAAAGTCTATGGACTTGGTGGGTTTGGACTGAAGATCAATGAAAGAGTACCGCTGGAGATCCCACCGCAGAAGTATGATCTGAAATATATGAAGACAAAACAGGAAAAGATGGGACACATTTTCAAAGAAATAGAATTATAAAAAGATTTAATGAATAACAGGAGGAAGAAATCATGAGACAGATCAATTTAGTAGAAGGAAAAGTAGTAGCACCTGAGGGAATGAAAGTCGGAATCGTGGCTGCCAGATTCAATGAGATCATTGTGAATAAGTTATTGGGCGGAGCCGTCGACGGGCTGGTAAGACATGGGGTAGAAGAAGAGAACATTACGGCTGCATGGGTACCGGGAGCATTTGAGATTCCGCTGACTGCACAGAAGATGGCACAGTCCGGAAAGTATGATGCAGTCATCTGCGTGGGAGCAGTTATCCGCGGGGATACTTCCCACTATGATCTGGTGTGTAATGAATCGGCCAAAGGAATCGCGCAGGTTGAACTTGCAACAGGAATTCCGGTATTATTCGGATAATCACAACAGAGAATATCGAACAGGCTATCGCACGTGCAGGAAGTAAAGCAGGAAATAAAGGATATGACTGTGCATTGTCCGCAATTGAGATGGTAAAATCTGATGAAGCAGCTTTAATCAGGTGCAGCCGATGGTGAAAACAATCATTTTTGATTATGATGGAACGATACATAATACTCTTGGAATCTATGAGCCGGCGTTCAGGGAAGCTTATCAGTGGTTGTCAGAACAGAATGTTGTAGAGGAACAGAAGATAGAGACGGCGCAGATCGCAGGCTGGCTGGGCTTAAACAGCAAAGAAATGTGGGATACATTTCTGCCGGAATTAGATCAGAGATACAAAGATCAGGCAAGTGCGATCGTGGGAGATTCCATGGTCAGGCAGATCAGGAAGCACCAGGCAGTGTGGTATCCGGGAGCGGAAGAGATGCTTACAGCTTTGAAGAACAGAGGATATCATCTTGTGATCTTAAGCAACTGTAAAGTGGCATACCGCAAAGCACATTGGGAAGAATTCCGAATGGAAAGATGGTTTGAACAGTTTTATGACTGTGAATCGTATGGTTTCTGCCCTAAGACGGAGATCGTGCAGGAAGTTATTAGGGACTATCCGGGACCTTATCTGGTGATCGGAGACAGAAGACAGGATTTGGAATGTGCCAGATCCTGTAAAAGTCCGTTTATCGGATGCCTGTATGGTTATGGTGAGAAGGGAGAACTGGATGGAGCAGATTATTTTGTGAAATCTGTAGAAGAGATAACCGGAATTATATAATGTGAAAAAAATGCACAAAAATAGAACTGTATTTTTGTAAATTATGTTTAATTCCACTCTTGCGCTTTACAAGAAAAAGTGTAAAACATTAAGTAAGTTAAAAAAAGTAAATAAGAAATGCAATGAAAGGGATACGTCATAAAAGTTAACTGGAATTCAGAGAGCTGTTGGATGGTGTGAAACGGCAGAAAGTATTTTATGATATCACCCAGGAGCATCCCGCTGAAATATACAGGTTGGAAGAATCAACATAGTCAGGTATCGAGTAAGCCGGGACGTTGTCTTCACGTTACAGAAGAAACTGTTAGATATTTTGACAGTAACAAGTGGTTGTGGTTAGTGATGACTGCAGTAATACGAAGTGGTACCACGGAAGAATATTCCGCCTTTGTTATCCGAAAGGATAGCGAAGGCGTTTTTTTATATATTTACTTTAAAGAGAAAGAAGAGGGATTGTTTTATGAGTGGAATATTAATGATGATCATTGCCATTGTTGTGCTTGGTGGAGCATATCTTCTTTATGGTCGTTATCTCCAGAACAAATGGGGCATTGACCCGAATGCCAAAACTCCGGCATATGAGATGGAGGACGGTGTCGATTATGTACCGGCTGATACAAACGTAGTATTTGGTCATCAGTTTGCATCAATCGCAGGTGCAGGTCCGATCAATGGACCGATCCAGGCAGCAATCTTCGGATGGCTTCCGGTACTTTTGTGGATCTTAATCGGAGGGGTATTTTTTTGGAGCCGTTCAGGATTTCGCATCTATGTATGCATCTGTAAAGAATAAAGGACGTACAATCGGATATATCATCGAAGAATATATCGAAAAATTATGTAAAGAAATTATTCCTGTTATTCTGCTGGCTGTTTTGTATTCTGGTCGTTGCAGCTTTTGCTGATGTTGTAGCCGGAACTTTTAATGGATTCTCAGTAAGTGAAGCCGGAAAAGTAACAAAAATTGCAGCTAACGGTGCAGTCGCAACTACTTCTATGATATTTATCTTAGAAGCAGTCGGACTTGGAATGTTTTTGAAGTATACGAAATTCAACAAGTGGATTAATACAGCAGTTGCAATCGTATTATTGGTAGCAGCAATCGCACTGGGACTTCACTTCCCAATGTATGTAGGACTGGATGCATGGCATCTCATCATCTTCGTTTACATCCTGATTGCCAGTGTCGCTCCTGTATGGGCACTTCTTCAGCCTCGTGACTATCTGAATAGTTACCTTTTGATTTTTATGATCATTGGTGCGGTTGTTGGTGTATTTGTAGCAAATCCATCTTGTAACCTTCAGGCATTCACAAGCTTTAACGTAGATGGACAGTATATGTTCCCAATCTTATTTGTAACGATCGCTTGTGGTGCGGTCTCCGGCTTCCATTCACTGGTATCTTCCGGTACAGCATCCAAACAGATTAAGAATGAGAAGAACATGCTTCCTGTATCATTCGGAGCAATGTTAATGGAAAGTATGCTTGCAGTTATTGCACTGATCGCAGTTGCATCTTTTGCCAAAGGTGAAGCAGCAGCACAGGGACTGACAACACAGCCTCAGATTTTCGCCGGAGCGATTGCGAACTTCCTGTCAGTCATCGGACTGCCACACTCTCTTGTATTTACGCTGATCAATCTGGCAGTATCCGCATTTGCACTGACTTCTCTGGATTCCGTAGCCAGAGTAGGCCGTCTGTCATTCCAGGAATTCTTCCTCGATGATGATGTAGATCAGGATAACATGAGTCCATTCTTAAAAGTGGTAACGAATAAATACTTTGCAACGGTTATTACACTGGTACTTGCATATTTCCTGACAAAAGTCGGTTATGCAGAGATCTGGCCTTTATTCGGTTCAGCCAACCAGCTGTTATCTGTACTGGCACTGGTAGCTTGTGCGGTATTCCTTAAGAAAACGAAGCGCAAGGGATTCATGCTCTGGGGACCAATGGTATTCATGATGGCTGTTACATTTACAGCACTTGGTATGACGATCGTGAAACTGACAAAAGCATTCCTGACAACAGGGCTGGATCTTGGAAATACATTACAGCTGATTTTTGCCGTATTGCTGCTGATCCTTGGTGTGTTGGTTGCAATCCAGGGTGTAAAGAAACTTCTTGAAAAAACAGATGATAAGAAAGCAACAGCTTAATCATTATTTTATTCGTAATAAGAACATATAAGAGAAACTGTGGTAATAGCGTGAAGGTTATTATCGCAGTTTTTTTGTTTTATATTATATAGAGTAGAGACAGATTCTGCATAATTGGATAAAGTGTATAAAAAATATAGATCAATATAAAAATATTGATAATTAATCCAAAAATATTCTATGTCAAAAAAATAGTGTTGTAATTATAATGAGATTAGTCAATGAGTTAGACGCGATTAAAAACAAAACGCACAAAACAGGAGGAAAGAAAATGAAAAAAAGAAAAAAGTATTTGCACTCATGATGGCAAAGAACACTTGCATTATCACTGGCAGGCTGCGGAGGATCTTCGTCAGGTGATTCAAAATCATCAGGATCTTCAGACAGCAGTTCTGTAGCCAATAAGGACAAACCGCTTTGCTGGTTTAACCGTCAACCTTCTAATAGTTCAACAGGGGAATTGGACAAAGAAGCGTTGAATTTCAACAAAGATACTTATTATGTAGGATTTGATGCTAATCAGGAGCAGAACTTCAGGGAGAGATGGTTGTTGATTATATCAAAGCAAATGCTGATAAGATTGACAGAAATGGTGATGGAGTTATCGGATACGTACTTGCAATCGGTGACATCGGACATAATGATTCTATCGCACGTACACGTGGTGTTCGTGCGGCACTTGGAACAGGAGTTAAAGAAGGTGACGAAGTTGCTTCCAAGCCGGCAGGAACAAACGTAGACGGAAAAGCAAAAGTTGTCCAGGATGCTAAGATTGATGTAGACGGAAAAGAATTTACAGTCCGTGAGCTTGCTTCTCAGGAAATGAAGAACTCAGCAGGGGCAACATGGGATGCGGCTACAGCAGGTAACGCAATCGGAACATGGGAAGCTTCTTTCGGAGATCAGATCGATATTGTTGTTTCTAACAATGATGGTATGGGAATGTCAATGTTTAATGCATGGGCAAAAGATAACAAAGTTCCTACATTCGGATATGATGCAAACAGTGACGCTGTTGCAGCAATCGCTGAAGGATACGGCGGAACAATCTCTCAGCATGCAGATGTTCAGGCTTATCTGACATTAAGAGTACTCCGTAACGCACTTGACGGAGCAGACGTTGATACAGGTATTGGTACAGCAGATGATGCCGGTAACTGCCTGACAGAAGGTGAAGATTACAGATACAGCGAAGAAGACAGATCTTACTACGCATTAAATGTTGCAGTAACAGCTGATAATTACAAAGACTTTACAGATTCAACAAAGATTTATGACAAAGTGTCAAAACAGCTTGATTCAAGCAAGAGTCCATCTAAGAAAGTATGGCTTGATATTTACAATGCATCAGACAACTTCCTGAGCTCAACATACCAGCCACTTCTTGAGAATTATGATGATCTTCTGAACCTGACAGTTGATTACATCGGTGGAGATGGACAGACAGAGTCTAACATCACAAACCGTCTTGGAAATCCAAGCGAGTACGATGCATTTGCAATTAACATGGTTAAGACAGACAATGCATCAGCATACACATCACTTCTCTCAAAATAAGAGATTGGTTAAATGGTAAATGAATGAAACGCAGAGGGGTGTCAGAGATGATACCCTTCTTTCATCAAGAAAAGGAAGCAGAGTTATGACAGTAGATAAGAATAAATACATCTTATCGATCAATGGGATGAGTAAGTCATTCGGTAGAAACAAAGTTCTGAAACATATAAGCCTGAATGTCAAACCTGGAACCATTATGGGACTTATGGGTGAAAACGGTGCCGGAAAATCGACAATGATGAAATGTCTCTTTGGTACTTATCAGAAAGATGAGGGGACAATTATATTAGACGGCAGAGAAGTAAATTTCTCGGGACCAAAAGATGCACTGGAAAACGGAGTAGCGATGGTACACCAGGAATTGAACCAATGTCTTGAAAGAAGCGTTGTAGATAATATGTTTCTTGGACGATATCCAAAGAATTCTTTTGGAATTGTCGATGAAGGAAGAATGAAAAAGGAAACTGCAAATCTCTTCAGACAGCTTGGAATCACAGCAAATCTGACACAGCCAATGAAAAAAATGTCTGTGTCCCAGCGGCAGATGTGTGAGATTGCAAAAGCTATTTCCTATCATTCCAAAGTAATTGTACTGGATGAACCAACCTCATCCCTGACAGCACCGGAAGTTGAGAAACTTTTCAAGATGATGCGTCAGTTGAAAGCACAGGGAATTTCGCTGATTTATATATCACATAAGATGGATGAGATATTCAATATATGTGATGAGATATCTGTGCTCAGAGATGGTAGTCTGGTTATGACAAAAGAGTGCAAAGATACAGATATGAATGAACTGATATCGGCAATGGTTGGGCGCTCGCTGGATAACAGATTTCCACCTGTTGACAATGAGCCCGGAGAGAAGATTCTCTCTGTACAGAATCTTTCGTCAAAATATGCACCAAAGATTCAAAATGTATCCTTTGATATCAGAAAAGGAGAAATATTTGGATTTTACGGTCTGGTTGGTGCCGGACGTACGGAACTTTTAGAAACAATCTTCGGAATCCGCACAAGAGCAGAAGGAAATGTAATATACGATGGAAAGCTCATGAACTTTTCATCGCCGAGAGATGCAATGGATCATGGATTTGCCCTGATCACAGAAGAAAGAAAAGCTAATGGTCTGTTCTTAAAAGGCGATATTACATTTAATACGACCATCGCTAACATGAACCATTATAAGAATGGTGCAGTGCTGTCACATGACAGAATGGTACGTGCAACTGCGGAAGAGATTAAAATCATGCATACAAAGTGTATGGGCCCGGATGATATGATCACAAGTCTTTCCGGAGGAAATCAGCAGAAGGTAATCTTCGGAAAATGGCTGGAGCGTTCACCGAGTGTATTCATGATGGATGATCCGACACGAGGAATTGATGTTGGTGCGAAATATGAGATTTACGAACTGATCATCAATATGGCAAAGCAGGGGGAAAACAATTATTGTTGTATCTTCTGAGATGCCGGAGATTCTTGGTATTACGAACCGTATCGGTGTTATGTCAAACGGACGACTGGCCGGAATCGTAAATACAAAAGAGACGAACCAGGAAGAATTATTGAGACTCAGTGCAAAATATCTGTAACAGAGAGGGGTATGGAAGATGGCAGAAAAAAGCATTATCATTTCGGCTGAAGAAGAAGCAATACTTTTGAAACCGATTGACGAATATGTTGGAAAAATACAGGAGCAGATCGATGCACTGCGTGTGGAAGGATCTGACAAAGTCAACAGTTTAAAAAATCAGATTGCAATAGCAAAAGAGAATAAGAACTTAACAAAAGAAGAACAGAATAAGATTATCGGGGAATGTAAGAAGAATCTGGAGAAGGCAAAAGCAACAGAAGATGCAAATAAACAGCAGATTGCAAAACTGATCGCAGATGCAGAAGGTTTTCTTTCCAAACATTACAACAGTGAGTATTATAACATTGTTGCAAAGAGCTGCGAAGCAGAGAAAAAAGCGGAAAACAGTAATTTTGAAAAATTAAAAGCGGATCTGCAGGAAGAACATAAGAAGGCAGTCAGCAGCCTGAAAGATGCAGAAGAGATCAAAGCTGAAAAATACACATATAAGAATAAATTATATGATGCGCAGATGACACATGAATCCAGGATCCAGGAGATCAAGGATAGAAAACATGATGCATACATGCATAAGTTCCACCTGATCGATCTGCTCAGAATGTCAAAATATACATTTGCACAGAAGCAGGCACAGAATTTTGAAAATTACAAGTACACATTTAATATGACACAGTTCTTGTATAAGAACGGTCTGTATATTGTAATTATCATGATCTTTATCGCATTGTGTATTATTACACCATTCGTGAAAAATACACAGCTTTTTACAACCACAAACATCCTTAACATTTTGCAAAGCAGGCTTCACCGCGAATGTTCCTTGCACTTGAGTTGCCGGTCTGATCCTTCTGACAGGTACAGACCTTTCTGTAGGACGTATGGTTGGTATGGGTATGGTTACAGCAACCATTATCATGCATAACGGAATTAACACAGGTACTGTGTTTGGACATGTTTTTAATTTTTCGGGTATGGCACCGGCATCAAGAGCTATATTAGCATTATGTGTGTGTATACTTTTCACAACTGTATTTGCAATGACAGCCGGATTTTTCATGGCAAGATTTAAGATGCATCCATTTATTTCAACGATGGCAAATATGTTGATCATCTTTGGTCTTGTTACATATGCTACAAAAGGAGTTTCTTTTGGTGCGATTGATCCGACAATCCCGAATATTTTTATTCCACAGGCAGGACGTTTTCCGATGATTATTTTATGGGCAGTAGTTGCGATTGCTGTTGTATGGTTTATCTGGAATAAGACAACATTTGGAAAAAATTTATATGCAGTTGGTGGAAATCCAGAGGCGGCAGCTGTATCAGGAATCTCGGTATTTAAAGTAACGATGGGAGCATTTATCCTTGCAGGTATCCTTTATGGATTCGGTTCATGGCTGGAGTGTGTACGAATGGTTGGATCCGGTAGTGCCGCTTACGGACAGGGATGGGATATGGACGCCATTGCAGCCTGCGTAGTTGGTGGAGTTTCCTTTACCGGTGGTATTGGTAAGATATCGGGAGTTGTGACAGGTGTACTGATCTTTACATCATTGACCTATTCTTTGACGGTTCTTGGTATTGATACAAACCTTCAGTTTATTTTTGAAGGTATCATTATTCTGGCAGCAGTAACACTTGACTGTCTGAAATATGTACAGAAGAAATAATAAATAAAAGACTGTTTATACAAAAGAAGTAGACCGTCCTGCTCATCGGAAAGATGAAAGGGACGGTTTTTTCAACATGATGCGTTCGAAAGGAATTTGTGAGTAAAAAAATTTTGAAGGCAGATTTTGTATTTGGATATGTTATAAGAGACGTAAATTTGTTATACTGGAATAAACGTATAGCGGCCATGAAAAAGGGGAAAAAAGATGGAACGATATAAAGTGATTCTCGTAGATGATGAAGCCGAAGTCATCGATATGATAGAGAAAAAAATTCATTGGAATGATCTGGGGTTTGAGGTGGCAGGAAGTGCGACAAATGGGGTGAAAGCACTGGAATTAGTAGAAAAACTCCAGCCGGATGTGGTGCTGACGGATATTAAGATGCCTTATATGGACGGGTTAGAGTTATCCAGAAGGCTGAATCGGGAATATCCGAATATTTATATCATGCTCTGTACGGGATTTGATGAGTTTGAATATGCGAAAGAAGCAGTGCATTTGGAAATCAAGGAATATATGCTCAAACCGGTCAATGCAACAGAATTGTCAGAAAGTCTGACTAATTTGAAACATACGCTGGACAGGGAAAGAGAAGAAAAATTAAATGTAAAAAAATTAAATGATTATTTTCAGGAAGTACTTCCGAAATTACAGTCCAATTTTTTTATTTCATTAATTGAAGGAAGAGTAGAAAAACATGATTATGAAAGGTTTTTACAGGCATATCAGGTAGATATGAAAGGACCTCTCTTTGGTTGTGTAATCTTCCACACATCGGAGAACCATGTGCCAGAAGGCATGAACCCACTGCTTTTATCCATGTCGGTAGAAAGAGAGATCAAGCAGAGACTGATGGATCAGTGGAACTGTCGAGAATTTATATATATGGGAAATACACTGCTGATTCTGGAACTGGATGCGGAAGATAAGATTACCCAGATAACAGATGCCTGTGACAGATTCTGTCGGTGGGCGTACCGCATCATGGGTGCAGTTGTTACAGCGGGAATCGGAACCGTGTGTGACAGCCTGTATGAGATCAGTCTTTCCTATGAACGGGCAAGAGAAGCAGTTTCTTACAGGGTTTTATACGGAACAAAACGGGCAATTAATATTGGAGAGATTGTTCCGAAGGAACAGATCAAACCGGTTCAGTCAGAAGAGTCAAGGATGCAGACGCTATTTCGTGCAATTCGTATAGGAGATTCGGCAGAGATAGAGCGGGCAGCACATGGAGAGATGGAAAAGCTTCATAAAAATACAGAAACCATGAGTCAGTATAATCTTGCTACAATGGAGATCGTCAGTGGATTTTTTAAGTTCTGTACAGATAATTCGCTGGATTTCAATAAAATATCCGGTAATATGCAGAATATTTACGAAAAAGTATCGCAGATGGATGAGAGTTCACTGACAGCATGGATTGTGCAGATGTCGGAAATGATCAGTGAAAAGCTGAAATGTGCAAGAAACAGTTCTGCCAGACGGCTCATTGTGGAAGCACAGAACATTGTGCAAGAAAGGTATATGGAGGCGGATATATCATTGGACGAGGTATGTGCGGTTCTCGGTGTATCGAATTCTTATTTTTCTTCTGTATTTAAAAAAGAAGCGGGAAAATCGTTTATCTCTTATTTAACAGATTACAGAATGGATATTGCAGCAGAGATGATATTAAATACAGATGAGAAAAGTTACACAATAGCAGAAAAAGTGGGGTATCTCGATGCCAATTATTTTAGTTATGTATTTAAAAAGAAGTTCGGAGTTTCTTCTTCGAAGTATAGAGCATCTGTAAAGTAGAACAGTAATGCGTATGAAGGGAACAGGAAAAAGCGTGAAAAAAAGAAAAAAAGATTCGGATTTAAAAGAAAATGTTGTATTTAATATACAGTCGATCATCATGTCTGTTCTTATGGCGATTACACTTGTCACGATTGTAACTATGGGATTCCTTTTGTATCAAAGATTTAAGCTTGCGATTGATAAGATGGCAGTATCAAATACAGAGGCGACGGTGGAAAGCACAGTAGACAGGGTGAATTCGGACCTGTTAGATATCCGGCAGATTTTTGATGCAGCGAATTATAATATCGTTCAGGAATTTGATATATCCAGCGAAAAATTTGCTGAACAGTTCAGCTTATTATATGAGGTGAATTCGGATAAAATCGAGAGTCTGGCATTATATGGGAATGAAGGCCGGTTGATTGCTTCGGAACCGGTTGCTGTTGAAAAAAGAAAATATAGATGTAAAAGGACAGGACTGGTATAAGAATGCCGAGAGTGCAATTGAAAATGTACATTTTTCCATTCCGCATATTCAGAATTTGTATGAAGATGGTCTGTATCGTTATCATTGGGTTGTTTCACTGAGCCGTTACGTGGATATAAACGATGGGGAGATTCCGGGAAGCGGAGTCCTTCTTGTAGATATGAAATATTCGGTGATCGAAGATGTCTTAAAGCAGATTAATGATTCTTCGGAAGGAATCTATTATTATATGATCAGTCGTGACGGACAGATGATCTATCATCCGAGAAAAACAGAGATGGCCAGAGGACTGTTTGAAGAGAATAGTCTGAAGGCTTCCGGGTATGAGGAGGGCACTTATGAGATCACAACAAATGGACACAAGGAAAGTGTAGTGGTTGGCAATATTGCCTATACAGGATGGAAACTGATCGGAGTTGTACCGGAGAGCGTGCAGACTGCAAGAATTAACAATTTCAGATATTATATCTTTACAACAATCATGGTTCTTATGATGATGCTTCTGGAAGGAAACAGGCTGATTTCCAGAAAAATATCCAAACCGATCCGGAAACTGGATGAATCGGTTAAAACATATGAAGCAGGAGGAAAAACGGATATTTACATAGGAGGTTCTTCAGAAATACGACATTTGGGTTATTCTGTTCAAAGATCATATGAACGGATTGAGACGCTTATGGAGGAAATTATCCGTCAGCAGAATGAACGGAGAAAAAGTGAACTGGATGCATTACAAAGTCAGATTAATCCACATTTTCTGTATAATACACTGGAATCTATTACCTGGATGATCGAAGCACAGAAAATGAAGAATCAGTTATTATGATCTCCGAACTGGCAAAGCTTTTAAGAGTCAGTTTATCCCGCGGAAAGACGATCATTCCGGTTAAAGATGAACTTCAGCACAGCAGAAGCTATATGAATATCCAGCTTGTGCGTTATAAAGAACGTTTTCAAATGGAATTTCAGACGGATAAAGAGATAGAAGATTATTGTATTGTAAAATTAGTCATTCAGCCGATTCTCGAAAATGCAATTTATTACGGCGTGGGAAATATGGATGAGGACGATGAAGGAAAAATTACAGTCCGGGGAGAAAAGAAAAGAAGACGATATATACATTAGTATAGAAGATAATGGAATGGGAATGCGAAAAGAAGTTCTGGAAAATATCCTGAAAGATAACAATAAAGTTCCAAAACATGGTTCGGGTGTTGGCGTGATCAATGTGCATTCCAGAATTCAGCTGATGTTTGGTGAGCAATATGGCCTGGAGATATATAGTGAACCGGATGAGGGGACCAGGGTTGTTATCCATATACCGGCAATTCCATATACAAAGGAGAATGCGGAACAATTGGAGATGCAGAAATATATACAGGGGAGGGATGTAGATGAAAAAGAATAAAATTACATTCCTGATACTGGAGTGTATTTTCCTGATACTGACATTATTTTTTGCATGGAAGATTTTTGACCGGGATGTGCCGGAAAAACGAGTGGCGGTGATCTTACCGGAATCAGGAGATAACCGGTGGAATTCATTGATTAAAGGGATGAAGCAGTCGGCGAAAATAAACAATCTTCATATGATTATCTGTAATACAGATGAAATTGAAAATGCAGAGATGGAAAAAGAAATTATAAAAGAGCAGAAGCGCAACAATATAGATGCATTTATCATATGTCCGGCACCGGGAAGTGATACGAAAGACATGTTAAAAAAACAGTGTGCCAAGACGCCATACACACTGATCATGGAGGATGTATATTCCAAAGAAGGCGGAATTCCGGTAATCCGGTAATCGGACCGGATTATTATAAGATAGGTTCTGAACTTGGAAAGCAGCTGGGAAAGAAGCGGCAGAAAATCGGAGTTGTCGCAAACTGGAAAGAATCAAAGTCAGATCAGGATGCGATTCGGGGATTAAAGGATTCGCTGAAAGATACCAAAAGTGAGATCGACTGGTATTGTTACCGGAAAAAAGATCAGAATATCTATGAAAAAGTGAGTAAAAAGATAAAGTAGATGCAATAGTGGTTCTGGATCCACATGCATTGGAAGAACTAGGCGAGCAGTCTGATGAAGATTCATATCAGGGAGCGGACATATATGGCATTGGGAGCAGTGTAAAAGCGGTAGTGTTATTGGATAACGGAAATATCCAGGGACTGGTGGTTCCGGATGCCTATGAGATCGGATATAAAAGTGTCGGGGAAATGGCACAAAAGCTGGAACACAGATTCTACAGGCTAAAAGGCCATAAGACAGAGATAAAGGTGTTTGACAGAGATGAATTTTCATTAAATGATAATTTGGAAAGGTTCTTATATTCTTATGAGTAAAAAAAACAGAAAAAGAAGAAGTATGATAGCAGTTATCCTGCTGATTGCTTTTCTGATTACCGGATGTGAAGACAAGAGTATAAAGACAGATCATATCATCCGGATAGGAGTTGTAACCTATACGCAGGATGATCCATTTATCAATGCTATGACGGATCAGTTAAAAGAGAATCTGAAAAAATGGAAACAGATCATATGAAAATCATCACAACGGTAAAAAACGGCGATGATAATCAGCAGGATCAAAATGAGATCGTTGAGGAGATGATTGACGCCGGCTGTGATGTATTGTGTGTGAATCTGGTTGACAGAACGGCACCATCCCGTATTATCAGGATGGCAAAACAAGAAGATATCCCGGTTCTCTTTTTTAACAGGGAGCCGGTCAGGGAGGATCTGATGCAATGGGAGAAGCTGTATTATATAGGATGTAACGCAGAGCAGTCCGGGATCATGCAGGGAGAAATTGTGGCGGATTATATTAAGAATCATCCGGAAGTTGATAAGAATCAGGATGGGAAGATTCAGTACATACTTCTGGAAGGAGAGGCCGGACATCAGGATGCCATCAGCAGAACAGACTATTCGGTTAAGACCTTGCTTGAACAGGGGATTAATCTTGAAAAATTGAGTTATCAGTTTGCAGACTGGAACCGTGGACAGGCTGAAAACAGGATGAGTCGTCTTATTGAACAATATGGAGATGAGATAGAACTGGTTATTTCCAATAATGATGAGATGGCACTGGGAGCAGTGGCAGCCTGGCAGAAGGCCGGATATGACTGCCGGAACTGGCCTGTCATATTTGGAATTGACGGTCTGGACGATGCGCTGGAGGCAATCAAGACTGGAAAAATGAAGTGAACCGTCTATAATGATAAAGAGGAGCAGGCAATGGAATTGGCGAAATTATCGGTAGAGATTGTCTGTGGAAAAGACACAAATCGGAAACATTTAAAGGAAGGCAGATATTATGTCTCCGAATATTGCCGTGTGGATAGCAGTAATGGAGATCATTTTTTGAAATAATAATGAGGAAATAGAAAATGGATAACGCATGGATAATTGCATTTTACAAAGAAACAGATCCGGTAAAAAGACTGGAGTTATTAAAAGCAAATACCGGCGACGGAGAGTCGGAGAAAGACAAATACCGGAAACAGTTATGGATTGCAAGATATGGAAAACGAACACCCGTAAAAGATGAATTTATGAGATGTCTTATGGAAATGAAATATCTGGCAGAGGGTACGACAGTGGATCTGGGAGGAAAACGGAGAAAGCAGGGAGCGAAGATAGCTGCCACTTTGGGGCTGTCAGAATCACTGCTTCAGGAAAAAAGTATATAAGGAAATTCTTTTGCAGGAGCTTCAGAATGTCTTTCTGAAATTCATTGAAGTCAGCAGGGGAGGAAGAGCATTTACGTCACTTGTATTTGGAATGGGACAGATGTCAGAAGAAGGAGTGACAAAAAAAGATTGCGCAGCAGATTAGTATGATCGCTTTTCGTGCACCGCATCTGCTTCATATGGAGAAAGAGTTTGCGCTGTTACAGGAGGCGGCGCTTGAGGCTTTCAGGCAGGTATATCCGAACAGGGAACATTTCCTGAAAAAATAAAGATAGCAGTCATGTATAGTAGATGAAAAGAACAAATGTTCGGAAAATGCTTGAAAACAAGAACGCTTGTTTGTATAATAAAACTATGAATATAGAAATCAAAAACAGTAATTATACAACGCAGGAGAAATTACAGATTCTCGCTGATGCGGCAAAATATGGTGTGGCATGTACGTCAAGTGGTTCCAGCCGCCGTGGAAAGAAAGGAGAACTCGGCAATACAGAGGCATGCGGCATCTGTCACAGTTTTGCAGCGGACGGAAGATGTATTTCTTTATTAAAGATTCTGATGACAAATCATTGTGCCTATGATTGTAAATATTGCATTAATCGTGCAAGTAACGATGTGAAACGGGCAACATTTACACCTGAAGAGATCTGTGAACTGACGATTGAGTTTTATAGGCGTAACTATATAGAAGGTCTTTTCTTAAGCTCCGGAGTTTTGAAAAATCCGACATACACGATGGAAAAGATGTGTGAGACTTTACTGCTGCTTCGCACAAAATATCATTTTAACGGATATATCCATGTGAAGACGATTCCGGGAGCTTCGGATGAACTTCTTGCCGCAGCGGGATATCTGGCCGACCGTATCAGTGTGAATCTGGAACTTCCGACGGAAGAGAGTCTTCGGACTCTTGCACCGAATAAGACAATGAAGACAATCCTTAATCCTATGGGAAAGGTTCAGAATACAATTGCTGCACACCGGATGGCCATCGGAAAGACAGCATATATGGAAAGAAGCAGGGGAAATCAACTGTTAGATAACGGCATTTTTTCGGAAATATCCAAAAGGAATTATCGGGAAAGCCTGGAAGAAAAAAAGAAGACAGACAGACTGTCGGATGGAAAGGACGGAACTTTGCCTTCTCAAAAAGAAATGGGGAGAGTGGATGGACTCCTTACATGGGACAATGCATATCAGTTAGCACCCCATGATATGTCTGGTTTAAAGCGTCGTTTTGCACCTGCTGGGCAGAGTACACAGATGATCATCGGTGCGACGGGGGAAAGTGACTATACATTATTGCAGACGACCCAGCAGTTGTATCAGGGCTTTGATCTGAAACGAGTGTTTTACTCAGCATATATTCCGCTGAATGAGGATGATGCACTGCCGGGGCTTGGAACACCGACACCGCTTTTGCGTGAACACCGCCTCTATCAGGCAGATTGGCTGCTTAGATTTTATGGATTCCAGGCAGGTGAATTATTGTCGGAAGAAAAGCCGGATTTCAATGAACTGATCGATCCAAAGTGTGACTGGGCATTACGCCATCTCGAACAATTTCCTGTGGAAATAGAGACTGCAAGTTATGCAAGACTGCTTCGGGTACCGGGAATCGGTCCCAAATCCGCCAGTCGGATCACACATGCAAGACGGTATGGAAGACTGGATTTTGCAAGCTTAAAGAAGATGGGTGTGGTACTTAAGCGGGCGCATTATTTTATTACCTGTGGGGGAAAACAGATGTATCATACACCGGTTGAAGCATCGTATATTATGAGACAACTGGTGAGTGTAGATAAGAAAGATGTGTGGAATATAGAACATTCCAATGAATCTTATGCGCAATTGTCGTTGGCAGACTTTGGGATTGGGTAGGAAATTATGAAGATATATACTTGTAAGGATCGTCTGGAGGACATTATGACCTGCATCTATGATGCCTGGTCGGAAGCTTTACGAATCGGTCATGATCAGATACAATTAAAGAAAGAACCGATATTACAGCAGACAATGTTTGATGAATATGTCCATGTAGACGGGGATAATGTGAAAGCAGAAAAAGTAATCCGCTCTGTTCGCAGGGATATTTCCGATGAAGCATATCTGGATGTATATTATGCAACCCTTTCTGCGGAGGAAGATGCGTTACAGGCAATCTATAATTTTCTGCGTGTCGGATTTGCAGTGGGAAGTAAGGTACTGGAACAGTATTCGAATCCTCATGTGATGCGCATGTTGGAACTTCGGCGGAAAGTCGGTAATGAAAGCCATCATTTTAATGAATTTGCACGATTCCAGTCGCTGGACAGAAAAGTCTATGTCAGTCATCTGGAACCCAAAAGTGATGTGATCATGCTGGTTGGCAGACATTTTGCGGACCGGATGCCATCAGAACATTGGATGATCATAGATGATAACCGGAAAACAGCATGCGTACATCCAAAAGACGGAACAAACTATCTGCGTTATCTGACGGATGACGAATTTGAGTCACTTCGTAAAACAGAACAGTATGAAGATGAATATACAGAGATGTGGAAGACGTTTTTTCAGGCGGTTGCGATCAAAGAGAGGGAGAATTATGTGTGTCAGCGGAATTTGTTCCCAATCTGGAAGAGGAAGCATGCGGTGGAATTCAGAACGCCAAAGATATGAGCATAAAAACTTGCGAATCCTGAAAGAAATATCTGTCAGGAAGAGAATCATTGAAAGGGGAACAAATCAATGCAGCAAAATTTAAAAGTGTTAATGTTAAATGGAAGCCCACGGGCTAATGGCAATACATCTGTTGCATTAAAAGAAATGGAACAGGTATTTAAAGATAACGGAATCGAGACAGAGATCATACTGGTCGGCAATAAAGATATTCGAGGCTGTATCGCCTGTGGTTCCTGCTATGAGAAAGGCAAATGTGTATTCAACGATATGGTAAATGAACTGGCACTAAAGTTTGAAGAAGCCGATGGACTTGTCGTTGCAAGCCCGGTATATTATGCGTCAGCAAATGCGACACTGATTGCCTGTCTTGATCGTTTGTTCTACAGCAGTCATTTTGACAAGACGATGAAAGTCGGAGCAAGTGTTGTATGTGCGAGACGCGGTGGTTGTTCGGCAACATTTGATGAATTGAACAAGTATTTTACAATCTCCGGAATGCCGGTTGCATCAAGCCAGTATTGGAACAGCATTCATGGACGTATGCCGGGTGAGTCAGAGCAGGACGGAGAAGGAAAACAGACGATGCGTACACTTGCAAGAAATATGACATTCTTGATGAAGAGTATTGCGCTTGGAAAAGAACAGTTCGGATTACCGGAAAAGGAAGAACGAATTGCGACACATTTTATACGGTAATGGGATTGGAGAAAAGCAAATGACAGATACACATATTTCAGAAAGATATGAATTTAGAAACATAAAACAGAACGAAGCAGAAGAAGCAGCAGAGATCGAAAGGATCTGTTTTCCGCCGAATGAAGCCTGTTCTAAGAAGCATATGAAAGACCGTGTTGCTGGAATTGCGGATTTATTTCTGGTAGCGATTGATAAAGAAAATGGAAAGATGGCAGGTTTTTAAATGGACTTGCAACAGACGAGGTCGTATTAAAGGATGAATTTTTTTACGGATGCAGGTCTGCATAATCCGGAAGGAAAGAATATCATCTTTGCTGGGTCTGGATGTACTGCCGGAATACCGCAGTCAGGGGCTTGCAAGAGAACTGGTACGCCGGTATCTCGAAAGAGAATGGGGAAGGGGAAGAAAAGAGATTATCCTTACCTGTCTGGAATCGAAGGTAGCGATGTATGAGAAATTCGGATTTAAAGATAAAGGAATCGCGCAGTCAACCTGGGGCGGGGAAGAATGGCATGAGATGGGTGTAAAGAATCAGAATTAGAACACTGGAAAAAATGTATCAGCAAGAGAATAAATAGGCAAGAATACGGGAGGTACAATGTGAGCAAAATAGTAAATATAAATTCCACATCAACAAAAGAAGAACAGTTAAAAGACCTGATAACATCCATCCAACAAGTAAAAGATTCTCTGGTAAATATACTGGATGAATATGAAGAAGCCGGTGAAGTGGATAAAGCAGACACTCTGACGGAAGCGTTGGATGCATTGGAAGATGCATACGATGTGGTTAATGATGTACTGTTAGATGACTGATAAAATAGTAAAAATAGTCTGGAAGAGAACCGGGAGATTCCGGTGGAGTATTATGAGGCGTATATCCTTACAGAGATACAGAATTATTATGTGGAGAAATTTACGGTATAAGGAGTGGGACATTGACGTTCCACTCTTTTTGATATAAACTATAGCCTATATGTGTATAGTAAAATATAGACGTTATATTATAGTTGAAAAGTAAGGAGAGTACATACAAATGAAGAGTTTTTATGAGTGGTACAGAAAGCACATCACCGGTGCGATTTTCGTCGGACTGATCCTCGGAATCCTGACCGGACTGTTTTTGGCGGGACGGTTTAACGTGGTTCTGACTGCAACAAGTGTACTGGGAAGTATCTATATGAGTGCATTGAATATGATGATCTTCCCACTGGTATTTTGTTCGATCGTAATGGGTATTGCGAGCATCGGAAGTGCCAAGACGACAGGTAAGATCACAGGAGCGGCAATGCTGTTCTTCCTGTGCACAACAGCAATCGCAAGTTTTGTTGGACTGATCATTCCGAGACTGATCTGTCTTGGAAAAGGCGTTAGCTTTAAGATGGCTACATCTGATATTCAGGCAACCAAGATGGACAGCATTCTTGATACGATCAAGGGACTGATCCCGTCTAACCCGGTATCCGCATTTGCAGAAGGTAATATGCTGCAGGTGCTGGTATTTGCGCTGATCATGGGATTCACACTGATCGCGATTGGAGAAAAAAAGGTGAGCCATTATTAAAGGTCATCGATTCCTGCAATGAAGCATGTCTGAAGATCATCAGTACGGTGATGTATTTCACACCGATCGGAGTCTTCTGTACGATCGTTCCGGTTGTAGAGGCGAATGGTACAAAGACGATCGTATCACTGGCTACGCAGCTGATTATCTTATATGTCGCATTCTTTGGATTTGCATTTATCGTATATGGCGGCGCAGTGAGCATTCTCGGCAAGACAAGTCCGGTGAAGTTCTTTAAGGCGATCATGCCGGCGGCACTGAATGCATTTGGTACATGCTCAAGTTCAGCTACCATTCCGCTGAGTAAAAGCTGTGTCGAAGATAAACTTGGAGTTCGAACCAGATCTCAAGTATCACGATCCCGCTTGGAGCAACGGTTAACATGGATGCTGTATCGATCCTGATGTCCTTTATGATCATGTTCTTTGCAAATGCATGCGGCGTGCATGTCAGCATTTCCATGATGATCATCATCCTTCTGGCGAACGTCCTTCTGTCAGTCGGAACCCCGGGAATCCCGGGAGGTGCAATCGCATCATTCGCGGCACTTGCTACAATGGCCGGACTTCCTGCAGGAGTTATGGGTGTCTATATTAGTATCAATACTCTGTGCGATATGGGAGCAACCTGTGTTAATGTTATCGGTGATATGGCAGGATGTGTCGTGCTGAAAGAGAAGATTGAGATTGAAAAATAGAACCAGAATTCCAGAGAGTAAAGAAATGTCACAAATGCAAATTTCAGAAAAACAAAATATATTAACCAGAACATGGGTAGTCGCAGCTCTGGCGTGTGTCTGCTGCATCTTATGGGGCAGTGCAATTCCTGTGATCAAGACAGGCTACCGGTTCTTGCCGTTGATTCAGCGGACACCGCAAGCCAGATTGTTTTTGCCGGTATCCGGTTCGCACTGGCGGGAATTCTTGTATTACTGTTCGCATCCATCCGGGAAAAAGAGTTGTCCTTCCGGACGGAAAGATATTCAAGTATGTTATCCCAGTTTGCTTTGCTCAGACCTTCGTCCAGTATTTTTTCTTTTTACATCGGAGTGGCACATACATCCGGTGTAAAAGGCGGGATCATCACAGGCCTAGGCAATTTTATTGCAATTTTAATGGCATGTCTGTTAGTAAGAAATGAAAAGATGACAGGCAGAAAACTTGCTGGCTGCATCCTCGGATTTGCGGGAGTCGTGATCATCAACATGGCAGGCGGCTCTATGGACATGGGATTCAGGCTGACAGGAGAAGGCTTCGTGCTGATCGCGCAGCTTTCTTATGGAGCGTCAACCGTACTGATCAATATTTTCTCCAAAAAAGTATCACCGGTTATTTTAAGCGGTTGTCAGTTCTTCATGGGAGGTGTGTTGCTGTTCATAGTCGGAATCCTGATGGGCGGACACTTGGATCATATGTCGATTGCAGGAGTAGTATTGATTCTCTACCTGGCAATGGTATCGGCTGTGGCGTATACACTCTGGTCGGTTCTGCTGGCGCATAACGAAGTATCGAAAGTGGCGATTTTCGGATTTGTCAATCCACTTTGCAGCGTGGTGTTATCGGCGTTGGTTCTTGGAGAGGTCAACCAGATGATGGATACGATCATACTGAATACTGCTTTGCCAAGTGCCTGGAATACGGTACCGGCAATGATGCAGAACCATGCGATCAGACAATGGATACCGATGATACGAAGTGCCGGAACACCGATTTTCAGCATGGCGTCAGACGCATTGAACATTCCAAGAATACCTGTGGGATACCTTCAAAGCAGAGGAATCCAATGAAAGTAAGGCAGAATGCAGTCGTCAAACTGATCCGGATCGTCTTGATCATACGATTTCTCTGCTGTGCACCATAGTTGTAAGCAATGATTGGCGTGATACCATTGTTCAGACCGAATACCGGCATGAAGAAAAACTCTGAAGCTTGAAGTATACACCGAATACAGCAGTTGCAGTTGAAGAAAATTCAATCAGAATGCGGTTCATCGAATAAGTCATGATCGATCCGATAGACTGCATAATAATAGATGGAATACCTACTGCATAAATGTGTCCGATCAGACGGATATCCGGTCGGAAGCCTTTGAAACTTAATGATACGTCATGGTTATATTTGTGATTACAGGTTCCGGCAACGATTCCGGCAACACATTGTCCGATAACGGTCGCAACGGCGGCTCCGGTAACACCCATCTTCGGAAATCCCAAAGACCGAAGATCATGATCGGGTCCAGGATAATGTTTGTAATCGCACCACATAACTGAGAAGTCATACTGAAGATAGTTCTTCCGGTAGAAGTCAGTAACCGTTCAAAGAAGATCTGTGTGAACAGACCAAAGGAAAAGATCATAATCGTACTCAGGTAATCAATTCCAAGTTCCATGATCTCGACATCTGCGTTTCCAATCTGACTTGCATAGAAAGGTCTTACGATCGTAAAGCCGAGGATTAAAAATACAATGTAACTGATGGCATAGATAAATGCCGCATTATCAGCAATTTTATTCGCCTTTTTAAAGTTATGTTCTCCCAGTGATTTTGACAGGAAGTGTCTGAAGCGGGAAGGCTAACGATACAGCAGTCAGTGCATTTTCTGATAATTTTGCTACGAAGATACTGTCAACGATGTTATAAAGCGCCTGTACCAGCATAGAAACCATCATTGGCAGTGACATATTGAATACTAATTTTCCGACGGGCATTGTTCCCATCTTATTTTCTCTGCTGCAGGAGCAGATCCACGTTCACTCATAGTTCTCATTCCTCCACAGAGACGCCTGGGAATCAGGACGTCTATTCATATATTTTTTTCACTCTTTTTTCATTAGGTACAATGATATATGATAGCATGAATGTATGGATGATTCAATAAATAATGTAAAATTGTTTCATATCAAACTTTAATGAGTAGTTAGTGTTCTACATATGGAAATATTCTTTCACCTGATCCAGGATGATCTGCATCAGTCTGGTACGTGCTTCTACGCTTGCCCAAGCAATATGCGGCGTAATGAAAAGCCGGCGGCTGTCCTGGATCTTGATAAGCGGATTTTTCTCACTCATTGGTTCGGCAGATAAGACATCCAGACCTGCGGCAGCAATTTCGCCATTTACAAGTGCGTCGTACAGATCCTGTTCAACAACGATCGGACCACGGCCGAGATTCAGGAAGATACAGGTTTCTTTCATCTTTGCAAATGCGCATTTATCCAGAAGATTTTCGGTGTGTTCATTCAATGGTGCATGGACAGAGATAATATCCGAAGTGGTAAGCAAGGTATCGAAATCAACCTGCGTATATCCATCCTGTGCAGGGCGTCCGGAGGCTGAATAATAGATGACATTTGCACCAAATGCCCGGGCAATTTGGGCAACGCGGCGTCCGATCGCGCCAAGTCCGATGATTCCCCACGTCTTGCCATTGATCTCTGAAAAATGTTCTGCAAAGTGAGTAAAAGAAGTATCGTTAATATAATTTCCATCTTTTACATAATCATCGTAATAGCGTAGCTTTTCAAGCAGATAGAAAAGCATGGCAAATGTATGCTGAGTAACTGTTTCTGTGGAATAACCGGCAACGTTTCTCCAGGCAATTTTGTGGGAATCCAGATAGTCTTTATCCAGATTGTTGGTTCCGGTTGCAGTAACACAGACCAGTTTCAGATTCTTTGCTGTTCCGACCGTATTTTCATTGATCGGAACTTTGTTAATGATAAGAACATCTGCGTCTTTCACGCGTTCCGGAGCTTCTTCCGGAGTGGTAAAGTTATATTTGGTAACTTCACCAAGTGAATCAAATCCGGACAGGTCAATATCGTCCCCGATTGTTTTGGCATCTAAAAATACAATTTTCATAAAATGTCCGTCCTTTCATAATTACAAATATTAACGCATGCAGATATATACCATATAAGCGGCATATAATACCAGCATGATAATTCCTTCTTTACGGTTGATTTCCTTCGAAGTCCATGCAAAGACGAGAGTGATTGCACTGATTATGATAAGGAAAGCAATGTCGATTATATTTTCCAGAGCGAATCCCACCGGACTGATTGCTGCCGCGACACCGAGTACAAAAAGGATATTGAAGATATTAGAGCCGATGACATTACCAAGTGCCATATCGACTTCGTCCTTTCTGGAGGCAACGATGGAGGTGACAAGCTCCGGAAGACTGGTTCCCATGGCAATGATCGTAAGTCCAATCAGTGTCTGGCTAAGTCCCAGACTGGATGCAATTGAGGATGCCCCGTCAACGACGAAATCACCGCCATATTTGATCGCAATCATACCGCCCAATATGAAAATGAGACATTTCCATAACGGAAGGAGGTTGATATGGGGAGGCAACCTCCTCGATTTCTTTTTCGGAAAGTGAGCTTCTCACTTTTTGTGCAGAAGAAGAATCCGCAGAAGTTATATTGTGACGTGCTCTTTTGGCAGAGCGGATCATCCAGAGCAGATATCCGGCAAATATAATAAGGAAGATAATTCCGTCTATCCGTCCGAGTGTCATGCCAAGATATCCAAGCAAAAGCAAAAGTCCCGCACAGAAGATAGATAACGGGAATTCTTTCTGTAAAGTACTTTTCTGTACAGCAAGCGGGACGAATAAAGAACAGACACCGCAGACTACTAACAGGTTAAAAATGTTGGATCCGACAGCATTACTGATAGCGAGGGAATTATTGCCGGTGAGGGAGGCAGTCACGCTGACGGCGCATTCTGGAAGACTGGTTCCCATGGCTACGATGGTCATCCCGATGATCATAGAAGGAATCCGGAGACGTTTTGCTACAGCAGAACTTCCCTCTACAAAAAATCTGCACCCTTGATCAGCAGGACAAATCCGATAATTAATATAGTGAATGATTTGAATAATAACATATGAATCTCCTTTTCTTATATAGACAATAATATAGAGGAAATAAGTGCCAGTGTCAATGTATGCAATTTATTCTTCCCAAACTCGCAGAATTACTGTATATTTATAGAGAAAAATAAAAGTATGTTAAGTATGATCATTGATAACATCAGCTCATTTATGTACAGTAAACTGTTAGTTATCATATTGATCGGAGCTGGTGTGTATTTTACAATCCGGACGAGCTTCCCGCAGGTGCGTCTGTTTCACAGTGCCTGTAAAGCAGTAATGGAGAAACGTCCATGCTCTGGAATATCTCGGACGTGCTGATGGGAGTAATGGCGATCATCAATATTCCGGTGATCCTCATTCTGTCTAATACGGCAATGAAGGCATTGAAAGATTATGAAAGACAGCTTAAAATGGGAATGAATCCGGTGTTCAAGAGTAAGGATATCGGAATGAAAGAGAAGCTTGACTGCTGGAAGTAGCGAAAGCAGTAAGAAATATAAGGTGGTGAGTGATATGTATTATGTACCGGACGGGACAAAGGAATGCGGATATTATGAATGCAGGAAATGCGGAAACCGTTTCCTGTCATTACAAACGATGAAGCATATTCCATGCCCGGACTGCGAACAGGAGATAGATTACGAGATCGGACCGGACGAGTCATTAGAATGTGCTGGATACAGCGGAGCTCCTTCAGAAGATTGAAGGCGAGGAGGAGGTTGAAAAGATGGATGCGCTTTTGAGTCTTGCAATTACTGGTGGGGATTGTAATTGGATTTGATTTGCGATTTAATTCTTAAAAATTAATCTATGCAGATTCTTTCTGTGCTTTAAAGTAAGCTTTGACAAGTCCGATGGTTCTTTCTACCAGTGCGGACAGTAACTGGTTGGCAGATCCGAACAGTGGCCAGATATTGGCAGATCCGATACGTGCAACGGCGTCCAGACTGTAAGTGCCAGTGCAAAGAACGGTACATACAAGACCTAGTACTGCCGCTTTCCATCCTCAAATTTTTTTCGCTGGTGTCTCTGCCTTTGGATCAATTCCCCATTTATTAGCAAGCCAGCATCCGTAAAGTACATATGCAAAGACTGAGAAGTACAGCTGCAATTAAGACGATTACAAGTGTATTCATAACATACGCCTCCATGATAAATATTAAAAATGTATAAACATTCTAAAATATGAATAACTTTAGATAGTGCTTTACTGCGAAAAATGGCATATGTCAATGCATTTTGAGGAATTTCGGCAGGTTTTCAATATAATAACAGAGTACACTCTGTTTTTGCACGAAATCACAAGAAGAAATGAGCTTATATTCTACGGGTAGCGGTATCCTGGAAACAGAAATAGTCCGGATAGCAGACGGTTCATGTATTAAATAATGCTTTTCTTTAAAATATCCACGGTATGTGATCCGGCACCCACAAGCTCCGGCCGTTCACACACCGAAAGATGATACCGGATAAAAGTCTCGAATGTCTCCTCATCCATCGCATTCAGCACCGGACGCATATAATCCGAAGGTCCGTCGGCAGAGATGACCTTGATTCGTTCCAGACCGGCAGCTTTATTATAAGCATCCATATCTTCCAGGCGGACATAATCATAAAGGTATTCAGGTTTGGGTTGTACACGGAAGTTGTCGTCAATCTTTCCGTTCTCGATACATTCTAAGATATGATTCTGTTTGAATCCATAGGTCAGCACGCTGTACTCATTCATGCAATAAGCAACAAGAATTACACCATCATCTTTCAATACACGTCTGGCTTCGGTCAGTGCTTTGACTTTATCTTCCATAGAATATAGATGATACATTGGACCAAAGACCAGAACTAAATCAAATTCCTTATCCGGAAAGCGGGAAAGTTTCATTGCATTTCCCTGATAGGCTTTTTACAGAACTGTTTTTCTTTTTTAAGATCCCAAGATTATATTTAACCAGTTCAACAGCGGTAACATCGTAACCTTCTTCGGCAAGGGCTACACTGTAACGGCCGGTACCGGCACCTACATCCAGAATTTTTGCTGATTTATCTTCTGGAAGATATTCATGTATATATTTCATAGAAGTGGTAAATTCTACTTGTCCATGTCGGCTTCCAAGACGTTTTTCTTCGTTAAATTTATTATAATATTTCTCAAGTTCAGTCATCATAGTGAAAGATTCTCCTTACATCAAAATAAATATCTGCTCATACTTTATCCACTTTAACATAAAGTCCGGGCTTATGTGCATAAAATATTTATGGAATTGAGAAAATTTATTTCATTCTGTATAATGAGATAACAATAAGATCCAGATGATAATAAAAAAGAGGAAATGATCATGAACAATACAGAAAGCATAAATGAAAAAATAATACAGAATATGATAGAAATTACGGATTTTGACGCTCCGGAACTAGATGTATATGCAAGACTTACAGAAGCACAGCTCTTGAACAAGGATCATCCGGAGGATGGACTGTTTATTGCAGAAAGTCCGAAAGTTATTAGCCGGGCATTGGATGGAGGATATGAGCTTGTGTCTGTTCTGGTGGAAAAAAAGCAGGTTTTGGAAGATGCGGAAACGATAGCTGTACTTGGAAAATGTGGCAATGTACCGGTATATACGGCAGAATTTGAAGTACTTACGAAACTTACGGGATTTAAACTGACCAGGGGAATGCTATGTGCGATGAAAAGAGAGGTTGCCTGGCCTGCAGGAAATCTGTAACGGATGTGACAGAATAGCAGTATTGGAGAATGTAATGAATCCTACAAATGTAGGAGCGATTTTCCGCTCTGCGGCAGCACTTCACATGGACGCGGTGATTCTGACAGGGGGATGCAGTAATCCACTTTACAGGCGGGCAAGCCGTGTAAGTATGGGGACAGTATTCCAGATTCCGTGGACATTTGTGGATAACTCTGTAATCTGGCCGGAAGAAGGAATGAAGATATTGCGTGAATTGGGATTTAAGACGGCGGCGATGGCTTTGAAAGAAGATTCTGCAAGCATTGATGATCCGGAACTTATGAAAGAAGATAAGCTGGCAGTGATACTGGGAACAGAAGGAGACGGACTGGCGCCGGAGACAATTGCAGACTGCGATTATACGGTAATGATTCCAATGTCGCATGGTGTAGATTCCCTGAATGTCGCGGCCGCCAGTGCAGTAGCATTCTGGCAGTTGGGAAAGAGATAAATAGGACAGATAAAACATTAGATATGCTGCAGTTGAAGAATTGCTTATAAAAAGAATGTAAAATAAACAGACTTGTGTTATGATAAAAAGCAAAAAGACAGAAAGTATAGGAGGAATCATAGAATGTATATTACATGCCTGGATGTTGAAGGAGTATTAGTACCGGAAATATGGATCGCATTTGCCGAGGAAAGTGGAATCCCGGAATTAAAAAAGAACGACAAGAGATGAACCGGATTACAATAAACTGATGAGATGGAGACTGGACATTTTAAAAGAACATGGACTTGGAATAAAAGAAATTCAGGAGACGATCGCCAAGATTGACCCGCTTCCGGGAGCGAAAGAATTCTTAGACGAACTGCGCTCATTTAGTCAGGTAATCCTGATCAGTGATACATTTACAGAGTTCGCACAGCCTTTAATGGAAAAGCTTGGAAGACCGACACTGTTCTGCAACAGCCTTGAGATTGCAGATAACGGTGAGATCACTCCAAACTCGACATTCGTCTCAGACAGTGGATTTTTGTGAGCAAACGGTCAACTTTTTTACTTAAGAATTTCCAACCATGAGTCCGTATGCACAGGCTGGGACCTTGTAGTTTTATTCCTGAGGTTTCGCATGCCATAATAATTAAACAGAGGAACCGTAACCTTTGTGATACCGGAAGTGTACGAAAAAGCCGGAAAATCAATGGTTTCACCACAACTTTCCGGCTACACAACGGTTACAATCCCTCTATTGAATTCATTATCATTGGCCAATCACGACATGAGAAAGACTTGGTACTGTGTTTGATGCGTATTTTGGCGCGATGTGTAGAAGTTCTTAGGCAGTTTGACTTCCCGTTAAAGGGACGGAGCGAACTGTTTGAACCCCGTAGGGGTGAGTTTTGAGCGGAGACCCTTTCGTTCTTAGGGAAGGCGGACTGCCTTAGAACTTCTGCATCGTGACATCCAGCAACAAACACGTCTGCGACGACGCAGGAAAGAAGTGATTCGATCGCAGCAAGCACAGCAATGGTAAATGCATTTGGAAGCGCATTTTCTATAATGTGCAGATTCACAGCCGGCAGATGAAATGCCGGAAGCGAATTACTGATCGTGTAAAGATTTCCAATTGTAGATACCTTAAGCGGCAGGAACTTTACCATCAGGATTCCGACGATAACGGCAATCAGGGAACCCGGAATCTTTTTGAAGATCACCGGTGAGATGATCAGGATCGCAAGGCTTACGATACCAACGATCAAAGCAGCGGTATTCATGGTAGAAATATTTTCGATAAATGCTTTGAATTTTTCTGTGGTTTCAATCGGCTTTACGCCGTCCGGATAAGTGACTCCGAAGAAATCCTTTAACTGTCCGATGACGATCGTAACGGCGATTCCGGATGTGAAGCCGGTTGTGATCGTATACGGAATGAATTTGATCAGACTTCCGAAGTGACAAAGGCCCATCAGGATCAGGAAGATACCTGCAAGGATGGTTGAAATCACGAGCCCGTCCAGTCCGTCTTTGGCGACAATACCCGCAACGATGGTTGCAAATGCAGCGGTCGGTCCGGCAATCTGTACACTGCTTCCACCAAGTGCAGAGATAACAAATCCCGCAACGATGGCCGTGAAGATTCCGGCTTCCGGTCCGACACCGGAGGCCAGTGCAAGTGCAATGGACAGCGGAAGTGCGATGATCGCAACGATGATTCCGGCGGTCACATCTTTTACAAACTGGGTACGGTTGTAAGATTTCAGTGAAGTCAGTAACATTGGTTTCAATGAATTCATGTGTAAATTTTACCCTTTCTCTTTTGTTTTATTCCTCTAATCTATAAAAACAACTTTAGAAGTATATCATAGGAAGAAAGCCGAAGGGGGAGTGTTTGCATTTATATACAATTTTGTGGGAAATATATAGAGTAGTACGTGGAAAAAGGCTTGAAATTCATAGTACGAAAGTCTATAATATGTTGCGGGCAGTTATGATACTGCACACGATAGTTAGAAAATCAATGATAAAATTCAACAAAAAAGGCAGGTGAACAGAATGGACGGTTGCGATAGTCATGGGCGAAGTTGCAGATAGGATGGAAATTAAAAAGTTTATTAAGCAACAGTCGATTCTGTTTGAGTTAATTGCTGTACATTTAAGAGAAGCTCTAAGCGGCAAGTTCTTGGTACAGGCATCATAGATTTCTTTTTATTTCTTATCCTATTTCCCAATGAGTATTACAAGTGAATAATAGCAGTCGTTTCATGGAGGATATGATCGTTACATATCCTGCAGTGTGTTTATGGTGAAGAAAACTGGAAAATGTATATCCGGTTATAGTGCATTAGGAAAAGGACAGGAGGTAAAGGTATGGAAAACAAAGATTATACAGTCGAGATACTGGAAATCATCAGAAGTAATACATCACCAGGTATTATGAGAAACAGACTGGAAGATTATCATGCAAATGACCTTGAAGTATTTCCACAGCTGAAAGTATCAGAGAGAAGAAAAATCTGCAGAATCCTGGATCTGGACATGCTTTCTGATATCTTCGAGCATATCGACGAACAGGAAGCGGCAGAATATCTGGATGAGATGGATATCAAAAAAGCGGCAGCGATCCTTTCGGCAATGGAGACGGACGCAGTTGTGGATGTTCTGCAGATGATTCCGAAAGAGAAGAAAAATCTGCTGATCGAATTAATGGATGACGATGCCAGAAAAGATATGGCAATCATCGCTTCCTTTGATGAGGAAGAGATCGGAAGCAGAATGACAACGAACTGCATCATGATCCGTGAGAATCTGACGGTGAAGCAGGCAATGAGCAGTCTGGTAGAACAGGCAGCAAAGAACGATAACATTTCTACGTTATTTATGGTAACGGAAGATAATACATTTTACGGAGCAATGGATCTGAAAGATCTGATCATCGCAAGAAGAGAGTCTCCATTAGAAGATCTGATCGCGACATCGTACCCATATGTATATGGAAATGAGCTGATCGATGACTGTATCGAGAGATTGAAAGATTATTCCGAGGATTCCATCCCGGTACTGGATAATGACAACAAGCTTCTCGGAGTCATTACATCCCAGAGTATGGTAGACCTGGTTGATGATGAGATGGGGGAAGATTATGCGAAGTTCGCCGGTTTGACCGCGGAGGAAGATTTGAAAGAACCATTAAGAGAAAGTATCAAGAAGAGACTTCCGTGGCTTCTGGTACTGCTGGGACTTGGAATGGTCGTTTCATCCGTAGTCGGTCTGTTTGAAGAAGTGGTAAGTCAGCTTACGATCATCATGTGTTTCCAGTCACTGATCCTGGATATGGCAGGTAACGTAGGTACCCAGTCACTGGCCGTAACGATCCGTGTACTGATGGATGAGTCTCTGACCGGAAAGCAGAAGGCAGAACTGGTATTTAAAGAAATGAAGATTGCATTCTCGAACGGTTCGATCCTGGGAATTCTATCGTTTGCACTGATCGGGCTATACATTGCATTATTCAAAGGAAAGACGTTCGTATTCGCATATGCGGTATCCGGATGTATCGGAGTGTCACTGTTGTTGGCGATGGTGATCTCAGGAGCGGTTGGAACATTGATTCCGTTGTTCTTTAAGAAGATTCATGTAGACCCGGCGGTTGCTTCGGGACCACTTATCACAACGGTCAATGACCTTGTGGCAGTTGTATCTTATTACGGACTGAGCTGGATATTCCTGATCAATATGATGCATCTGGTTGGCTAGTTTAAGTTACAGTTAGAATGATAGTTAGAATGAAGACAGATAGTCATGGACATTAAAGATTTAAAAGTATTTCATACAATAGCAAAAGAAGAAAGTATTGCAAAGGCATCCCGTATTCTCTATATGACGCCTCAGGGGATCAGTAAGATCGTAAAAACCTGGAGGCAGAGATGGGATGCCGTCTCTTTACACGTAATAAATCCGGCATGCAGCTCACAGAAAGCGGAAGACGTTTTTTAGAATATGCGGATAAGGATATCGAAGATTATTATCAGGTGAAGAAGGATATCCTGCATATAGAACAACGACAGCGCAAAGTAGTGGATCTTTTGTCGGCATATGGAATCATCCGTATGGTGACGCCGGACTGCATTGCGGAATTTTGTAAGAAATATCCGGATATAGAATTCCATTACAGGGAGTACCCGGATCTGCAGGCAGAGCGTCTGTTTGCTGAAAATGAAGGAAATGTTGCGTTTTCCATCGGAGAATTTGATGAGGAGTTATATCATGTAGTTCCGTTGGAAACATTTCCGATTAAGCTTCTGGTAAATGAACAGGATCCGTTAAGTGAACAGGAAAGTGTGACAATTGAAGATCTGAAAAACAGGCCGCTATATATTGAAAGCAGTCAGTTTGCAATTTATCATCTGATCATGAAGAAATGTGAAGAAGCCGGGTTCCAACCGGATATCGCATTTCAGACCAGTGGATTCAGTTTGTGCCATAAGATGGTGAAGGAAAATAAAGGCATATCCGTGACGGTGGATTTTGTCTTTGATGACATGAAAGAACAAGGGCTGAGACTGATCCCATTTTCGGATGATGTGTATGAGTGGAAAGTATGTATGATTACCAGAAAAGAAGAAGCGGAGAATGAAGCAGTACAGTGCTTCCTGCAGTTTATACAGGAATGGATCGGGAAAATTAAGAGTGGGGAGATTATCCGGTAGGAACCTGAAACAGAACAGGATGGAGATAACGCATAAGAAAAAAAGTTGATATAAAGTAACAAAAAGTTGCGGATAAGCCATAAATTCTACATTGTCAACAAATTGACAGTGGAAGATTTATGGCTTTTTGTATAGAAATTTTCTAAAATAGACGGATTGAATAAGTCAAAGAATCTATAGATAATCTCACTTTAACAAATAAATTTTATATAGCTATAATATAAATATATGGGCATTGGGGAATGCCCGGAGAAGATTTATTTTTAATTATTTTAGAGGTATTAATTTATGAACATCGGAGTAACAGAAATCAGCCCAAGAGCGGTGCAGAGAGCAGCAGAGAAGAATTTTAAAAGTGGATATTACTGTTGTGAGGCACTGATGTGTACGATCCGTGACGAATTCAAACTGGATGTGCCAAAGGAAGTCATTGCAATGTCATCCGGTATGGCTGTCGGAGCAGGCAAATCGGGATGTGTCTGTGGCGCATTCAACGGAGGTCTGCTTGCACTTGGAATGTTCTTTGGAAGAACAGAGCAGGACGGGCCAACCAATCCAAAGAGCATCAAATGTATGGAATTAGTGCATGAATTACATGACTGGTTCAAGAAAGCCAATGGAAAGAATGCTATCTGCTGCAGAGTTCTGACGAAAGAATTCAATATGGGTCAGGGCGAGCATAAAGAGCAGTGTATCTATTTCACAGGACTGTGTGCATGGAAAGTAGCGCAGATTGTCTGTCGTGAGCTGGGCATCAAGAACCTGGATCTAAGAAATAAAAAAAGATCCAGACTAGAAAGGAAGACAAGATATTATGAAAGATGTAATCAAAAAAAAAATACCGATTCCAATCTGCGGAGTCATGCTTGGAGCGGCAGCTTTAGGTAACCTGCTTCAGAGCTATTCAGAAGGAATCCGTTATGTGTGTGGAGTGTTCGCAGCATTTCTGCTGATCCTGGCACTTCTGAAGCTAATTATGTTTCCGGGAGCTGTGAAGGAAGATATGAAGAATCCGATCATGGCAAGCGTATCAGGAACATTTCCGATGGCACTTATGATCTTAAGTACCTATGTAAAACCATTTGTCGGACAGGCGGCTTATTATATCTGGCTGTTTGCGATCGCATTACATATCGTGCTGATCATTTATTTTACGGTGAAATTTGTATTTAAATTGCAGATGCCAAAGGTATTCGCAAGTTATTATATCTTATACGTTGGAATTGTCGTTGCATCAGTCACGGCACCTGCTTATGAGAAACTTGCAATCGGAAGTGCAGCATTTTGGTTTGGATTTGTGACACTGATCCTGTTACTGATCCTGGTTACATACCGCTATGTGACGGTGAAAGAAGTACCGGATCCGGCAAAACCACTGATCTGTATCTATGCGGCACCGACAAGCCTCTGTATCGCAGGATATGTACAGTCTGTCATGCCGAAATCTTACGGATTTCTGATGGGAATGTTTGTAGTTGCAACGGTGATCTACATCTTTGCACTTGTAAAAGCAATTGGCTATTTGAAGATGCCATTCTTCCCAAGCTATGCGGCATTCACCTTCCCATTTGTCATCAGTGCGATCGCTTCAAAACAGATGATGGCATGTGCAATGAATATGGGACATCCGATGCCTTTCCTGAAATATGTGGTATTGATCGAGACGATTATTGCGGTTGTTCTGGTTGTGTATACTTATATCCGATTTATGGCATTTATCTTTGGTGGAAAGAAATAAATAAAATAATAAAGAGTGGCTGCTTGTTGTAGGGCAGCCGCCTTTTATGTTACACTAAACAAAGACAATTTACAGAGACAGGGGTGAAAGGAGGAAAACGGCTATGAAATATAAATTTGATGAAATCATTGACAGAAGCAGGACAAATTCGTTTAAATGGAAAGCCAGAGAATTGAAAAATAATGGGCATGAGATGTATCCAATGTGGGTGGCGGATATGGAATTTGATGCCTCTCCGGCAATTCAAAAACGTTTGGCCGACAGAGTGAAAGAAGGCGTATTTGGCTATGAACTGTTGTCAGAAGATTATTATAAGGCAGTACAATATTGGTTGAAAAAAAAAGGCATGGCTGTGAAATTCCGGAAGGACAAATAGTATACTGTGCGAATATGATGAGCGGACTCAGTATCATCCTTCAGGAATATACAGAAGAGCAGGATGAAGTAATGATGAATGTTCCAACATATGGAAATTTCTATCATACGATTGAGGGGTGTGGACGTGCGGTCAACGGCAGCAAGCTGAGAGAAGTGAATGGAAGATTTACATTTTATCTTGAAGATATGGAGCGGAAAGTGACGAATAGAACAAAAGCATTTTTGTTGTGTAATCCGCATAATCCGACAGGAACTGTATGGACAGAACAGGAACTGGAAGGAATCTGTCGGTTTTGCAAGGCACATGAACTACTTATTATTTCGGATGAGGCGCATTATGATTTTGTGTTTCACGGACAGCATACAATGTTGAGAAAGATTGTTGAGAAATATGATGTATCATCAGTTACGATGATATCTCCGGGAAAGAGTTTTAATGTGGCAGGCGTACAGACAGCAGCATTGCTTGTAGACGGAGATACGATGAAGAAGCAAATTATGAGCCGGATGAATGCAATGGCTTATCCATTTGAACATGCATTTGCGGAAGGAGTAACAATCGGAGCATATATGGAAAGTGAAGAATGGTTCGAGGAAGTCTACCGTTATATTAAAGAAAATAAAGAAATGACAGTTCAGTATATCAGGGAAAATATTCCGCATCTTAGAGTGCCGGAATCGGAAGCTACTTATCTGTTATGGGTGGACTGTAGCGCTATGAAGATGACAGATGAAGAGATTATTGAATTCTGGAAAAATGAATGTGGTATAATACCAAGTGGCGGTTTGGAATTTGGTGAGGCAGGAAGTCAGTATGTCAGATTGAATCTGGCCTGCCCGAAGAAAATACTGCTTAGAGTATTGGAGAATATGAAAAAAAGGATTTGACGGATTGAAAAGCTAAATCCTATAAATAAAAAATAAGTGTATGAAGTATAGAAATGTTTATGCTTCATACACTTATTTTTGTTGTGGATTCTGTTGTAGTATTATTTTGTGGATGCAAGTTCAATGGCTTTGGGAAGATCAAATCTTTATTATAAGTATAATAGAATATCAGCTGAATGGCTTATAGATTAAAATGATACATCGGTTAAATTATAGAAATATCAAATTTGATAGAAGAAATTAGGTGATGGTATAATTAGTTAGAGTAGCAAAAAAGGAGGAACGGACATGACAAAATATTCATACACATTAGTTGTTGAAGATATAGAAAAATCAGTAGCATTTTACCAGCAGTATTTCAACTGGAATGCAGACAGAAAAGGGAAAGAGTCTGCGTGGATAAATACAAAATCTCCACTTGTATTCAGTGTGGTTGAAAAGACTTATCTATATGCCGGTCTTGGAATTTCAGAAGAAGAATTACCGGAGCAGTCTTTCTGTACCTGGCTTTACGGATCAGAAGAAGAACTTTTGGCTGAAAAAGCGGAGCTGCTGAGAAAAGGGCTGGTACAGATTGGAGCATTAGGTCACTTTCTGAGAGATGAAAATGGCAGAATCTGGGAGTTGAGAAAAGAAGGAGATTTAATTTAATGGGAAAAACATACAGCACATGGATATTTGGTAGAAGATGTATATAAAGAAGCGGAAAAATTCACAAAACTGTTTGGTTTTAAACCAGCGAGGATTGATGAGACATTTGCCGGATTTCCGATGGAAGGAAAGGTGGAGTTTTTTCTGTGGCAGTGGAAACATCTAGAGGATAATCTTGGAAAGGAAGTAATGGCAAAGGTAAAATATCGGGATCAACAGGCAATTCGATGTGACACACCGGAAGAAGTGGACGAAGCATATGAACAGCTGAAAGCGGAGGGGATGGAATTTATTTCAGAACCAAAAGACTATGAGTGGAATGCCCGCTGTGTATATTTTTTTGGATGCGTCAGGACATATGTGGGAAATATATTGCTGGACAGGTGCAGTGCCGTTAGGAGATCTGGACCCTGCCAAGGAAAAGAATGGATTATAGAAATGAAGACGAAATAGTTGGATGGTGTATAGAATGATTGCAATAAAAACATAGATGACATCTATGAATAATGCAACATATAAAAACAATCAATTTGAGTTATTTGATGGAAAATGAGACAATCAAATAAGTGATTAAGAATGGAGGATTAAACAAATGAAAAGAAAAATTATAAGCACATTGTTATGTGTATCTATGTGTGCTTTGCATTGATGATGGGGTGCGGTCAGTCAGACAAATCGGACACAAAAAGAGAACAAGAAAACAGAAGAGTCAAAAGATGAAGCAAAAGACGACAAGTTGGACCTTGGTCTGGATGTTGATTCTGTAACAGTTGCAACATCACCGGGATATGAGCCGTTTGAGTTTGAAGAGGATGGTGAACTGAAGGGTTATGATGTGGATATCTGGAATGAATTTTCTGAGAGAACAGGGATTGAAGTAAAATGGGAGTATGCTGATTTTAGCGGGCTTCTTGGATTACTTTCTTCGGGAAAGGCAGATGCAGTATCTGCGCAGATGTCCCCAACAGAAGAAAGAAAGGATTCATATTTATTCTCTGATCCGGTTGATTATTATGGTTCTACAGTGGTAGTTGCGAAAGATAATGACGAGATTAAGAGTGTAAAAGATCTGTCTGGAAAAACAGTAGGTGTTGGTTCCGAAACTCTATGCAAAGAGGCTGTAGAAGACATGTATCCAAAGGGTGATGTTAAGTTTGAAGTATATACATCTGCAACTTTGGAAGCAATGTTTGATGATATTGCTTATGGACGTATCGATGCAGTACTTGCTCAGGACATTCAGACATACATGGCTATGAAATCAAATAAGAATCTTAAAATCAAAGTTTTGGAACCATTTGCATATGATACAGCAAATATTGTATTTGCAAAGGATAATACAGAGTTGTGTGATGCTATGAACAAATTTATCAAGATTATCAAAGAAGATGGTACTCTGCAGGAAATCTCTGAGAAATGGATTGGTGCAGATATTACTACTAAGAAGGAATAACTATGACTTATTTAACAGAAACGTTTATCCCATATACAAAAGTATTGACTCCGCTGCTTTTAGAAGGATTATGGATTACGATATATGTTTCGGCTTTAGCCTTTCTGCTTAGTATTATATTGGGAGCTATATTGGCAATTATCCAGCATTTTCGCGTAAAAATATTAAGTCAGCTTGCAAAAGTCTATGTATCATATGTCAGGGGTACACCGCTGTTGATTCAGTTGTTTCTGTTTTATTATGGATTACCAATGGTATTTGATGTAATGAAACGGTGCCCGAAGACATTTGCGTTGGTGCTGTGTTTGGGACTTAACAGCGCAGCGTATATATCTGAGAGTATACGTGGAGCAATTGAAAGCGTAGATAAAGGACAGTATGAAGCGAGTATTGCATTTGGACTGACGCATCCGCAGATGATGCTGAAGATTATACTTCCGCAGGCAGCTGTTGCAGCAATCCCTCCAATTGTGAATTCATGTCTGGATATTATCAAAATGTCTTCTCTTGGAATGACGATTGGTATTCAGGATATTATGGGTGAAGCTCAGTTGACAGCAGCTACATATTACAAGACATTTGAGACATATATACTGGCAGCAGTATTGTACTGGATACTGGCTATTGTATTGGGAGTAGTACAGAAAAAGGTTGAAAAGATAATAAGCTCTGCTTATCAGAAATAGTTATGAGGGGTGTGGATAACATCCCCTTATACATATAGGAGAAACATATGCTTGAAATTAAGAATTTGTCAAAAAGTTTTGGGAATCAGCAGGTACTGGATCATATTAGTCTGAAAATTGAAAAAGGAAAAGTAATTGCGGTTATTGGTCCATCGGGAACTGGTAAATCAACACTTCTTCGCTGTATTAATGTACTGGAAAGACCGGAAGAAGGAACAATCCAGCTGGATGATCAAATATTCGATTATGAAAAAAACTTAGCAAGGCAGATATTCAGGTGTTGCGTACACGGACATCCATGGTTTTTCAGAATTCAAATTTATACCGGAATAAAACAGCACTTGAAAATATTACCACTCCACTGACATTGGTAAAGAAGATGCCGAAAGAAGAAGCAGATAAAATTGCATTAGATTTGTTGGAAAAAGTAGGGGTACTGGAAAAGAAAGATGCATATCCAGAGACACTTTCGGGAGGAGAAAAACAGCGTGTAGGAATTGCCAGAGCACTGGCGGTTAATCCGGATATTATTTTATTTGATGAACCAACATCTGCGCTTGATCCAGAATTAGTTGCCGGAGTGTTAGATGTTATCAAAGATCTGGCAAAGCAACATACAACGATGTTGATCGTGACACATGAAATGAAATTTGCAAAAAAATGTTGCAGATGAAGTTGTTTTTATGGAAGGTGGACACATTGTAGAGATGGGATTGGCGCACGAAGTGTTTGAAAATCCGAAAGAAGAAAGAACCAGACAATTCCTTTCCAAAAATAATGAATAATTTAAAAAGCGAAAAAGGAACTTAAATTTAACATTCAAGTGTTGGAAGAGATTTGAGTTCTTTTTTTGTTTTTAAAAAGATGGACCTATGTCAAGATTTCTTGCATAGCCTTGAAAAAAAGGTTATACTCATAAGTATCAGTAAGAGAGGATGCCTATATGTCAAAACGATTTTGCGTGACAGGAAAAAGAATATTCGAGGTAACAGTATAATGGTAAAGATAGATCTGATCACCGGATTTTTAGGTTCCGGAAAGACAACATTTATAAAAAAAATATGCAAAGCATCTGATTGATAAGGGAGATAATATTGGAATCTTGGAAAATGATTATGGTGCGGTTAATGTAGATATAATGTTATTAAAGGACCTGGAAGGTGAAAAGTGCGAACTGGAGATGATTGCCGGAGGATGCGACGCAGACTGCCACAGAAGACGATTCCGCACGAAGCTGATTGCAATGGGAATGTGCGGTTATGACCGGGTAATTGTGGAACCGTCCGGTATCTATGATGTGGATGAGTTCTTTGATGTATTAAGGGATGATCCGATCGATAGATGGTATGAGATTGGCAATGTGATCACAGTTGTTGATGCGAAGCTGGAATCAGACTTGTCGGATGAGGCAGACTATCTGTTGGCTCGAGGCTGCAAATGCGGGATGTATCGTACTTAGCAGAAGCCAGGAAGCAACCGAAGAAGAGATAAAAATACGATAGAACATCTGAATCATGCAATGGAAAAAGTACAGTGCAACAGAAGATTCCGGGATGAGATTTTTGTAAAAGACTGGGAGACATTTGAAAGTGCAGATTATGAAAAGCTGTTAGCCTGCGGTTATGTGCCGGAGAATTACCGTAAGATGCATATCGAAGAAGGAGAGACGTTCAAATCTTTGTATTTTATGAATCTTGATAAGACAAAAAACGAGATAATAGAGACGGCAGAGAAGATATTTGCTGATAAAGAATGTGGAAAAGTATTCCGCATTAAGGGATTCTTAATGGATGATGATGATAAATGGATGGAACTGAATGCTACCCATCAGGAGATGCGGCTGGAGCCGATCACGGAAGGACAGAAAGTCGTAATTGTGATAGGGGAAAACTTAAATGAACAAAGAATAGGAACTTTCTTTGCAAAGTGCAGAACCGGTGGTGTATTCCACCGATTCTGTAAAAATACGGACTGTATGAAATCGTTTCACGCCATTCTTATTGTGCTTCTTCGAGCTCTTTCATTCTTTTTTCTGATCAGTTCTTCAATCCGTTCCAGTTCGGAAATATCTTCTTCCTGCTCAATGAATGTAGCGATCATAGCCGAAGTAGAACTATTTCCAATAATATTTTTATATTCCGCATTGAAATATACATCTCTGGAAATGAGCGGACGGTAACTGCGGCTTAATACCGTTCCACTGTATACAATATCGGCTATTTCTACCAGGTTCTCTTTTTAACAGGACACGAAGAGAAGCCTGTACTGTATTAATGTTCATGGAACTTTCGGCTTTTACAATGTCGGAAGCAACCAGAGGAGTGCCTGCATCCCAGAGTATTTTCATGACGTCTAATTGTTTTTGGGACAAATTTCGTATCATTATACATTCCTTCTTTCCAATGATATCCGGGGATAATTTTTTGTTGCTCTGATATTATTATAGAAGTAAATGCTTGTGAATTCAACAAGAATATATAATAAGGTATTGTTTGATTTAAAATAAATTGACAGATTGTATATGCGATGATAGATTAATTATATAATGAAAGAAAGATGATGAAATAATCATAATGAGAATGTTAATAAAATAACTAAATAATTTTGTTAAAACAACACAAAATTAATGCATATTAACGAAAGAAAATGAAAAAAGAATTGTATATAATAGATGAAAAGCTAAAAAATGACCAAATGTCATTGAAAAAAATTGTGCACTGTGATATAGTAAGCACAGTTGAACAAAGGAGCTGAGATAGGAGAGCGAATACAAGTAATCACACGATTACTTTTAGTCGCGCTCTTTTTTTTGAAAATTATTTCAGAATATAATAGAATAAATATATAGCATAGACGTTCAGCAAATAGGAATGAGGATGGAATAAGATGAATCAGATATTTTACGATGCGGTCGGCAATAATCCGATTATTGCAGCTGTGAAGAACATGAAGGATATAGAAGTAAGTTGCACGATAGAGGAGATACAGGTGATTTTTATATTGTTTGGAGATGTCTGTTCGATAGACCGGATCGTAAAGAGAGTAAAAGATGCAGGAAAGGTTGCGATGGTACATGTAGATCTGATCAGTGGCCTGAGTCCGAAAGAAGTTTCGGTAGAATATCTGAAAGAACATACGGAAGCAGATGGCATTATATCAACAAAGCCATCACTGATCAAGAAAGCAAAAGAACTTGGGATGTATACGATCCTCAGATATTTTCTGTTGGATTCCATGGCATTTGAGAATATCAGACAGCAACAGCATATAGTAAGACCGGATTTCATAGAAGTACTTCCGGGAGTGATGCCAAGAGTGATCAAAAGAATCTGCAGTTCGATAAAGACACCGATCATAGCAGGAGGACTGATCACAGACAAAGAAGATGTGATGGCTGCATTATCAGCCGGAGCAATTGCAGTATCATCGACCAATCATCAGGTATGGAAGATGTAATGGCTGCATATGATGAAACAGAATATTTAATTGCTTATGGGGAGCAATTCAAATAGAACGCATGCGAAAAAAAAGTAACCAGTAAAAGTAAGAGAGAAATCAGGAGGAAATGAATATGGCAAAATATGTAATGGCGTTAGATGCAGGAACTACTAGTAACAGATGTATTCTGTTTAACGAAAAAGGTGAGATGTGCAGTGTTGCACAGAGAGAATTTACCCAGTATTTCCCAAAACCGGGCTGGGTAGAACATGATGCAGATGAGATCTGGGCAAGTATGCTTGGTGTTGCGGTAGAAGCAATGAATATGATCAATGCAGAAGCAGAAGATATCGCAGCAATCGGTATCACAAACCAGCGTGAGACAACAATCGTCTGGGACAAAGAGACAGGAGAACCGGTACATCATGCGATCGTATGGCAGTGCCGCAGAACATCAGAATACTGCGATTCCTTAAAAGAAAAAGGATTAACAGACAAATTCCGTGAAAAAACAGGACTGGTCATTGATGCATACTTCTCAGGAACAAAGGTAAAATGGATTCTGGATAATGTGCCGGGAGCAAGAGAAAGGGCAGAAAGAGGAGAATTGTTATTCGGTACAGTTGAAACATGGCTGATCTGGAAACTGACCAAGGGTGCAGCACATGTGACAGATTATTCGAATGCTTCTCGTACAATGTTATTTAACATCAATACACTGGAGTGGGATGATGAGATTCTTAAAGAACTGGATATTCCGAAATGTATGTTACCGGAACCAAAACCATCCAGCTGCATCTACGGAGAGGCTGATCCGTCTTATCTTGGAGGACCGATCCCAATTGCAGGAGCAGCAGGAGACCAGCAGTCAGCATTATTCGGCCAGACATGTTTTAACGCAGGAGAAGCAAAGAATACATACGGAACAGGATGTTTCCTTCTGATGAATACAGGAGAAAAACCGGTATTTTCTAAAAATGGACTGGTTACAACCATTGCATGGGGATTAGATGGCAAAGTTAATTATGCACTGGAAGGTTCCATCTTCGTAGCAGGAGCTGCAATCCAGTGGTTAAGAGATGAACTTCGCATTATTGATTCTGCACCGGATTCTGAATATATGGCAAAAGAAAGTAAAAGATACCAATGGATGTTATGTAGTACCTGCATTTACAGGACTTGGGGCACCACACTGGGATCAGTATGCGAGAGGTACGATCGTCGGAATCACCCGAGGCGTAAATAAATACCACATTATCCGTGCAACTCTAGAATCACTGGCATATCAGGTAAATGATGTTCTGGTAGCAATGAAAGCGGATTCCGGAATTGATCTTGCAGCACTTAAGGTTGACGGCGGCGCAAGTGCTAATGATTTCCTGATGCAGACACAGGCAAATATCATCAACGGAAAACCGTCCGCAAAGACTGTAAAACCTTGCAGGTCTTGCAGTCGGATACTGGGAAAGCAAAGAAGATGGAACTGGGCAAACAAGACATTCGAGCCTTCGAAAAAGAGAAGTAAGATGATCTGAATAAAGATAAAAGATAAAAACTGAAAAAGATAGATAGAAAAAAGGGGAAATTTCTATGTTACCTTATATAGCTGAATTCTTGGGAACGATGATACTGATTATTCTTGGAGACGGAGTGGTTGCGAATGTGAACCTGAATAAATCCGGAATGAAGGGCGGAGGAACGGTTCAAATCACCATTGCCTGGGGTCTTGCGGTTCTGATTCCGGCATGTATATTTGGGGCTGCATCCGGAGCATCCTTTAACCCGGCGCTGACCTTGGCACTGGCGGTCGATGGAAGCTTTGCATGGTCTATGGTTCCTGGATATATTGTGGCACAATTCGCAGGTGCGTTCGTGGGTGCAGCAGTTGTATATCTTCTGTTCAAAGGACAGTTTGACGCAACAGAAGATCAGGCAACAAAACTTGGGGTATTCTGTACCGCACCATCCATTCCGAATCTTGGCCTGAATATTTTCAGTGAGGCAGTCGGAACATTTATACTTGTATTTGCAATCAAAGGAATGGCAAATGTGCCAGAACTTACAGACGGACTTGGCAAATTTATCGTATTCGGAATCATCGTTTCTATCGGTATGTCACTCGGTGGTCTGACAGGATATGCGATCAACCCGGCAAGAGATCTTGGACCACGTCTGGCTCATGCAGTACTTCCAATCAAAGGAAAAGGAAGTTCAAACTGGGGATACGGTGTCGTAACTCTAGTAGGACCGGTAATTGGAGCTGTCGCTGCGGTATTGCTTTATGGAGCCATTCCGTGGTAGAATAATAAAAAAATAGAATAAGAGGCGTGAGAGAAGAGAGCCTGGCAGGATAACCGCATATTCGTGATGCGTTTACTTGTCAGGCTCTTTTTTCAAAAGCCTACGGGTATCAGAAGTGATGCCTGGGATATGGAAGACATATAGAAGGAGAGATGGAACATGTATGATGTGATGATAATCGGAAGTGGAGTATCCGGTTCAGCGGCTGCAAGAGAATTGTCCCGCTATAAAGCAAAAATCTGTGTATTGGAAAAAGAAGAAGATGTCTGCTGTGGAACGTCAAAAGCCAATAGTGGAATTGTGCACGCAGGATATGATGCAAAAGAGGGTTCACTGATGGCTAAGTTAAACGTCCGCGGTAATGCAATGATGGAACAGTTATCTAAAGATCTTGACTTTCCATTCAAAAGAATCGGTTCACTTGTGATCTGTCTGCGTGAAGAGGATATGGACAAATTACAGGCATTATACGACAGAGGTGTGGCAAATGGTGTATCGGGACTTCAGATTCTTAATAGAGAAGAAGTACTTGAGATGGAGCCGAACATTGCAGACAATGTATATGTGGCACTCTATGCGCCGACAGCCGGAATTGTATGTCCATTCGGATTAAATATTGCGATGGCAGAAAATGCCTGTGAAAATGGTGTAGAATTTAAGTTTGATACAGAAGTAAAAGAACTGAAAAAGACGGAAGATATCTGGGAAGTCCACACGAATCAGGGCGTTTTCAAGACAAAATATGTGGTGAATGCAGCTGGTGTGTATGCAGATAAATTCCACAATATGGTCAGTGAAAAGAAAATCCACATAACACCGAGAAGAGGAGACTACTGTCTGCTGGATAAAACTGCAGGCGGACATGGAAAGAGAACAATCTTTGCACTTCGGAACGAATTCGGAAAGGGAATTCTTGTATCGCCTACAGCACATGGCAATCTGCTACTTGGACCGACAGCAATCGATATTGAAGAAAAAAGGAACCAATACAACAAGAGAGGGACTTGATCAGGTACTTACAAAAGCAGGGCAGAATGTAAAAAATATTCCGATGCGTCAGGTCATTACATCATTTGCCGGACTTCGCGCACATGAAGACGGACATGAATTTATCATAGAAGAATTAGAAGATGCGAAGGGATTCATTGACTGTGCAGGTATTGAATCTCCAGGACTTACCAGCAGTCCGGCAATCGGAGAGATGGTTGCGGGAATTTTGAAAGAAAAGCTTCATCTGGAAGAAAAAGAAAATTTCATTGCTACAAGAAAAGGAATCCTGGATCCAAACACTCTAAGTAAAGAAGAAAGAGTGAAATTAATCAAAGAGAAACCGGCATACGGTAATATTATCTGTCGTTGTGAGATGATCACGGAAGGTGAAATTATCGATGCGATCCATAGACCACTCGGAGCAAAGTCGTTAGACGGTGTAAAACGCAGAACAAGAGCAGGTATGGGACGGTGCCAGGCCGGTTTCTGTTCCCCTAGAACGATGGAAATCCTTGCAAGAGAACTGGAAATTCCAATGTCAGAGATTACAAAGTCTGGCGGGAAATCAAGGATCATTGTAGGAGTGAATAAGGAGGACATCTGATTATGAAAACATACGATATAGTAATCATCGGCGGCGGTCCGGCCGGACTTGCGGCAGCCGTATCAGCAAGAGAAAATGGAATCCAGGATATCCTGATCCTGGAAAGAGATAAAGAACTTGGGGAATCCTGAATCAGTGTATTCATAATGGTTTCGGCCTTCATACATTTAAAGAAGAACTTACCGGACCGGAATATGCCGGAAGATTCATCAAACAGGTGAAGGATCTTGGCATCGAATATAAATTGCATACGATGGTAATGGACATCAGTTCGGATAAAATCGTAACCGCAATGAATCGTGAAGAAGGATTATTTGAAATACAGGCAAGGGCAGTGATCCTGGCCATGGGATGCCGTGAGCGTTCCAGAGGAGCACTGAATATTCCGGGTTACCGTCCGGCGGGAATCTATTCTGCAGGAACAGCACAGCGTCTGGTCAATATGGAAGGATATATGCCGGGAAGAGAAGTCGTGATCTTAGGCTCCGGTGACATTGGACTGATCATGGCAAGACGTATGACACTGGAAGGTGCGAAGGTTAAAGTTGTAGCAGAACTGATGCCGTATTCCGGTGGATTAAAACGTAATATCGTGCAGTGTCTGGACGATTATGATATTCCATTGAAATTGAGCCACACGGTTGTGGATATCAAAGGAAAAGAAAGAGTTGAAGGGATCACGCTGGCAGAAGTAGACAGCAAAGGAAAACCGATTCCGGGAACAGAGGAAGAATACACCTGTGATACATTATTACTTTCCTGTGGGCTGATCCCGGAAAATGAGATCTCCAGAGGTATGGGCGTAGATATGAATCCGGTAACTTCAGGACCGAAGGTCAATGAAAGTCTCGAGACGAATATCGAAGGCGTATTCGCCTGTGGAAATGTACTGCATGTACATGATCTGGTGGATTTTGTATCAGAGGAAGCAAAGACTGCGGGACGAAATGCAGCAGAATATGTGAAGAACTTACAGTCAGATACAGACGATGAGGAAAAGAGCAGTAAGGAAGATGCAGCAGATATTACACTGAATCCGGTAGAAGGCGTACGCTATACAGTTCCAAGTACGATTAATCCGGCTCATATGGATGAAAACCTTACTGTGCGCTTCCGTGTAGGCGGTGTATATAAGAACTGCTATGTAAGCGCATATTTTGACGATGAACGGGTGATACATAAAAAACGTCCGGTTGTTGCGCCGGGAGAGATGGAACAGATTAAGCTTACGAAAGAACAGCTTATGAAGTATCCGGATCTGAAGACGATTACAGTAAAGATAGAGGAGGCGTAGAGGATGGAAACAGTAACAACAAGAGAACTGACATGTATCGGCTGTCCGATGGGCTGCCCTCTGACCGTGACAATGGAAGCCGGTGAAGTGATCAGTGTAACAGGAAATACCTGTAAACGTGGAGACATCTATGCAAGAAAAGAAGTAACCAATCCGACCAGAATTGTGACTTCGACGGTAAGAGTAACCGGAGGAGATGCAGATATGGTATCGGTGAAGACAAAAGAAGATATTCCGAAAGGGAAAATCTTTGAGTGCGTAAAAGCATTGAAGACAGTAGAAGTACCGGCACCGGTGCATATCGGAGATGTATTACTGAAAGATGTCGCAGGTACGGGTGTGGATATTGTTGCAACGAAGAATGTTGGAACAAAGAGTTAGTTATTAAAAGAGTTAGTTATTAGAAAGCTGGCGCAGAGACATTGCCAGTAGAAAGTTTTATGGTTATAATTCTATCTGTGAGAAAAATGAAATGGATCAGATATATAAAGGAACCGAGGAAGATAGAATGGAACCATACTACTATAGTAAAATGAACAAAGTACAGCAGGCAGCCTATCATGCCATCAGGCAGGGCTTGCTTGAAATCTCAGATTCAATACAGATACCGGGAATGGAGGCGGAGGAACTCTATAACGTGTTCTTCCGCCTGCGCCTGGATCATCCGGAAATCTTCTGGGCAACTGGATATAAGTACAAATATTATTCAGATTCGCCTAATTTCATATTCATCCCGGAATATTTATTTGATAAAAACAAAATAAAAGAACACCAGAAAGCACTGAAATCCAGAGTAGAAAAGCTCATAAGACCGGTGAAAGACAAATCCGAATGGGAAAAGGAAAAGTATGTACATGATTTTATCTGTGAAAATGTGCATTACGATAAATTAAAAAAGCCATATTCCCATGAGATCATCGGACCGCTTGGACAGGGTGTCGGCGTCTGTGAGGGAATTGCAAAATCTGTGAAAGTACTGTGCGATGCGCTCGGAATCTGGTGTATGATCGCAGTGTGCGGAATAATCCGGAGAAAGGAATCAAATACCGTCATACCTGGAATATCGTAAAAATCGGCGGAAAATATTATCATCTGGATGCGACGTTTGACAATACTCTTGGGAACGGGGAGAAGATGAGTGACAGGCAGGCTTCAAAAGAGATCCGGTACGACTATTTCAACCTGAATGATAAAAGCATATTCAGAGACCATGAGCCGCTTATTGCTCCGGCACCAAAGTGTGAAGATGGCGAGCATTTTTATTATAAAGAAAAGAAACTGTCATTTACAAAGACAGAGGATGTATATAAAAAGAGCACTGCAGACAGCGAAAAAAAAGGGAAGAGTGTTTACATTCCACTGGCGCGGCGGTTATCTGACGAAAGCTGTTCTGGATGAACTTCTGGATCTGATCCAGAAAGCAGGAAAAGAGAAACAGAAGAATGCAAGAATCAGTCTGAACTGGCCGCAGGCGGTGATTCGTTTTGATTATGTAGAGGATCATGGTGAGGCAGAACCGGAAGTTGTGGTTGAAGAGGCGAATGAAGGAGAGAAAGAATAGTGGATGCATTTGTAATGTTACAGGAGCTTTTGGAGCAGGAGCAGTTTGAACTGATTTTTCCGGAAAAAAACGGACAGAATATTCGTTTGGTCTATCTGATGAACGATGCGGTGGAAAGCTTTCTTGTATTTCACAATGCCAGAATGACGGGGGAATACAGGGCAGATTATAAAGGAAAGATATCGGCATCGATGAGCTTTGAAGATTCAGAATACATTCTCGTGGTTCGTCAGGGAGAGTCTGTCGTCACAATATTTTTCGAAGATCTCCTGACGGATGTGCATCTGTATGACTATGGGGAGATTGGACATTTCTGGGTAAAAGAGTATGAATACCTGCGACAACTGGAATACCGTCTGGCAATCATGAGAGATAAATATGATTATCTTGGAGAGGAATATTGCACATCAGAAGAACAGAAGCTTGCGATGCTGGTAGATTTTCCACCATTAAATTACTGTTGCTATCCGGCTGTTCCGGAGCAATATATTGTTCCGAGAATAGAACCGTGGGTACCGACAGAAGAGGCAATTGCAGTGATGGAAGAGCTGGCAGTAGAGGCAGATGATAAAGGTCTGCAGAAGATATTGAAAATTTATCGGAAGCATCCAAATCCGCATATTGCAAAGAAAATTGCGGCAATGCTTCACCGGAACGCACATGCCGAAGTGGTTGATTTGTTGAATGAAAGATTGAAAAAGGCGGTGTCAGGTTATAGAAAACGTTCGTATGGAGAAGAAATGGATGCACAATGTCTGAAATTATTGCTGAAAGTGAAGAATCGTCAGCAGAAACTGCAAAAAAGAAGGAAAAGAATCAGTTGTTTTAAGAGAGGAACCTTTCGAGATTGCAAAGGACAGCATCGGCTATCAGATTCATCTGATGATATGGGAAAAAGGAATCCTGAATCGAAAAGTGAGAATAGAGAGTTATTCGTTAGAAAAAGAATAATACTTTGGCATACAGAGAACTTGCCACCGGCAACTTCTCTTGCATACTTTGGTATTAAAAATGGGCATCCACACTGGATACCCAAAAGGAAAAAAGTTATGAAAAAGAAAAATGATATATATAAACTCGGTTGTTGTTTTTTTGTGAATAACCGAAGGATTTTTTAGGCGAAGCCAGATCAGATAAAAGCTGATTGATGTTTCTGATACCTGAGTGACTTCTTTGTTGTTGTTGATTATATCATACATTGTAAATGTTTCTAATTTGTGTTATAGGCCTAAAGAAAATATGAAAAATCTTAAGATAATCTGTAGGAAATCTAAAAATGGATCATAAAAGGACGGGAAGTTGCTTCCCGTCCTTATTAACATTAAGTATGTAAGATTTAAAATTAACCAACAATGCGGTATTTCTTATCTACAGCATTCAGAAGTTCATGTCCGTCTTCTGTTACGAGAACAAGGTCCTCAACACGAACACCGTATTTGCCTTCGATGTAGATACCAGGCTCGATAGAGAAGATCATACCAGGTTCAGCCACATTCTTGTTGATCGGGCTTACATCACCATATTCGTGGTCTTCCTGTCCGATGAAGTGTCCAAGACGGATTCTCCAGTACTCACTGTATCCAGCTTCGTCAATCAGATCTCTTGCCTGAGCGTCGATATCGCAGAAACGCATACCAGGTTTGATAACAGCTTCTGCTTTCTCAACTGCTGTACGAACCAGATCGTGGATAGCAGCCTGCTCATCATCTACGCTCTTGCAGTAGAATGTTCTTGTCATGTCTGAGCAGTAACCTTTCCATACACAACCCATATCGATCAGGACACATTCTCCGGCTTTCAGAGTTCTTGTCTCACTTGGTGTATGGTGCTGGTCAGCAGCGTTAGGTCCGAAGCATACGATTGTATCAAAGCTTACTCCGCTAGCTCCTCTTTCAGGTACTCAGCGTCGATGAAGTCAGCAACTTCTTTCTCTGTCATACCTTCTTTGATGAAATTAGCAACTCTTTCCATAACCGTATCATTGATCACAGATGCATGTTTCATGATCTCGATCTCCTCAGCGTTTTTAACAGCACGAACACCGTCTACGCAGTCAGATCCCCATACAGTCTTCATCTCAGGGCAGCGCTCCTGAAGTGGAATGAGGAAACGTGCAGGCCATGTCTTGTCAATACCAAGAGTGCTCTTTGTATCGATGTGCTCCATCAGAACACCGATCTGGTCATCCATGTCACTGAACCATACTTCTTCGAATCCTGTATTTGATACATAATACAGATAGTTCAGGAATAATGTATGTTTTCCACTTGTTCTAAGTAACAGGGCATATAATCTTTCCCCAGGATTTACCATGATTCCTGTTAAAAAGCGGATGCTCAGTGGATCAGATACCAGTAACTGATCAATTCCTTTCTCTTTCATTTTTTCCAATACGCGGCTAATTCTTTCGTCCATTGTTAAAATACTCCTTCCTGTGCGTTTTGTTAAAAATCCTATCTAAGATAATAACATGAATTGGCTAAAATGACTAGAATTTTAGTGAATTTAAAGGATTAATTTTTGAAATGTTCTGACAACAATTTCTAATGTTTATCATATTGACTTTAATAGAACAATGTGATAATATATTAAAGATAATGAATGGGCATTACACAGTATGGTAATGCCCATTTTTTTATTGCTATGCATTCGTAAGGAGCATGTTGATAGCAAGGTTTATAAATACGAAGGTATACGTATAAGAGTAATTTTTTGAGAATGCTCTTGTAAAAAAGAGAGGAAGAGGGTAGGAAATATGAAAGAAAAGAAAAAAAATTATCACTGGCTGCACAGATATTCATTGCACTGGTTTTGGCGGTCGTTGCAGGATTACTGATGCAGAAATACGCAAATTTTGCGGAAACTTATATCAAGCCATTTGGTACGATCTTTTTGAATTTACTGAAATTCATTGTCGTTCCGATCGTACTGTTTTCCATTATGTGTGGAATTATTTCCATGAAGGACATTAAAAAGGTCGGATCGATTGGAGCAAAGACAGTCGTTTACTATATGTGTACGACAGCATTTGCCATTACATTCGGACTTATTGGGGCAAATATGTTCAAAGGAGCATTTCCGAAGATTGCGACAACAGATCTTTCTTATAAAGCAGATCAGACGATCTCACTGATGGATACGATTGTAAATATCTTCCCATCAAATTTTGTATCACCGATGGTGGAGGCAAATATGCTCCAGGTGATCGTGACGGCACTGATTCTTGGATTTGGAATTATCCTTCTGGGGGAAGGTGAAAGAAATACAAGACTGGTAACAGCCTGTAATGATCTGAATGATGTATTTATGAAATGTATGGAGATGATCCTGAAGTTATCACCGATTGGTGTGTTCTGTCTGCTGAGTCCGGTCATTGCTTCAAACGGGCCGGCGATCATCGGTTCACTCGCGATGGTACTTCTGACTGCTTATGTATGCTACATCATCCATGCAGTAGTTGTATATTCGTTTGCAGTAAAGACAATGGGCGGAATGAGCCCGTTAAAATTCTTCAAGGGAATGCTTCCGGCAATCATGTTTGCATTTTCAAGTTCTTCATCTGTCGGAACACTTCCGATTAATATGGAATGCGTAGAAAATATGGGAGCATCCAAAGAAGTATCTTCTTTCGTACTTCCGCTGGGAGCTACGATCAACATGGATGGAACTGCAATTTATCAGGGAGTATGTGCGATTTTTATTGCATCATGCTATGGCATTCATCTGACGCTTCCGCAGATGCTGACGATGATCCTGACTGCAACGCTGGCTTCCATCGGTACTGCAGGAGTTCCGGGAGCAGGTATGGTTATGCTCGCAATGGTACTTGCCTCAGTCGGACTTCCGGTTGACGGAATCGCACTGGTTGCCGGCGTGGACCGTATCTTTGATATGGGACGTACGGTGGTTAATATTACAGGGGATGCGTCTTGTAGTATTATTGTTTCGAATATGGAACGGAAGAAAGATGCAAAGAGGGAAATTGCAAGAGGATTGTAATTTCATGCATTATAGGGTGGCTTACCCCGGGCCTGAATAAAAGTATAGGAGTGCTTTCTGCGCTGATTCGGTCATGGAGTAACTCTAGAGCAACAAAATTGTCCTAAAAGCAGCCTTGGAAAATCAAAACTCGACATTCGTCTCAGACAATGATTTTTCCAAGGCTAACGGCCAATTTTATTACTCAAGAGTTACTAACCATGGACTCATATGCACAGAAAGCACTCCTATACTTTTATTCAGTCAGGTGTTCGCATGCCGTGATGATGAAATTAGGGGCGTAAGGGGATGTACCTGATAATTTGTAAAAAAGGACTGCAATGTTTGGGAGGAGTGCAGTCCTGAGGAAAAAAGTTATGAAAAAGATTTAAAGTGTTCTGTTCTCTTGAACAATTACAAGTATAGAAGTGAAATGTGATGAAAGTGTGATGGAAATGGGGAGAAATTGTTAATAATTTGAGATGGGGAAATAATTTTTTACAGGTGTCTGGTTAGTTGGACACCTGTTGTGTTATCATTAGGTCATCGTTTAAAGAGTACTTGAAGAACGGATAATTTGAAAAGTATATAAGATAAAAAATAAAGTGATAAAAAACGTTTTGGTTGTCACCTTGTATACTCTTCGGTAATTTGATAGAATATAGCAAAAATATACAGATGATGAAATTAAATATTACATATGGTGTACAAATAATACAAGGAGTGCTATATGGATAAAGAAAACACAAAGAGTCAAATAACAGAGAATTTAGCACATGTGGATTATGAATCGGGAAGATGCCAGTCTATGAAGGAACATTTAGAAAATGTAGCATTTATGGCAGAAAATTCATGTTCACTAGAGGAATTGAAACCTCTGATTGCAATAATCGGAATTCTTCATGACAGGAAAATTTGGAAGAGAGAATCAGGAAGATTTCAAGAATATTCTGGTTCAAGGTAATGAAAGTCATAAACATGGACTGGATCATTCTACCGCAGGGGGACGATTAGCTCAGGAGTTAATAAAAGAAGGATCGGTTGCAGAATTTATTAGTACGGTTATATATTTTCATCATGGCATGGGGGACTGTATTAATTTAGATAATGGTCAGGGAATCCAACAGCATCGTAACGAAAAAGAAATTGATTATGAATGGATAAAAGAAGAATTTTTCCAGACATTTCGTAAAGAAGTAGTTGATGAATATTGTAAAAAAGCAATTGAATCATACAAATATCTATACGGAAAAGTAACTTCTTTTTGTAATGAATCCAAAGCATTAAAAAGAAAATGTGGAAATGGCTATTTCTTTATGGGGATGTATTTTAGAGTAGCATTATCGTTATTAATTGATGGAGACTGGACTGACACGGCGTGTTTTTTCCAGAATGTACCATCAACAAAGAGAATTTCACTGGATGAAACGCAAAAAATTTGGCAGGAATGTATCGATAATTTTGAAGAATATATGGAACAGATGATTCGAAATAATCCTGCAAATGGTAATTTACTGAATAAGTTCCGACAGGAAATCTCAGATTCTTGCAGGCAAGCTGCGGAGACAAATCGGGATTTATATCGATTAACTGTGCCGACAGGAGCTGGAAAAACACTCAGCAGTCTTCGTTTTGCACTATACCATGCAAAAAAGATGAAAAAGCAACACATCATATACATAGCCCCATTCAACTCGATTCTGGAACAGAATGCGGAAGAAATTCGAAAAGCAGTTGGAGATTCTTCGGTAGTATTGGAACACCATTGTAATGTGATTTGTGAAGAAGGAGAAGAAGAACGGTACCGTAGTCTGACAGAAACATGGGATTCACCGATTATTGTGACGACAGCAGTACAGATTTTGAATACATTATTTTCAGATCAAAAAAGTTGTATCCGAAGAATGCATACATTGTGTAACAGCATTATCATTTTTGATGAGGTACAGGCAATTCCGGTGAAATGTATGGAATTATTCAATCTTGCAGTAAATTTTCTGTCCCAGTTCTGCGACACAACAGTAGTATTATGTTCTGCGACACAACCGACGCTGACTAAGATTAAAAATAATAATATCTGTGAATGTGAAGAGATGACCGGTACAGTGGAAAAATATGCAGAAGCTTTTAAAAGGACGAATATTATTGACGCTACAGGTTTATATCCAGGTGGAATGAAAATAAAGGATTTGAGTAATTTTACATTGGAACGAACGGAATTGTATCAGAAGTACATTGATTATAGTAAATACAACGGCTTGTGCGTTAGAAATTTTTCAGCAATTAAAGAAAATATGTCCGGAAGAATATGTACTTTTTCATCTGAGTAATAATATGTGTCCGCAACATAAATTAGATACGTTGGAAGCGATAAAAAGAAATTTAAAATGACCAGTCTAAAAAGTTATCTGTGTGAGTACACAGGTCGTAGAAGCAGGAGTGAACTTTTCGTTTGGTTGTGTTATAAGGTCAAGGGCTGGATTGGATAATGTGATTCAGGCGGCAGGCAGGTGTAACCGGCACAAAGAATTAGGAAGACTGGGAGCCGTTTATATTGTAAAAATATCAAAAGATGTAGAAAAATTAGAACGTTTACATGAAATAAGAGATGCACAAAATGCATTGCAGAAGGTATTGGATGATTTTAAATCTGAGCCAAATCAATTCAAAAATGAATTGGATTCAGAGGAAGCAATAAAGAAATATTATTCCAATTATTATTCACAGCTTAGAACAAATGAAACAAAATTTCCAGTAGATAAATATGCAACGACAATTATTGATCTGCTTGGAAAAAATGAAATTGGGAAACAACAATACAAAAGAACAAATGGAGAAGAAATTCGGACAAGATTACCACAAGCTTTTTTTTTACAGCGGGCAAAGTGTTTGAGGTCATATCCAATGATTATAAGACGGGGGTTGTGGTTCCATATAATGATGAGGCAAAAAAACTAATAAGTGAATTATCAGAGGAAAGATTTGATATAGAGATACAGAAAAAAATCTTAAGAAAATTACAGCGATATACAGTAGGAATATCTGAGACGAGAAAAGGAATACTTGGAAATGCCATATATGAATGTTGCGATGGAGAAGTAAGAGGATTGTGTGATGGATATTACGATGAGGAAGTAGGTGTAGTGGATGAACCGAATATGGGAATTCATTTTTTTAGAGGAGGTGAAGAATTTGAAAAAATATAGAAATACAATCGAATTTGAAGTATATGGATCTTATGCATTATTTTCAGATCCGGTTTTGCGTGTTGGTGGTGAGAAAACAAGTTATCACATTCCAACATATGAAGCACTGAAAGGGATTACGGAGAGCATCTATTGGAAGCCATCTATAATTTGGTATATAGATGCGGTAAGAATCATGAACCCAATTCAAACAGAGACAAAAGGGATACGACCGATTGCATATAATGGTGGAAACGAACTAGCGTATTATACATATTTGAAGGATGTGAAATATCAGGTACGGGCACATTTTGAACCGAATAATAATCAACCAAAATTAAAAGAAGATAGCAGAAATGAAAATAAACATCACAATATCGCAAAAAAGAATGGTACAAAGAGGTGGACGCAGAGACATTTTTCTGGGAACCAGAGAATGTCAGGCATTTGTGGAGCCTTGTGTATTTGGTGAAGGAGAAAGTTATTATGATACAATGCCGGGAGAAGTAAGCTATGGATTTATGTATCATGGAATCACTTATGCAGAAGAAGCTATTTTAGAAGAAGATCAAGACCAGATGACCGTTCGATTCTGGAGACCAGTAATGAAAAAAAGGGAGGAATTATTGAGTTTACAAGACCGGAAGATTGTACAGAGAAAAGGCATATCCGTTAATGGAGAAAAAAAGATCTTTGGAAAAGAAGAGAACAATTTTATTGGTCTGGATGAATTTACAGATGAGGAGGTGGCAGATTGAGTTATGTAAATGAGTTGATTGATTTATATAATAAGAATCAAGACAAAATAGGTGTGATTGAATACCGGGGAGATATCCCATATGTACTTCTGCCACCATTTCATACAACGGTAACAGCTCAAATAACAGTAACGATTGATCAGAATGGAAATTTTATGCGTGCTGAACTGGTTGCTCAGGATGATAAGATGACGGTTATACCAGTTACTGAAAAATCGGGAAGTCGTACAGCCGGTAAAGAGCCACATCCGTTATGTGATAATTTGAGATATCTGGCAGGTGATTATAAAGATTACTATAAAGATGACGGAGTATGTAATGAACTGTATATGCCTCAAATTGAAAAATGGGAAAAATCAACATATTCTCATGAAAAAGTAAAAGCCATTTATTTGTATTTGAAAAAATACGTTAATAAAAGATTTAGTTGAACAAAAAATTATAAAACTTAAATGAAGAAAATCAAATTGATGACAAAGAAAATATTGAAGGGATTGTTCAGACAAAAGCTTTTGTTCGATTTATTATACGTTCTACTGGTGAGAATATTACATCGAGAGATACCGGATGAATGTTGGAAGGACAGAACATTACAAGATTGTTATATCAAATATGTCCGGTCACAGGAAAGAGAAAAGGGAATGTGTTATCTGACAGGTAATATGGAATCTATTTCGTATCTTCATTCAAAAAAAATAAGGAATGAAGGTGATGGAGCAAAATTAATTTCAGCGAATGACAGTCAGAATTTTACATATCGCGGACGTTTTGCAAATAGAGAAGAAGCAGTTGCTGTTGGAAGTGGGACATCTCAGATTGTTCATAATACCTTTGAAATGGATTATCAGAAAACAGGGAGCCTTTTTTGATACGATGACAATAGTTACCTGGGAGTCTGATCAGTTGAGTATGCCGAAATGGAATATGGATACTGAATCAATTATAACGGAATATGAAAATGAACAAGAAGAAAATGATTGGGACTCTTGGGACGATGACTGGTCGGAAGAAGAGGAGGTATCGGATGGTAATCCAATTACAGCAGAAAAATTTTATAAAGCATTAAACGGATATGGCAAAAAAGTAGATAACACGTCAAATATGATATTGCTTGCCTTTGATGCAGCAACCCCGGGACGGCTTGCAATGATTGAAAATGTGACATTGGATACTGCAAGATATTTGAAAAATATTGAAAAATGGCATAATGACTGTAACTGGATTCACGAAAAATGGAAGGATGGAAAAAGAATACAGTTTGGGGGAATGGTTGGAGTCAGAGATATTGCAGACATCTTGTTTGGCATTGAGAATAAAGGCAAATTATCCATAGTAGATGGAAATGGTAAGAAACTTTATGCTGAAGTAGCGAAAAGGCTACTGCCATGCATATGGTATGGAAGCAACATTCCATATGATTATGTGAATCTTGCGGTAGTAAAAGCATCGAATCCGTTGACATATAAAGAGAGAAAAAACTGGGAAAGAGTCTTAACCTTAGCTTGTTCAATGGTAAAGAAGAATGAAAAAGACAGAAATAAGGAGGAATGGAACGTGGCATTAGATAAGAGCGCAAAGGACAGGAGCTATCTATATGGCAGATTGTTAGCAGTGGCAGATAGAATTGAATATATGACATATGATGCAAAAAGATAATGGAAGAATTACAAACGCAAAAAGATATATGAGTACATTCTCCCAGAGACCGTATGAAACATGGAAAGTAATAGAGGAAAATATTCAACCATATCTGGCAAAACTGGATGTAGTAAAAAGAAAATACTACGAGAATTTATTAAGTGAAATTTGTAATCTGTTTGATATAGATAAATTCAAGGAAAATAAGAAATTGGATGGTTTGTATTTACTTGGATTTCACAGTCAGGAATATGATTTGAGATTCAAAAAAAGAAAATTCAGAAGAGAAGAAAGAGGAGGAATAGACATGAGCGAGTTAAAAGGAAAAATTGATTTTACGTTATTTATCAGTGCAACCAATGCTAATCCGAATGGAGATCCGTTGAATGGAAACCGCCCTCGTATCAATATGGACGGATATGGAGAAATCTCTGATGTATGTATTAAAAGAAAGATAAGAAACCGTCTTCAGGATCGGAATCAGAAGATATTTGTTCAATCAGATGACAAAACAGATGATTCGTACACAAGCTTAAAAGATCGTGCAGATAGTTGCGAAGAATTAAAAGAAAGAGATGAGCAATAAGAAAAGTGCAAATCGTGATGTATGTGCTGCAATTGCATGCAATGAATGGTTTGACGTAAGAGCATTTGGACAGGTATTTGCATTTAAGGGGATTCCAGTATCTTTTGGTGTAAGAGGACCAGTATCAATTCATCAGGCGGTAAGCTTATCGCCAATTGATATTGTTAGTATGCAGATTACCAAGAGCGTAAATAGTGAGTCTGGAAAAGAAAGTAAAGCATCGGATACGATGGGAATGAAACACAGAGTTGGATTTGCGGTATACAAAGTAATGGGAAGTGTGAATGTACAACTTGCAGAAAAGACCGGATTTAGTCAGGAAGATGCGGAAGAGTTAAAAGAAGCATTAAAAACATTGTTTGAAAATGATGCATCTTCGGCAAGACCAGAAGGAAGTATGGAAGTGCGTAGAATATATTGGTGGCAGCATGATGAAAAAACACCGGCAATTTCCAGTGGAAAGATTCAGAGAGGATTTACAATTAAAGAAAGAACGAGTCATCCAAAAAGAATTTGAGGATTATGACATTTCTTGGAACGTAGAAGGTTGCAAAGAACCGGAGGTATTTTAAATTTGTATAATGAAGAAAACTTTCTTCAATTATCCGGAATTCAACATTTTTCGTTTCGCAGAAGGCAGTGGGCACTTGCCTATATAGAGATGCAATGGCAGGAAAATGTCAGAACAGTAGAAGGAAAGATCCTACATGAAAATGCTCATGATGCAGGCCTGAAAGAGAAAAGAGGAGATCTGATTATCGTAAGAGCAATGCCGATTCACTCCCGGGAATTGGGAGTGAGCGGCGAGTGTGATGTGGTGGAATTTCATAAAGCTCAAGAGGGAATCAGTTTATCGGGAAAAGAAGGACTTTATAAAGTAGTTCCGATTGAGTATAAAAGAGGAAAACCAAAAACTGATGATTCGGATATTTTACAAGTAGCAGCTCAGGCATTATGTTTAGAAGAAATGTTATGTTGTACGATACCATACGGATATATTTATTATGGAGAAACGAGGCATCGTACAAAAATAGAATTTACAGAGGAGATACGGGTAAAAGTCAGAAATACATTTGCCGAAATGCATAAGTATTATGAACAACGTTATACTCCGAAAGTGAAAACAAGCAAAAAATGTAATGCCTGTTCATTGAAGGATATTTGTCTGCCAGTTTTAAATAAGAAAAAATCAGTTTCGGATATATTGATAGGATGCTATCGGAAGAGGAAAACATATGAAGAGGCTTTTAAACACGTTATATGTAACATCGGGAAACAAATATCTTTCTTTAGATGGAGAAAATGTTGTGGTATTGGAAGAACAACAAGAAATAGGAAGAATTCCATTACATAATTTACAGGCAATTATTACATTTGGGTATACAGGAGCAAGTCCGGCTCTTATGGGAGCATGTACACAACGAAATATAGATCTGTCCTTTATGTCGGGAAATGGAAGATTTCTGGCAAGAGTGACAGGTGAAGTAAAAGGAAATGTTACATTAAGAAAGCAACAGTATAGAATTAGTGATAATAAAGAAGAAAGTGCACGGATAGCCAGAAATTTTATCCTAGGCAAAGTATATAATTCAAGATGGATTTTAGAAAGAGCTGCAAGAGATTATGCAATGCGTCTGGATGCTGATAGGTTAAAGAAAAAGTCAGCATTTTTGGCGCAAAGTATAGGAAAAAAATCAGAGTATGTGAAAAAAGCAGACGAATTATTAGGTTTGGAAGGAGAAGCAGCTTCTGTATATTTTTCAATATTTGATGATTTGATATTACAACAAAAAGAGGACTTTTATTTTAATGGAAGAAATAAGAGACCGCCGTTAGATAATGTGAATGCAATGTTGTCATTTGGATATTCTTTATTGGCAGGAATGTGTGGAGGAGCTCTTGAAGCTGTAGGTTTAGATCCTTATGTAGGATTTTTCCATACAGACCGTCCGGGAAGAATGTCTCTGGCGTTAGACCTTATGGAAGAATTTCGAAGCGTTATGGTGGATCGATTTGTGCTAACATTAATCAATAAGAAAATTATGAAAGAAAAATATTTCATAAAAAAAAAGAAAATGGTGCGGTAATTATGACTGATGATGGAAGAAAAGCATTTTTATCGGCCTGGCAAAATAAAAAGCAAGAAATGATAAAACATCCATTCTTAGATGAAAAAATAGAATGGGGAGTGGCTCCGTATGTACAAGCTATGTTACTGACCAGATATTTAAGGGGAGATTTAGACGAATATCCACCGTTCTTCTGGAAGTAGGTGATGGAATGCTGGTTTTGATTACATATGATGTAAATACCCAGACATCTGCTGGGAAAAGGCGATTAAGAAAAGTAGCAAAAGAATGTACAAACTATGGAACTCGTGTGCAAAATTCTGTATTTGAATGTCAAATGGATGCAACAAAATGCAGGCAGGTAAAACATATCTTAGAGGATATTATAGATAAAGACGTTGATAGTTTGCGGTTTTATTATCTAGGTGATAAGTATAAAAATAAGGTAGAACATATTGGCGCAAAACCTGGATTTGATGTTACGGATACTTTGATATTTTAGTGCGAATAATAAGCGCACAGAAATCTTCTTGGAGATTCGCACCGGAAAATGGTGTGCTTTTCCAGAAGAAAAGTAAATAGGAATTAGAAAAAATATAAATTTTTAACGTATTATATTCAAAGGGTATAATACGTGCAGTTTTAGACAGAGTGTTTTTGTTTAAAATTGCTGTCATCCTCCTTGTGAGGATGTGAGTTGAAAAAATCTCCATGTCATTCACCTCTTCTTATGCATCTGTCATCCTCCTTGTGAGGATGTGAGTTGAAAAACTTTTTGGTTGGCTTCGGAAACATTAATTCACACGTCATCCTCCTTGTGAGGATGTGAGTTGAAAAGCTTTCAGATCTTCTATATTTGCATTTCTCTTCGTCATCCTCCTTGTGAGGATGTGAGTTGAAAATCAAAGGCTCCGACTGTACTTGTATCTCTTTCCGGTCATCCTCCTTGTGAGGATGTGAGTTGAAAAAATGTGATAAGATTTTACAGACAATATGAAGATGAGTCATCCTCCTTGTGAGGATGTGAGTTGAAAAAATGTGTTAATCTCTCCATGATCTATTCCTCCACATCGTCATCCTCCTTGTGAGGATGTGAGTTGAAAAACCCGATATCGGTTATCCGCAAACTGGCGACAAGTCATCCTCCTTGTGAGGATGTGAGTTGAAAAAGCAATATCGCAAGAGGTAGCTCAGATTACCTCGTCATCCTCCTTGTGAGGATGTGAGTTGAAAATACACCTCCCATAAACGTAATGATCCCGACGTTGCGTCATCCTCCTTGTGAGGATGTGAGTTGAAAAGATAATATTGCGGACATTGACGGTGGATGGTTTGGTCATCCTCCTTGTGAGGATGTGAGTTGAAAAGGATATGCAAATGATATCACCCTTTACGTATACGTCATCCTCCTTGTGAGGATGTGAGTTGAAAAGTGAAAGATCATGCATCAGAGATTACAGAAACGGTCATCCTCCTTGTGAGGATGTGAGTTGAAAAATTGTATGGAGTTGCAAGACATTACAGAACTACAGTCATCCTCCTTGTGAGGATGTGAGTTGAAAAGTTCTTGGTCCTCTTCTTTTCATGCTTGTCCACCGTCATCCTCCTTGTGAGGATGTGAGTTGAAAAAGCTTATGCCTTACTTTTTCTTTCCCGGTTCCATTGGTCATCCTCCTTGTGAGGATGTGAGTTGAAAATTTTATCTCTTCGCCACGATAGCTCGCGTCTTTGTCATCCTCCTTGTGAGGATGTGAGTTGAAAAACTGACTTAATCTCTATAATGTAAGGTATCTTTTGTCATCCTCCTTGTGAGGATGTGAGTTGAAAAGATGATGAACTAAATTTGAAAGCATTACTTGACGTCATCCTCCATGTGAGGATGTGAGTTGAAAAGTCATACACCACTTGCTCTGCAGCCTTTACGATCGTCATCCTTCTTGTGAGGATGTGAGTTGAAAAAAACTATATCGTCTATTTACAGACAAAGGTTTCGTCATCCTCCATGTGAGGATGTGAGTTGAAAAAAATTCTATCATGTAACCCTGTAGGAAAAGAAAACGTCATCCTCCATGTGAGGATGTGAGTTGAAAAGTAATGAATCCATTTTCCAGAAGTCTATAGCCGGTCATCCTCCATGTGAGGATGTGAGTTGAAAAAAACTTGCGAGTTCAATGATTCAATCTTGGCAGATGGTCATCCTCCATGTGAGGATGTGAGTTGAAAAAATATCAGGTGATGTTGGGAAACAATTGGAAAACCGTCATCCTCCATGTGAGGATGTGAGTTGAAAAGTGAATGAAGCATCCATCAGAAACGGTAAGCTGAGTCATTCTCCATGTGAGGATGTGAGTTGAAAAGAGAATGATGTAAAAATGTATGGTACTCAAGTATAGCCCTTTTTACGAGAAAAATAGTTCCAAGTAACGATATGAATTCAATTTATGTTATGCGAAAAAGGGGAGAATTGAAAGAATATAAGTTACAGTTTCTTAGCATTAAAAAGGACTGCATTATTAAGGAGGAGTGCAGCCCTGAGGAAAAAGTTATGAAAAAAAGATTTAAAGTGTTTGTTCTCTTGAACAATTCCTAGTATAGAATTGAATTGTGATAAAACTGTGATGGAATTAGGAAGAAATTGTTAACAAATTTAGAACATAAAATAAAATACGATCAGATGCACCATAAACCGGGACAGTGTTGAAATCAAAAAGTCCGGGTGTTAGAATTACAACAGATGCTATAGCAGAAGATATATAACAGAAAGATATCAAAGAACACAAGAAAGAACACGGAATATACGAACATACACCAAGGAGGAATACACCATGCGGATCCTAATCTACGGCGCCGGAGTCATCGGAAGCTTCTACGCATCCAGATTCGCCAAAGCGGGACTGGATGTAACAGTCTTAGCAAGAGGGCAGCGGTTAAAAGAATTACAGGGACACGGTCTATGGTACAGAGGCAAGACAAGAACGCATAAAGTTGAGGTTAAGACGATCAGTGAGTTAAAACCGGATGACCGCTACCAGTTTATTTTCCTGACCGTACGTGAGAATCAGGTAGAAGATGCACTGGAAGATATCAGTAAGAATAAAAGTCCGAATGTTGTCACTATGATCAATACGATCAAACCATATGCAGATGGGAGAAAATCTGCGGAAAAAAGGAAGGATCCTCCCGGCATTTCCGGGAGCGGGCGGCTGCATTGAAGGTGGAATCCTGGATGCGCAGCTTCTGCCAAGAGCAATCCAGCCGACAACATTCGGTGAGATCGGAGGAAGAAAGAGCAGCAGGGAAGAAGCACTGGCATATATATTTAGGAAAAGCCACATTCCATACCAGATCGTTCCGGAAATGCATCACTGGCAGATATCACATCTTGGTGTGATTATTCCGCTGGCAGATGCTTATTACCAGAGCAGACATCCGGAAAAAATCTGTGCAAATGAAAAATTGATGACGCTGACAGCTTATCGGATGAAAAAGAACCTGAAGTGGATCGCCCAGAAGGGAATGTTGTGCCCGGCAAAGCTCTATATGATCAAGGATATGCCGACAGGAATGCTGGCAGGGGTCCTAAGCAGAGTATATCAGAGTGAATTTGGCAACAGATTCCTTTACCGGCATGCGATGCATGCACCGGAAGAATTCCAGCGGCTGCATCAGGAATTTTATAATTATATGAAAACACATACGAAAGAGAGTAACAAAGCATGATAAGACCGATTATGAAAGACATATTTTTCCTGAACCAGAGATCCGAGCCGGCGACGGAGGCGGACAAGCAGGTTGCAGTGGATTTGTTAGATACATTGAAAGCGCACGAGGAAGGCTGTGTCGGCATGGCAGCGAATATGATTGGCGTGAAGAAATGTATCATAGCCGTCAATATGGGATTCATGAATGTGGCAATGTTCAATCCGAAGATTGTAAAACGTTCCGGAAAATATGAGACGGAGGAAGGCTGTCTTTCCCTTACTGGTGTGAGAAAATGCACCCGGTATCAGGAGATTGAAGTGGAATATCAGGATATGAATTTCAAAAACAGAGACAGAAATATACCGGATGGACGGCGCAGATTATTCAACATGAGGTAGATCATTGTCACGGTATTGTGATATAGTCATGCGCTGGTGTGTATCATTGACACAAAGATATGTATTAGGATTAGTCATAATATTTTGCCGTAATATTTCCCACTACCTTATTGACACAACTGTATCAAAAGCATACAATAAAACTAGATTGTTAATAAAATAACACATGAAACGTGAAGATTACAGGAGGGTAATATCATGGCAAAGATTTTATGTAGTCCAAGTAAATATGTACAGGGTGCAGGAGAGATGAAGAAGCTAGGTGAATATGCTCAGAAGTATGGCAAGAAGGCACTTGTACTGATCACGGAATCCGGATACAAACGTATCGGAGACGTTGTAAATACTGGATTTGAAGGATACGAGATCACACCTGTATATGAGTATTTCAACAGAGAATGCAGTAAGAATGAGATTAACCGTCTGGTAGACATTATGAATGAAAAAAAGGCTGTGATGTCGTGATCGGTATCGGTGGTGGTAAGATCCTGGATACAGCCAAAGCAGTTGCTTATTACAAAGAAGCTCCGGTTCTGATCTGCCCGACAATCGCATCGACAGACGCACCTTGCAGTGCACTGTCAGTTATTTATACAGATGATGGCGTATTCGAAGAGTACTTATTCCTTCCGGCTAACCCAAATATGGTTCTGATGGATACCGAGATTATTGCAAAATCACCGGTAAGACTTACGGTATCCGGAATGGGTGATGCACTGGCAACATATTTTGAAGCAAGAGCCTGTCAGGCAAGCGGGGCAACAACATGTGCCGGCGGGCAGGTTACACAGGCAGCAATCGCACTTGCAAAACTTTGTTTTGACACTCTGATGGCAGAAGGTGTAAAGGCAAAACTTGCCCTGGAAGCAGGAGCATGTACACCGGCTGTGGAAAAAGTCATCGAAGCCAACACATTACTGAGCGGTATTGGATTTGAGAGTGGCGGACTTGCAGGAGCACATGCAATTCATAATGGATTTACCGTACTGGATGAGTGCCACCACATGTATCACGGTGAGAAGGTTGCATTCGGAACGATTACGCAGCTGGTACTGGAGAATATTCCGGCAGAAGAACTGGAAGATATCATTGACTGGTGTATCGAACTGGGACTGCCTGTGACATTAAAAGAACTGGGAATCACAGAAGTGACGGACGAGAAACTGATGGCAGTTGCAACAGCAGCCTGCGCAGAGAACGATACGCTTCATAATATGCCATTCGAGGTAACACCGGAGACTGTATGTGCAGCAATCAAGGCAGCAGATGCATACGGAAAATATTTCCTCGGAGAATAGTCAAGAATCTGTGAAAATAAAAAATACATAATAAATACAGAGAATCTGCCATTGACAGGTTCTCTGTATTATTTTGCAGAATCATTCTGTATATGAATCTAAAAATTTCAGTAGATTTCAAGAATAACTTAACATCTTTTTTACAAAAATATCGAATAAATTCAATATTTTCATACTATACCTGAAAATGTATAAAAAACAAAATCAGAAAGTGTGAAAATATCTATGATCAAATCCTATGTTATTGATACCAATATTTTAATCCAGGCACCTTATGCATGTCAGTGTTTTGAAGAAAACAGGGTGATATTGCCATTGGTTGTATTAGAAGAACTGGACGGCCTAAAGAAAGCAGAAGGAGAAAAGGGAGCAAATGCAAGGCGGGCGATCCGTTTTCTGGAAAAGCTCAGACTGAAAGGAGACCTTTAAAAGGTGTCCAGATGGAAAATGGAGGAATCCTCCGTGTAGAGGCCAATTGTGTAAATGTAGAACTGCCGGAAAGCCTTCCGGAAGATAAGCTGGATAATCGGATCTTAAAAGTATGTAAGGGAATCCGGGAAGAAGAAAAAGCCGGTCGTTCTGGTGACAAAAGATCTGGTCCTTAGGTTAAAAGCACAGATTCTCGGAATTGAAGCCCAGGATTTCAGCACAGAGCAGGTCATCGAAGAAGAGGGACAGTACAGCGGCAGACAGATTTGCTATGTGGCGGAAGACAAGTTCAAAGAATTCAAGAAAAAAGGCGTTCATCTGAAGGAACTTTATTTGTCCGATGAAGATGGTAATAAGATCCAGCCGGAACTTACGGAGAATGAATTTATCATATTGAAGGCAGATCAGTCTGCGAAAAAGACACATCTTGGAAGAGTTGAAGGGAAGAAAGTAGTATCGTTAGAATTCCGAAAGAGCCAGCCTTATGGCATCAAACCAAGGAATGCCGGACAGTATTTTTTACAGGAAGCATTGATGAAATCCGCAGAGAAAGCACCGCTTGTAATTGTAAAAGGAATGGCAGGAACGGCGAAGACATTTTACTCACTGGCAGTCGGACTGGAGAAGGTGCTGAACAATCCGACCGGAGAATATAGAAGAATTCTGATCTGCAGACCGAATGCGCAGTTTGACCAGGATATCGGTTTCCTTCCGGGAGACGAGCAGGAAAAGATATCACCTTTGATGCGTCCGATTGTAGATAATCTAGAGCAGCTGATTGATTCGGATGAAGAAGAGCGTTATCAGGATGAACAGGAATTACAGGGCAAGATCGAAGAGATATTTGCAAGAGGACTGATCCAGACAGAAGCAATGAATTTCATCAGAGGCCGTTCATTTGTGAAGACCTATCTGATCATAGACGAGGCGCAGAACATGACTCCGAATCAGGTGAAAGGAATCATAACAAGAGCCGGAAAAGGAACGAAGATCATTCTGCTTGGTGATCCGAATCAGATAGACCGGCCATTTCTGGATGAGAGAACGAATGGACTTAGTTATGCGTCGGAATACATGAAGGGTAGTCCTTTATGTTATCAGATTACAATGTCTGCAGAAGAATGTGAGCGTTCCGAACTTGCGATGGATGCGATTCACAGATTATAGACATAGATTATAGAATTAGAAGGGAACGAAATAAAATTGAGCAAAGTAACATATAAAGCAATCAAAAATATGCCGGAGGTGAATGCCTATATTGAGCAGGGAAATAGGGTACTTGGAGCACTTGGGTTTACCGAACATTCCAGAGGACATGCAGTAAAAGTGGCGGAAACTGCCGGAAATATTCTGGAAAAATTAGGGTATAACCAGCATACGATCGAGCTTGCCAGGATAGCGGGCTATATGCATGACATGGGAAATTGTGTAAACCGTGTGGATCATGCACATAGTTCCGCGATCATGGCATTTCAGATACTGCGGGATCTGAAAGCACCGGATGAAGACATCGCAGTGATCGTCAGTGCAATCGGTCAGCATGATGAGGCAACCGGCATGGCAGTGGATGCGGTATCGGCAGCACTGATACTGGCGGATAAGACGGATGTAAGAAGAAACCGTGTGCGGAACACGATCAAGGAAAGCTTTGACAAACATGACCGGGTGAATTATGCTGCAGTGGCATCCAGTCTGCATGTAAATGTCGAAAAGCAGGTGATTCTGCTGGAGATTGAACTGGATGAAGGAATCTGTTCTATATTAGATTATTTTGAGATTTTCTTACAGCGTATGCTGATGTGCAAGCGATGCGGCAGAGATGCTGGGAATGAAATTCAAGATGAAAGCGAACGGGAATAAGATCTGTTAATCGGATGTGACAAATGAGGGAAAATAGAAAAAAACATTGCAAAGATCCGCAATAGAATTAGAAGATTAATAGATAGTACATATGAGAGAAAGGGGATATATATGGATCAGACATATATGAAAGAACAACCGATATTAAAATTGATCGTATCGATGGCACTGCCGATGGTCATTTCTATGATGGTGAGTTCACTTTATAATATTGTAGACAGCTTCTTCATCGCCAGGATCAGCGAAGATGCCATGACGGCGTTATCACTGGTGTATCCAGTGCAGAATCTGATCAATGCGGTGATGATCGGATTTGGAATCGGAATCAATGCGGTCATCTCATTTTATCTTGGAGCGCAGGATAAAAAAGATGGCAGACAGGGCGGCAACACAGGGAATGCTGCTAGGGACGATTCACGGAGTCGGATTTATGATTCTGGGAATTGCCGTAATGAGACCGTTTTTACAGATGTTTACGGAAATGCACAGATTGTGGACTATGGTGTGCGTTATTCGAGAATTGCATTTTTATTTGCTACGGCATTATCTTGGCAGCTGGTATTTGAGAAGACGTTTCAGGCGGTCGGACGTATGGTGGAGTCAATGACTTGTATGATGTCAGGTGCGATTATCAACATTATCCTGGATCCAGTCCTGATCTTCGGACTTGGACCATTTCCGAAGATGGGAATCGAAGGAGCCGCACTTGCAACAGGAATCGGACAGGCAGCAGGAGCAGTATTGTACCTGATCTTTTATATCGTGAATCCGCTTCCGGTGAAATACAGAAAGAAATATCTGAAGGCTGATTTGAAACTGTGGAAAAAATTATATGTAATCGGAATTCCGGCAAGCCTGAACCTGGCACTTCCGTCGCTTTTAATCTCTGTATTGAATGTAATACTTACAGGCTATGGGGAAGTTTACGTATTCGTTCTCGGAGTCTACTATAAGCTGCAGACCTTCCTCTACCTTCCGGCAAATGGAATCGTGCAGGGAATGCGTCCGCTTCTCGGATATAATTACGGAGCGGGAGAGCATAAGCGTGTACATAAGATCTTCCAGGATGGCCTGATCCTGGTAATCGTGATGATGGCAGCCGGAATGGCAATCTGTCTGGCAGTTCCGGGACAGCTGATGGGATTATTTACAGCGAATCCGATAACGATGAAGGCCGGAAGTGTGGCACTCAGAGTCATCAGTCTTGGATTCCTTGCTTCATCGGTATCGGTTATCTGCAGCGGGGCACTGGAAGGTCTTGGAAAAGGTGTGCATTCACTGATCATTTCGTTATGCAGATATGTGGTTGTGATTATTCCGGTGGCATTCATTGTCAGCCGTTTTATGGGAGCGGTCGGAGTATGGCATGCGTTCTGGATCACGGAAGTGGTGACTGCGGTGATTGCGTATGTGGTGTATCGGAAAGGCGTGAAGGGATAGTAGAAGAGATAGCGAAAGAGATCATATAAGAGCAGAGAATATCAAGTAAGAAGTGGGAAGTTAAAAGTCAGAAAGAAAGTTTTTTCAGATCTGAATAATCTGAATGTGATTACTTCTACATCTCAGGAATATGAGACCAGCTTTGGATTTACGGAAGAAGAAGTATTTTATGTCCGATCGCATGGACCATTGCCGAGTCACTGGGAGCGGATCCGAGAGCCGTCGTCATTGCAGTGTTCATTGTATTGCCGATCTTTTATCCATTTTATTAATTCCTCAATTTTTATAAATATGAACAGGGATGTCGTACGAAATGATGTGTGCGGCAGCCCTGTTCTTTTGCGTAAAAAGGGCAGGTAAAGACAGAGAAAATTGTAAAAGAAGAGACTACAGGTTTGCGTTGACTGACTAATTGAATAAAGAGTATAATAAACCTATTGATACAGACGGAGTGATCGATATCTATCCGAATGTAAAGAGAAGAAAATACAGGGAAGAAAATAAAAAAAAGAATGACTCTGACTGCAAGGTAAGTCCCGAGCAGGAATAGTTATGAATTCGTTTCATTAAAAAGTAGTTAACAGCAGGTTATGTTACAGCACGGTATACAAAATCAGGCGATTTCTAACATGAAAGAGAGCCATTTGGGTATATCGTGCTTTATTATATCTAAGTATACAAGAAAAAAATTTTCAAAGGTAAGTTTTCAGCAATAAGAACATGCAGGAGGAACACACATGTTAAAAGTAGCAATCTACGGCAAAGGCGGCATCGGAAAATCTACCGTCACATCCAATCTGGCGGCAGCATTTGCCACGATGGGGAAGAAAGTAATCCAGATCGGCTGTGATCCGAAGGCAGATTCGACGATGAACCTGCTCGGTGGGGAACCGTTAAGACCGGTCATGAATTATATGAGAGAGGAAGATGAAGAACCGGAGAAACTGGAAGACATTGCAAGAGAAGGATTTGGAAATGTCTTATGTATCGAGACGGGCGGACCGACACCGGGACTGGGCTGTGCGGGAAGAGGAATCATTGCCACATTCCAGTTATTAGAAGATTTGAAATTATTCGAGACCTATAAGCCCGATGTGGTTCTGTACGATGTACTTGGTGACGTAGTCTGCGGCGGATTCGCAGCGCCGATCCGGGAAGACTATGCAGAGAAGGTCCTGATCGTGACATCCGGGGAGAAGATGGCACTTTATGCGGCGGACAACATTTCCAAAGCAGTGAAGAACTTCGAAGACAGAAGCTATGCAAGAGTATTCGGAATCGTACTGAACCACAGAAATGTGGAAAATGAGACTGAAAAAGTAGAGACATTTGCAAAAGAGCATGGATTTGACATCGTGGGAGAGATTCCAAGAAGTGATGAAATTAACCGTTGTGAAGACCAGGGGAAGACGGTGATCGAGGGAAATCCGGAGTCGGACACCAGTAAATGCTTCTATGATCTGGCGGAAATATTATGGAAAGATGAGGAACAGGTATGAGAGGGACTGCCTATTATTGTACGGTAGAAGAATTACAGAAGCGGGGAAGGGATGACATTCCGGAGCAGTTCCGTTCGAACACGCATCTGATCTACAGTTCTCCGGCGACGCTTGCGTTCAACTCGCCGGGAGCGGAAGGATTCGGTGTGAAAAGGGCCGGGCTTGCAATTCCGGATTCGATCATGCTGATCGTGGCACCGGGATGCTGTGGGCGGAATACATCCATGATCAGTTCCATGCCACAGTATGAGGACCGTTTCTTCTATTTGACGATGGACGAGACAGACATCGTAACGAGAAGACATTTGAAAAAAAAGTACCGAAGGCCGTGCAGGAGATCTGTGACAGTCTTGCGAAGAAGCCGTCGGTTGTGATGATCTGCATTACCTGTGTGGATGCACTTCTCGGAACAGATATGGAACGAATCTGCAGAAAGTCCGAAGAAAAGACAGGACTTCCAGTGAGACCATGCTATATGTATGCCCTGACAAGGGAAGGAAGAAAACCGCCGATGGTACATGTGCGTCAGTCGTTATATTCTTTACTGGAACCCAAGAAGAAAAAAGAAATGTCGTGAATCTGCTGGGATTTTTCTCACCGCTTATGGACGAGACGGTGCATGAGATATCCAGATGCAAGAACTATGAAGAATATCAGACGATGGCGGAGGCGAATTTCAATCTGGTATTACATCCAGAAGCGAGATTCGCAGCAGAAGATTTTCATGAGAAATTGCAGATTCCGTTTATTGAATTACGAAGATTATACCAGATCGATAAGATAACGAAGCAGTATCAGGCACTGGGGAAGGTTCTGGGGATTCCATTCGAAGATAAAGAGGCAGAAAGAACTGCACTTGATGCGGTAGAACGTTTGAAAGTTGCTAAGCCGGATGCCATATTTGCCATTGGAGAATGTATGAACGGTGATCCGTTTGAACTGGCACTGGCACTTGTGAAATACGGATTTCAAGTGGCAGAGATCTATGGGACACTGACTGCAGAGAACTTTGTGTATCTGAAGCATTTATCCGAATTAAGTCCGCAGACAAAAGTATTTTCCAACATGGAACCGACCATGATCTATTATGATCACAAAGAGAGCGGAGTAACCACTACCATTGGAAAAGATGCCTGCTACTATCATCCGGATGCGGAAAATGTGATGTGGAATGAAGAAGTACAGCCGTATGGATATGCAGGTGTGAAGCATTTGTGCGAAAGACTGTTGGAGGTGTAGGCGATGAAAGGATTAAGAAAATATCTGACACCATTTGCACCGGATCAGTCGGGAGCAGTGTCGGTGTTATATGAACTTGGCGGAATGCTGGTCATCTGTGATGCAGGCGGATGTACGGGAAATGTGTGCGGTTTCGATGAGCCAAGATGGTTTGAAACCAGAAGTGCGGTATTCAGTGCGGGACTTCGTGATATGGATGCGATCCTTGGAAGAGACGACAGACTGGTTGCAAAACTTGCAGATGCGGCAGAAAAGCTGGATGTGACATTTGCAGCAGTGATCGGGACTCCGGTACCGGCAGTGATCGGGACTGATTACCGGGCGCTGGAGCGGATGCTGGCGAAGAAGACGGAACTGCCGGTCCTGACGGTGAATACGGATGGCATGGAATTGTATGACAAGGGAGAAGAAAAGGCGTATCTTGCATTGTTCGAGAAATTCAGTGACAAGAACGAAGAGTCTGAGGATATGAATGATAAAGACAGACCACATATCGGTATTATCGGTATGACTCCGCAGGATGTCAGTGACCTGAAGGCAGCAGAGAAAATCCAGAAATTATATGCAGATCAGGGACTGCGTGCTGTCTGCTATGGCATGGGCGACGGACTGAAAGAAGTGAAAAAGGCTTCGCTGACAGTGAAAAATGTAGTCGTATCTCCGGCGGCGTTAAAAGCAGCGCAGTATCTGCAAAAGAAGTTCGGAACGCCATATGAGATTGCTTATCCATTGGCACCAGAGCTGGTACCGGAAATGGATTACAGAGGAAAGAAGATTCTGATCGTTCAGCAGCAGGTCATTGCAAATGCAATGCGTAAGGAGATAGAAAAACGAACCGGGGAAAAAGGAAGAGATCACAACGGCGACATGGTTCATGCGGAAAGAGGAGATTTTAACGGATCTGAATGTTGATGCAAAGCAGATGATATTAGTCTGAAAGAAGAGGATGATTTCATTTCGCTGGTGGAAAAAGAAGGATATGATGTGATCTTTGCAGATCCGTGTATGGAGCGGATGATTCCGGGATTTGAAGGGGTATTTATTCCGCTGACGCATTTTGCAGTGTCAGGAAAGCTTAACGTGTAAGCAGGGTATATGGGAAACCTATATGTTTTAGACAGGGGAAGAAACGGATGATAACAAAGAAAATCCGTGTCTACGGAATTGTGCAGGGTGTCGTCTTCAGACCGACTGTGAGCCGTCATGCATGCAGCGGCTGCCGGAATCACCGGAAGTGTGTGTAACAAAGGTCCGTATGTGGAAATCTTTGCGCAGGGAGAGGAAAAATGTGTAAAAGATTTTCTGGAGAGACTGGAAAAGCAGCCGCCGAAGAGAGCTGCCATATTGAAGATCAATACAGAAGATGTAAAGAGGAAGAATACGGGAAATTCAATGATTTTCAGATTATAGAAAGTGAGAAGACAAAAGGGGAGATCTTCGTCTCGCCGGATATTGCAATCTGCGAAGAATGCAAGAAAGAAATGTACGATCCGAAAGACCGGCGTTATCTGCATCCATTTATCAACTGTACCTGCTGTGGACCAAGACTTACGATCCTGGATGCCCTTCCGTATGACCGGGAGCGCACCAGCATGAAAGAATTTCCGATGTGTCCGGACTGCGCTTCGGAGTATGAGGATCCGGCGACCAGACGTTATGATGCACAGCCGGTATGCTGCAACGATTGTGGCCCGGAAGTGTATCTGACCGGCAGGGAAGAACGGGGAAGAGCTGCGATCATTGCCACAAGAAAAATGATCCATGATGGCGGGATCGTGGCAATCAAGGGAATCGGCGGATTCCATCTCTGCTGTGATGCGACGAACGAGGAAGCAGTACAGAGACTGCGGACATTAAAGAACCGTCCGGCAAAACCGTTTGCCGTGATGGCGCGGGATGTGGAAGCGGTAAAGCAGGAATGTCTGGTAAATGAAGTACAGGAGGAGATCCTGGATGGACACCAGAAGCCGATCCTGTTACTTGAAAAACGGAAAAAAATCTGCAGACAGTACAGGTCTTTGCAAGTCTGTCGCTCCGGGGAATCCGAAAGTCGGTGTCATGCTTCCATACGCTCCGGTACAGATGCTGTTATTCCAATATGACGACGGGATCGAGATGCCGGATTATCTCGTAATGACGAGCGGCAATACCTCTGGTGCACCGATCTGCAGGGATGACAAAGAAGCGGTGGAGGAACTGTCGCATCTGTGTGACCTGATCCTTTCGCATGACAGAAAGATCCGGATCCGGGCGGACGATTCAGTGATGGATTTTTATAAGGGAGAGCCTTATATGATCCGCCGTTCCAGAGGATACGCGCCGCTTCCGACGATGATGACAATGTCGTGGAAAGGACAGGTGCTGGCCAGGCGGAGAACTTAAGAATACATTCTGTATCGGAGTGGATGGACGTTTCTATCTGTCCCCGTATGTAGGGGATCTGGAAGATCTCCGTACTGTAAAAGCGTTGCAAGAGACGATCCACAGATTCGAGACACTTCTGGAGGTAGAACCGGAAGTTGCAGCATGTGATCTGCATCCAAAATACAACTCGACAGTTGTTGCAGAAGAACTGGGACTTCCGTCGTAAAGATCCAGCATCATTATGCACACATTTTATCCTGTATGGCAGAAAATGACTGGAAAGAGCAGGTGATCGGTGTTGCATTCGACGGAACCGGATATGGTACAGACGGAACCATCTGGGGAGGAGAACTTCTGCTTGCAGATTATCACGGATTTGAACGGATGGGAAGTATCGAACCATTTCTTCAGATCGGAGGCGATATTTCTGCTAAAGAGGGATGGCGAATTGCAGTTTCACTGATCTATCAGCAGACACAGGATAAAGCGCAGACAATGGAGATTGTAAAGAAGCTTAACCTGTGCAGTGAACCGGAATGCAAAGTGATCCTTGCCATGGCGGACAGGAAAATGAATGCTGTGACATCGACCAGTGCGGGACGTCTGTTCGATGCAGTCAGTGCAATCCTCGGAATCCGGACGAAGTCTACGTTCGAAGGGGAGGCTTCGATGGCACTTGAATTTGCCGCAGAAGCTTATGAGGAAGAGCTGTGGGAAATTGATGAGCCGGAAGATGGTGAAAGCGATCCGAATGAAGAAAAGAAAGAGCCGGAAGAAAGGCTGATTATGAAGACAGGAAGCCTTATAAAATATCTGACAGAGAAGAAAACAGAAGGCATTCAGGCAGAAAAAATTAGCTTATATCTTTCATCAAAAGTTGGCAGACCTCATAACTGACGGCTGCAGGAAGATCAGAAAGAAAACAAAAATGTAATTGTGTGGCATTAAGCGGCGGTGTATTCCAAAATCGGCTGTTGTTGAGAATGGTGGAAGAAGGTCTAAAAGAACATTTTACCGTACTCAGACATCACCTGATCCCGGCAAATGACGGCGGGATCGCACTGGGGCAGGCAGCATATGCCATGCAGTATATTCAGGAGGGAAAATAACATGTGTGTAGGATTATCAGCAAAAGTAGTCCGTATCAGTGACGGTACGGCGGTTGTAGATGCGGGGGGCAAAAGAGAGGTCTCTTCAGAATTACTGGAAGATCTGGAACCGGGAGACTATGTAATGGTGCATGCAGGAATTGCCATTGCAAAGATCACCGATGAAGATGACAGTGAGACAGAGCAGTTGATGGAGGAACTTCTGTAATGAGTGAAGGAAAGAAAACGGCAAGACAGATCATAGAGGGATACGACGGTCCGGCAGTACGGATTATGGAAGTGTGCGGGACACATACGCATGAAATCTTCCGCCTGGGTATCCGCAAACTTCTTCCAAAGCAGGTAGAACTGATCTCAGGTCCCGGATGTCCGGTCTGTGTCACACCGGTAAGTTATATCGATGAGGCAGTTTATCTGGCACTGGAAAAGAGTGTGACAATCTGTACATTCGGAGATCTGGTGCGTGTGCCGGGAAGTAAGAAGAGTCTGGCAGATGCAAGAAGCGAAGGCGGGAAGATCCATATCGTCTATTCACCTGCCGATGCGGAAAAATATGCAAAAGAACATCCGGAAGAAGAGGTTGTATTCTTATCTGTAGGATTTGAGACGACGACTCCGGCGGGATGTCTGTCTGTCAAAAAAGCAAAAGAAGAAGGAATCACGAACTATTCCATGCTGATCGCAAATAAAACGATGCCACAGGCATACGAAGCATTAAAAGGAAGCGCAGACATTTTCTTATATCCGGGACATGTCAATGCGATCACAGGAACAAAGCTTTGTGAAGAACTGGTGCAGGAAGGTGTAAGCGGTGTGGTGGCAGGCTTTACGGCAAAAGAACTTCTGACTGCACTGGCAGTTGCACTGACACATTTTCAGAAAGGGAAACCTTTCTTTGTAAATTGTTATCCGCGTGTAGTGACAGAAGAAGGCAGTAAGGAAGCGCAGAGACTGGTGGATACGCTGATGGAAGCATGTGACAGTGAATGGAGAGGACTCGGAATCATACCGGGATCCGGACTTAGGTTACGTGATGAATGGGACATGTATGATGCCAGAAAGAAATATCAGGTTCCGAAGATGGAAGGAAGGGCGAATCCGGCCTGCAGATGCGGGGATGTATTACAGGGAAAATGTAAACCATCCGACTGCAAAGTATTTGGAAAGGTCTGTACGCCGCAGCATCCGGTAGGTGCATGTATGGTATCCGGAGAGGGAGCCTGTTCAGCATATTATATGTATGGAAGAGAATAAGAAAATAGACGGAAAATAACAAGGAAGTGGACAAGATGAATGAGTATGTGGATAATGAAGCAAGAAAAGCAAGATTAGTGGGGAAAACTGTGACGATGGCACATGGTGCAGGAGGGCGCCAGACGTCAGAGCTGATCGATATGATCTTCAAAGCACATTTTGATAATCCGGATCTGACTGCGGATGATGCGGCAGTCCTGACGCCGCCGATTGGAAAGATGGCAGTGTCTACCGATGGATTTATCGTATCACCGGCATTCTATCCGGGAGGAAATATCGGAAAGCTTTCCATCTGCGGTACGGTCAATGATCTTTCCTGTATGGGAGCAAAACCATTATACCTGACCTGTGCATTTGTGATCGAAGAAGGATTTCCTATGGAAAAACTGGAAGAGATCGCAGAGGCAATGGAAAAAGACGGCGAAAAGAAGCCGGAGTCCGGATCGTATCGGGGGATACCAAGGTTGCCGGAAAGGGCCAGGTGGACGGAGTCTTTATCACGACAACAGGTATCGGTGAGATCACGGATGGAGTTGAAGTTGCGGGAAATCTTGCAAAACCGGGCGATGCGATCATTGTGACAGGAGATATCGGAAGACACGGATGCACGATCCTTCTTGCGAGAGAAGATTTTGGAATTGAAGCAGATGTGACCAGTGACTGTGCACCTCTCTGGGGCAATGTAAAAGCAGTGATGGATGCAACACATGAACTGCATGTGATCCGTGATGCAACCAGAGGTGGAGTCGGAACTGTGCTGTATGAGATTGCAGGACAGAGTCAGGTAGGAATCCGTCTGGATGCTTCGAAGATTCCGGTTGCACCGGAGGTACGCGGCGTATGTGGAATGCTTGGCCTGGAGCCGCTCTATCTTGCGTGCGAAGGACGGCTTGTGATCATGGCACCGAAAGAACAGGCACAGACAATCGTGGATGCATTGAAAGCATGTCCGTATTCTAAAAATGCGGCAATTATCGGTGAAGTGACCGAAGAACAGCCTGGAAAAGTTGTGATGTTGACGGAGATTGGAACGCAGGCATTACTTCCGCAGCCGGGAGGGGAATTACTGCCGCGTATCTGTTAAGCATGGAAGACAAAGCAGACATAAAGCATGAAAAAGTGAGGAAATCTATGGATACAAGAGTGGCAGTTATTTCGATTATTGTGGAGAATCCGGAAGCGATCGAGACGTTGAATCATCTGCTTCACGAGGCAGGGCAATTTATTATCGGAAGAATGGGAATTCCGTACCGGGAGAAAGGGATTAACATCATCAGCATTGCGATCGATGCACCGCAGGACATGATCAGTACATTATCCGGTAAGATCGGGCGCCTGAACGGGGTATCCACGAAGACGGCATATTCGAATATTATTACGAAAGCAGGAGAATAGAACATTCGGATATTATTTATGAGAGCAGGAGAGCAAGAATAATATGATTAAGATTGCAGTATATGGAAAAGGCGGGATCGGTAAATCAACGACGGTATCGAACGTTGCCGTGGCGTTGGCAGAAAAAGGCCTGAAAGTGATGCAGATCGGCTGCGATCCGAAAGCCGATTCAACGATCGCATTAAGACACGGGGAAGCAGTACCGACGGTACTGGATCTTTTCCGGGAGAAAAAGCAGGATCTGAAATTGGAAGATATGGTGCGGACCGGATATCAGGGTGTGATCTGTGTAGAGGCAGGTGGTCCGACACCGGGACTCGGATGTGCAGGAAGAGGAATTATTACGGCATTGGAAAAATTAAAAGAGACGGGAGCATATGAAGTATATCAGCCGGATGTTGTACTTTATGATGTACTCGGAGATGTTGTATGCGGTGGATTTTCTATGCCGATGCGGAAAGGATATGCGGATAAAGTTTTTATTATTACTTCAGGAGAAAATATGGCGATCCATGCAGGAGCCAATATTGCGATGGCGGTAGAGAACTTTAAGAATCGTGGATATGCTTCCCTTGGCGGGATTATTCTGAACCGCAGGAATGTAGCGAGAGAAGAAGAAAAGGTAAATGAGCTGGCAGATGATTTTCAGACACAGGTAGTCGGAACATTGTCCCACAGCGGACTTGTGACAGAAGCAGAAGAAAAGAAAGAGACGGTTATGGAATGCTTTCCGGACAGTGAGATGGCTGAGGAATACAGAAAACTTGCGGAAGCAATCTATGAGTTGTCAAAACGACCAGAAGGATCAGCCTGTGAAAAAGCCGATGAAAAGTATACTGCCGATAAAAGACCTGGGGAGGGATTGAAATGTTAAAGAAAGCCGGAGAATCAACCGGACTGGAATTCAATTCCCCGGCACATGGAAACTGGAATATTGTCCATACAGGAATGCTTCTTCCGGAATCCATACAGATCTATGTCTGTGCAGATAACTGTATGCGTGGCGTTGTGCTGACTGCCGCAGAGATGAATGCGGCAGACAGATTTTCCTTTGTGATCGTGGAAGAAGAGGATCTTTTGAACGGCAATCTGGAAGATGTGACGATCGAAGGCGTTACAGATGTATTAAGAAAACGAAAAGATCATCCGAAAGCAGTACTGTTATTTACCGTGTGTCTGCATCATTTTCTGGGATGTGATCTGGAACGGGTGTATGAAGAACTGGAAGACAGATTCCCGGATATTTTCTTCGTCCGCTGTTATATGGATCCAATCATGCAAAAGCACGGGCTGACGCCGGATCAGAAACTTCGAAAGGCAATATATGACGGACTTAAGGTGAGAGAAGAAAATCCGAAAGCAGTGACGATTCTTGGCAGTGATTTTGCGCTGGATGAGACCAGTGATATCAGGCGTTTGTTAAAATGGAAGCATATAGAAGTAAAAGAATTGCCAGAGTGTAATTCATGGAAGTCCTATCAAGAGCTTGCAGACAGTAAAATATTCATAGCGTGCTATCCGCCTGGAAAATATGGTCTGGAATGTCAGGCAGAACGACTTAGGAAGAAAGCGTTATATCTTCCGGGAAGCTTTGATTATGATGAGATTATCAGGCAGTGGAAGACGTTGGAGCAGGCGGTTGGAGAAAATGTGGAAGAGGTTGAGGGTATAGAAGATACAGATATGCACATGGAGAAATCACTGGAAAGAATTACAAAAAGAGAGATTGCACTGTGTGAATTGCTTTAGAACAAGCCAGAAAAGTGGTCGGAGATGTACCCATTATGATCGATCACACCTTTCATCCAAGACCGCTGGAACTGGCAAAGCTGTTACTGACACATGGTTTTTCTGTGACCAGAATCTATCTGGACGCGGTTAATCCGGAAGAAAAAGACACATTTGAGTGGCTAAAGGAACAATATCCTGAACTGGAATATGAACCAACGATTCGTCCGGAGATGCGTATGAAGCCAAGAAACGAATCAGATGTACTGGCAATCGGGCAGAAAGCAGCGTGGTTTACAGGAACCAGGCATTTTGTCAATCTAGTGGAAGGTGCAGGACTGTATGGATTTGACGGAATCCGCAGAACGGCAGAATTGATGACAGAAGCCTGGCAGGAAGAAAAAAATCCAGAAGATCTGATCATTCGGAAAGGATGGGGGTGCGAAAGCTGCATATGAGACAGAGTTACAGAATTATACCGATTTACACAGCTGACGTATCTGGTGTCTGCTCTGCCCTGTATGAATTGGGCGGGATGACAGTGATGCATGATCCGTCCGGTTGTAATTCCACTTATAATACACATGATGAGATAAGATGGTATGAGCAGGACAGTATGATCTACATCTCAGGGCTGACGGAGATCGATGCTGTCATGGGGAATGATGAGAAGATGATCTGTGATATTGAACTGGCTGCAGAAGGATTAAAGCCGAAATTCATCGCACTTGCAGGATCACCGATCCCATATATGAATGGAACGGATTTTCCGGCAATCGCCAGGATGCTGGAACAAGATCTCGGAATCCCGGCATTTTCGATTCCGACAAATGGAATGCATGATTATGTATATGGTGCCGGTCTGGCTCTTGCAGAGATTGCAAAACGTATCAAAGGAAAGAAAGAAGTGACGTCAAAAAGTGTGAATCTTCTGGGAGTAACACCTTTAGATTTCGGGACCGCAGGAGCATGTAGATGCTTTAAAAAGAAATGTAGAAGAGACGGGATGGAAGGTATTGTCGACCTGGGCTATGGGAGATACACTGGAAGATCTCGGACGTGCACCGGAAGCGGAGGTTAATCTGGTGGTATCTTCTGTGGGACTTTGGGCGGCCAAAGTATTACAGGAGAGGTTCGGGACACCTTATGTGATCGGGACACCGATCCGGGGATTTATGAAGAGTCTTTTGAATGCAATAGAAGAAAAAAAGCAGGTAGCATATTTCGAAAAGGGAAGGCGCATCAGCCTGACAGGAAACAAATCGGAAAAAAGTTCAGAAAACCAGATTATATTAATCGGAGAACCGGTGATCATGGAATCTCTGGCAGTAGCGATCGAGACGGAATATCAGATATCTGTAAGAGTAATCTGTCCGATAAGGGAGAAGAAAGGATTACTTGCGGATGGAGATATTGCAGTCCGTGGAGAAGAAGAACTGGAACAGGTACTTCAGAGATCAAAGAATGTAAAAGGCATTGTAGCGGATCCATTGTATCGCCTGGTCTGTCCGGAGAATGTGGCATTTTATGAGCTGCCGCATATTGCATTTTCGGGAAGAATTTATAAAAAGAAACTGCCGGTCCTGGCAGAACTTATATAGGTGACAGATAAGTAAAACATATGTTCGGATAAATGCTTGAAGGATTTATCTGTTCATGATAGAATGTGAAATATAAATTGCCGGATATTTCGGAGTAAATGTCCGGTGCAGAGAAAGCGAGTAGAAAGGGAACAGAATGGGACATTTTTATTTTGCAAGACACGGACAGACAGTCTGGAATGTAGAGAATAAGATTTGCGGAGCAACGGATATTGAATTGACAGAACTTGGCCATCAGCAGGCAGAAGAACTGGGGCAGGCAATTCTGGAGCAGGGAATTCAGATTGATGAGATATTGTATTCACCATTGATCAGGGCAAAGGAGACCGCCAGACATGTATCCGAGGTAACCGGGATTCCGATGCGTGAAGAAATGCGCCTAAAAGAACAAAACTTTGGAAAATACGAAGGTACGCCGAGAAATGGAGAGGAATTCCAGAAGGCTAAGGCTAATTTTATTAATTCTTATGAAGGCGGCGAATCGATGCTGAAGCTTTGCCACCGAATCTATGATCTGCTCGATGATATTAAGAAAGAATCAGATCAGAAGACATATCTTCTGGTTGCACATAACGGGATCTCAAGAGCGATACAGTCTTATTTTTTGTGATATGACGAATGATGAATTTGCAAGGTTCGGTATCAAGAATTGTGAGATTCGTAAGTTTGAATACGAGGAGTAAGAATGAAGAAGGATGAAAAGATGTCAATCGAAGATATGACGGCATATATGCGCATTGTGCCGGAGAGGAAGGCTTCTTATGCAGAATTTCCGGATACTATGAATGATGAAATAAAGGAATATCTCGGAAAACAGGGGATTAATGCTCTTTATACGCATCAGACGGAAATGTTTGAAAAGGCCGGACGGGGAGAGAATACAGTGATCACGACATCGACTGCCAGCGGAAAAACGCTGGCATTTCTTCTTCCTGTCCTGCAGAAGATATTGGAAGATCCACTCACAAGGGCGATTTTCGTCTATCCGACGAAAGCGCTGGCGAGTGATCAGTACCGTTCATTGCAGCCGTTACTGGAATATTTCGGAGAAGGGAAGATTCAGGCAGGAGTCTATGACGGAGATACGATGCCCGCAGAGCGCAGCCGCATCAGAAAGAGTGCGAATATTATATTAACGAATCCGGAAATGTTGAACTCTGCATTTCTTCCGAATCACAGTAAGTATGGGTTTGACTTTATCTTTGCAAATCTGAGATATATTGTGATCGATGAATTACACAGTTACAGGGGCGCATTTGGTGCCCATCTTGCGAATATTTTCAGGCGGATGTACAGAATCTGCCAGTATTATCATTCAAGCCCTCAGTTTTTATGCAGTTCCGCGACAATCGCCAATCCGGTAGAACTTGCAAAAAAAGTATGTGGCACTGCATTTTCTCTGATTGAGAAGGATGGATCTCCATCACCGGTCAGGGAATATAGAATTATCCAGCCGCCGGAGATCAAAGGGCATAACGACAAGGTTTATGGAAGGTATGCGGCGTCTACGGTCGCGGCAGATATGCTTCCGGATCTGGTAAAAGAGCAGAGGCATTTTATTGCATTTGGAAAATCCAGACGAACGGTAGAAGTTATTTTGAAAGAGGCAAGAGACAAGTTGGATGCGGCAGGTTTCTTAAGTCAGGCAGATAGCAGAAAAATTGCCGGATACAGAGGTGGGTACACACCTCTGGAACGAAAAGAAATTGAGCGGAAGATGATGTCCGGGGAACTGAACGGACTGGTGTCGACTAATGCACTGGAACTTGGAATTGATATCGGAAGCCTGGATACGACGGTGATCGTCGGATATCCTGGGACGCGGGCATCATTCTGCCAGCAGAGTGGCCGTGCAGGGAGAAACGGACAGACCTGTGTGAATTATCTGATTCTTGAAAATCAGCCATTTGACCAGTACATTGCAGTGGAACCGGGGTGGCTTTTTGAAGGAAAAAGTGAAAATGCGATCGTAGACCCGGATAATCTGCTGATTGAATTGGCACATATCCGTGCGGCAGCGGCAGAACTTCCACTGAGTCTGGATGATGCAGCATTGTTTCCGAGTCTTGGTGAGATCATTCCTGTTCTGATGAAAGCAGAAGAAGTAAAAAGTATGGCCGGGAGATTTGCCTGGTCGGGTCCTGCATTTCCCGCAGGGGATTACAGTCTGAGAAATATGGATAAGACGAGATTCAAATTAATTCTGGATAATGAGAATCGTGAGATTACAGAGATGGATGAGTCGCAGGCCTATCATGAATTACATCCGGGAGCAGTCTATATGCATGACGGTGCATTGTATGAGGTTCTGAAACTGGATCTGGTAAGCAGGACAGCAACAGCGAAGTCGTTTGAAGGAAATTATTATACAGTCCCGGCAGGAACCGAAGACATCCGGATCCTTCAGACTTTTCAGGAAAAAACAGTGGAAAGAACGAAGATACATTTCGGAGATATTAATGTAGACGAAGTGATCTCGATGTTCAAGAAATTACAATTTCATAATCATCAGAATCTTGGGTATGTATCACTGACACAGCCGCTTCAGAAAGATTATGATACAGAAAGTACATGGATTGATATTCCGGAGGATGTGGTGCGCGTATACAGAAGTCTGCTGTTACCGAATGGGGCAGGAGAACTTGTATTGAATAATCACTTCGAAGGCCTGCAAAATGCGATAAAGAACGCAGCGATGATGGTGACGATGACGGAACGTGATGATATCAATACAGGAATGTCTAATAATGCGACCGTGCAGGGATATGTGGATTCTGGCAGCGGAGGATCAGAAGGACACGAAGTGGTGTCATTATTCATTTATGATAAGTATGAAGGTGGTCTTGGATATTCAGAGAAAATCTATGAATTGATCCCAGAGGTGATCGACCATGCGATTCAGATGGTGAAGGGATGTTCCTGTGAGGATGGCTGTCCGGCCTGTGTGGGAGACTATACATTAAGTAAGAAGATGGTGTTATGGGGACTTAGAAGCCTGAAGGAAAGGCTGGAAGCTCCGGAATATGTGAAAAAGCAGGTAGAAGAAGAGCGTCCGGGTATCCGCAAACAGTATTCATTCTTTAAACTTCCGGAGAAATGGAACGAATTCTGTGAGACAGTGATTAAGAATGGAGAGAGTGGCGGCGCATTTCTGAAGACCGCAAAACGAGTAGAAATAGAGAAGCATAATCTGATATTGATCGTGGACAGTTACTTTTATGAGGACTGGCTGAAGATACCGGAGAATGCGAAAAGTATCAAAAACATATTAAAATTTCACGCAGTATGTCCACAGGATATGGAGATTGTTGTCCGTACAGAAGAGGACATGGAGCGAAAGAAAAAGACAGAAGGCAAGTTAAAACGACGATACGAAGATAAATTTTAGGTGACAGGAATGGATTTTAAGGAAGAATGGAATTGGTTGAATTCCTATCAGATGGAAGCAGTGACAGATGAAAATGATGCATGTATTGTAAATGCCAATGTAGGAAGTGGGAAGACGACCGTACTGATCGCGAAAATTTTATATTTGCATTATGAAAAGAAGATTCCGCTTGAGAAGATGGTGGTGCTGACATTTACGAATAAGGCAGCAGGAGAGATTATTGAACGTCTGAAGAAAAAAGAACCGGGACTTACGGAAGAACAGGTGCAGTTTTTTGAACATTCCACAGTGTTGCTATGCGGATGCTGAAAAATACACTGTTACAGGCAAAAGCAGAGAATGGAGAAATAGCTCATACAGTGGAAAATAGCAGCATAGTACCGGAAGAATGGACTTCGGAGTTTGAAATTATAGATCCGGACGAGGAACAGGAACTGGCGCTTTGTCTGATTGCAGAATATAGTCTGAAAGTAAAGTATAAAAACCGTTTGAAAAAAAAGACTGGAGCAGGAATATCAAATTATAAGGCCGGAAAAGTAACCAGCCGCTATAAGGATGAACTGTTTCGGTTATATCCTCTTTTAAAGAAGGAAAAAAAAAAGAAAGAGAATAAAATGAGCTTTTCCGATTTGCTTGAAGAGGGGACAAGACTTCTGAAAATGGGGAAAAAAATTCTCGGCCAGAATGGATTATTGTGGATGAAGTACAGGACAGTGACCGGTCACAGCTGGAATTTCTGGAAGCATTAAAAGGACCGGAGACGAAAATCTTTGCAGTAGGAGATCCAAATCAGGTGATCTATAGTTTCCGCGGGACAACTCAGAATATGTTTTTCCTGTTAAAGAACAGGTTTCAGGCAAAAGAACTTTCACTTCCGGTTAATTACCGATCGAATGCATCCATTCTGGAGGCGGCAAACCGTTTCCTTCAATTTGGCGGAAAGATTCAAGGCAGTAATGAATGCGGGGAGAAGATTCAGATAAGGAATCATTATGATCCGTTTCAGGAAGCAATGTATCTGGCAGACAAGATCTGGACACTTCATCAGGAAGGGAAGGAATACAGGGATATTGCAGTATTTTACAGGCTGCAAAAACAGGCAGAAATCCTGGAAAAGATGTTTGCAGAACAGAATATTCCATATGAAGTATCGGTGAAAAAGTCGTGGAAAGATATTCCTGTATTGAACTGGCTTATGTATGTCTTAAGATTTGCGACGCATCCGGACGATATACAGGCGGGAATGCAGGTATTGATGGATAAAAGGTTCGGAGACAAATGCACAAAAAAGAAAGCAGAAGACATTATAAAGAATCACAAGACAGAGAAATCTGATATATATAAGAATATGATGCTGTTTTATACAGAGAAAGAAGTATTGTCAGGAGAAGATATATTTGATTCGCTTGGATTGAAAGAAGCACTGCACCCTACCTCTGCAGATTATCAGCAAGATGCAAAGCAGGTATTGGATTTTCTGAATCAGATCTGTACATATAGCAGGGAAAAGAAGCTGAATATGTCAGACGGAATCCGGGAATTCCTAAATGGGGTGGCACTCGGAACAATAGAAAGTCCAGAGGATACGCAAGAGTCTGCTGAGAAGGAAGAAGCAGGCGGAAGAGTAAAACTCATGACATTACATGCATCGAAGGGGCTGGAATTTGATACGGTATTCATTATCGGAGTAAATCCGGGACTGCTGCCGATCAGATGCAGTAGCTTTGACCAGGAAGAGGAAGAACGGAGATTATTCTTTGTAGGGATCACGCGTGCAAGAAATCACCTGGAACTTTCTTATTACACGAATCCGGGAGAACCGGGGGTATTGGGCAGTTACAGTAATTATCTGAAAATGATCCCGGAGGAATTACTTGAGTGGAAAGAAATACGCAGTGATGAAGAAAAGCGGACAAATCTTAAAGAACTAACGAGAAGGGCAAAAGAAGAAATCCGAAAAAGCAGAAGCACAGAAAGCAGAAAATGTTCAAGAACAAAAACGGAATCCGAGAAAACAGAAAATGTTCAGGAACAAAAAGCGATACATCCCAAATATGGAACCGGTATTGTGACATCGGAAGACGATATGATGGTAGAAGTAGAATTTCCAAATTATGGAAAGAAACAATTTATCAAGGCATTTCAGGAGGTCGAGATGATCAGGTAACCGAGTACATTAGTTAGAAATAAAAATAAATAGAAGCATAAAAAATCCACCGTACTTAATAATTTTTTAAATACGATGGATTTTTATGAGATTTCATCCAATGGACTATACCTCTTTCTTTCTTCGATTTGTTTTTTATCATTTTTTAAATGATGTTAAATTTACGTTCCTGGTGGTTTGTCCTCCTTTTTTCTTTTATTAGACTCTTTTCAGTTTAGATTGTCCTCTGCATTGACTGTACCTCTTTCTTTAGATTTTAAATAAAGATTTAACTGATTGGTGGTCCGTCCTCCTTTTCTTTTGTTGATATTATAATATCGCACGAAAGTGAAAATGTCAATAGGTAATCTGAAAAAAAATGAAAAATAATAAAAAGACGAAATATTCTGAAAATAATATCTGCATGATTGCCGGGAATGATGTAACTGGTGTCATCATCAAAGGTAGAATGCTCAGCCACGTAATGACGGATTTTAGAGAGATCTTCATCTGTAAAGTAAGGAGCAACATGTCCGCCTAATATAACGGTATGCTCCAGAACCATATGCAGGTTGTTGATCAGAATGGACAGATGTCTTAAATAATCCTCCCATCTTTCTATACAGCCGGTATCGCCGGCTGATTTTTTTTTCAAAAAATTCTTCCAGGTTATCGGAATCTCCGAGAAGAAAGTGCACGGCAACGGCATTTGCAGAGGCAGGAGCTGATGTGGCAATCGTTGACCTTGACATTGAAGAAGCAAAGAAGACAGCGAAAGAGCTCGCAGAAAAGACAGGCAGAAAAGTCATTGCAATCCAGACAGACTGCACAGACAAAGAGCAGGTAGATGCAATGGTAGAAGAAGTTGTAAAAGAACTGGGAGGCCTGGATTTCTGCCATAATAATGCGGGAATCTGCATCAATGCACTGGCAGAAGAGATGACATATGAACAGTGGTTGAAAGTAATCAATATTAATCTGAATGGAATCTTCTTAACGGATATTGCAGCAGGAAAATATATGCTGGAAAATGGCGGAGGTTCCATCATCAATACAGCTTCCATGTCAGCACATATTGTAAATGTACCGCAGCCACAGTGTGCATATAATGCATCAAAAGCAGGAGTGATCCAGCTGACAAAATCACTTGCGATCGAATGGGCAAAACGCGGCGTGCGTGTAAACTGCATCAGCCCTGGATACATCGGAACAGAGTTAACACTGAACTCACCAACACTGATTGAAAAATGGAATGAGATGGCACCAATGGGAAGAATGGGAAAACCAGAAGAACTTGAAGCAATCTGCGTATACCTTGCAGGAGATATTGAAATCTGCTTTATCTGGATCCCGATCGTGCTGTGTGTGCTGATCGCAGTTCTGACATATTTTTATAAATTGGACAGTATCCGTGGTGAGATGACGGAGGAACTGGAAAAACGTAGATAAATTATGCATAAAAACCTGGACAAAAAAATCAACTTTTTGGTGAATCTTTATATGCTGTAGGTGTTATAATACGACTGTAACAAAGGAAACCTACTTAACAAAACCTCTTTGTAGCGTTGAAACCGCAAAGCGAAGGCTGCTAAGCATCAGATTTTTGGAGGAAAAGATAAATGAATACTTTAAAAGCTGAAAAAAGAAGCATGGACATCAAAGCAAAGAAATTAAGAAGAGAAGGTTTCGTTACCGGTAATGTCTTCGGAAGAGAGATGAAAGAATCTGTTCCGGTTAAGATGGAAAAAGCAGCTGTTGACCGTTTACTTAAGGCTTGTCACAAAGGTAGTCAGGTAATGCTGGACATCGAAGGTGAGAAGATGAATGTTCTGATTAAAGATGTCGAGTTTAACCCATTAAAAGGTCAGGTAGATGAGATAGACTTCCAGGCACTTGTAAGTAATGAAAAAGTACATTCTGTAGCAGAGATCGTTCTGGTCGGACATGAGAAAGATGCAGGTGGTGTACTGGAGCAGTTACTGGAAGAAGTACAGTTCAAGGCATATCCGTCAGCATTGGTTGACAAGGTAGAAGTTGATGTAAGTAACATGAAAGTCGGAGATTCTATCAAGGTAAAAGATCTTGCACTTTCAAGTGACAAAGATGTAGATGTCATGACTGATCCTGAGACTACAGTTGTTACATTGCAGTATGTACACAACAGTGAGGCGGATGATGATGCCGATGAGGAAGCCGCAGAAGCAACAGAATAAACAAAAGATAAAATTTATAAAAATACGGAAAAACCCGGATATCGAAGTATATATGTCCGGGTTTTTTTTGCTATACTACATCATATATAGAACCGCGGACAGAGTAGAATTGCGGATTGTGTATAGAAATAAGAGTAAGAAAACATGATGAAAATGAGGTGATCTTATGGCAAAAGAGCAGCTTGCAGTAATAGAGATGGTAACCAATATGATTCTTGGAAAGACAGAAGGAATCAGCAAGGTGGATTTTGTACCTCAGAAAACAAGGTGTCCGGAACCGGAAAATGGAATGCATATGCATGATAAAGTACCGGTAATACAGGATCAGGATATAGAAAAAACGAAAAATCAGCAACAGATATTTCCAAGAAAGACTCCGGAAAGCCAGGGGATAGGCTCAGATCATCTGAGATACCTGATACAGGAACTGGCAGATTCACCGAATACAGATATGCATCATTTTATGGTGCTGCGTCATGGAAATATGATCTGTGAGGCAGACTTTGCGCCGTACAGAAAAGGCATCTGGCATATCACACATTCCATGTGTAAGAGCATCACCGGAATGGCAACAGGACTTCTGATAGATGAGGGAAAACTGGATCTTTCAGAAAACATTTATAAAATTTTTCACGATAAAGGAAGTACCTGGGCGAAAATATTCCGGCCGGAGGTCACGGTAGAGAACCTGATGACGATGACAAGCGGCGTAACATTTAATGAATCAGGAATCGTATCCGGAAATGACTGGCTGGAAAGTTATCTGAATGCACCGATATCAGAAAAACCAGGCACAAAATTCCAGTACAACAGTCTGAATTCCTATGTGCTTTCTGCGATCATAACAGAACGGACCGGAATGCCGATGGATGAATATCTGAAGCCGAGACTGTTCGAGCCATTGGGGATTACAGATTATCTGTGGGAGAAATGTCCGAGAGGAATTACGAAAGGCGGCTGGGGACTTTTCATGCATACAGAGGATATGGCGAAGCTTGGACAGCTATATCTGAATAAGGGGAAATGGAATGGAAAACAGATCATTCCGGAAAGCTGGGCAGAGGCGTCTGTCACGAAAAAAGTAGATAGTATAGAAGGTACTTACGGATACGGATATCAGCTCTGGATGGAAGAACGTCCGGGAAGTTTTGAATATAATGGAATGCTTGGGCAGAATGTGCTGATCTATCCGGACGTTGATATGGTGATCGTAACGAATGCGGGAAATGAAGAACTATTCCAGGACAATGTGATGCTGAATATTATAAGAAAATATTTCCCGATAGATTGGATGCCAAAAGAGACCCTTTCCGGAGAATCCAATTGCGTATGCAAAGCTGCAGGAACTGACCGAAAGGCTGGCTGGAAAAAGACTAAAGAATGATCAATATTATAACAGTCCCCTTATAATCGGAAAAGGCGGTTGGAAGAAGAATTCCTTAAAATATAGAGTCCGCGAAAGACAGACCGAAATAGAAAAAGTACAAAATCAACAGATTCATTTATTGACAGATCTGTTGGATGGTACATGTTATGAGATGGAACAGGCAAGTGTCGGACTTTTTCCGCTGGTTATGCAGGTCATGCACAACAATATGACGGATGGTATATCGAAGATCAATTTCTATAAAAAGAGAACGAAAGAATTGCAGCAGACTCTGATCCTCTGCTTTCAGGAGGGCGAAGAGTCTATAGAACTGGAAATGGGTTGGAATCAGTATATAGAAAATAAACTGAGCATTCATGGAGAAACATATCTGGTTGCGGTGAAGGGAGAACTCTCTTCTGATGTGGATGACAATCCGGTTCTGAAAGTGGAAATAGTGTATCTGGAAGAAGCGATGAGGCGGAAGTTATATGTGACATTTGTTAAGGATACATCAGCATCAAAATTAATAACACCGGAATATATAGAAATAAAATGGTACGAATCACCCGGTAAGGCTCTGATCATGGAAGGAATGGAATCCATCACGACAGAAGTTACTAAGCATCCGATCTATTCCCGTATCAGGGAGAATGGAGGTATTGATCTGCTCCATCGCCTGATGGAACAGACGATAGAGCCGGTGATTAAAGGTAGAATCATAGATTCGTCCGAAGAAGCACAGCAAGATACAGAAGTACAGCATCCTGAAATTTCCGGGGATTAAGGCCGGTTATTTTATGAATACGGTTTAACTTATATTGAAGTGTATTTTTATGAAGATACAGTTTGTCACAAGTTCTGATAAGTGACATATCTTCGGAAAAATACACTTTTATTATGTCCAGATCCTGCGTAGAAAGACCACTGATCGTCTTCTGAAGAAAATGATTCCGGGTGTCGTCGGTTACAGAAGACAGAATTAACTGCAATGTCAGATCATCAAAAAGTGCAAAATTTTCAGATGTATTTGTCAGAGTATTTATAGCGGTAAGTGCAGATTCATAAGAATGATGAACTTGAAAAACAGGAGTGGATTTTCCCACGGCAACCTGCAGAATGGAAGCATTTTCATTTGCAAAGGTATGGAAAATAAATGCCTGTTTCTGATAAGTTTCTGTATTAATAAGTGCTACAAAATCTCTAGGATAGAAAAAAGTAAAAAGTGAAATGCCGGCCAGGGCGAACATTTCCTGCGTTTTCTGTTCAATCAGTGAAAGATTGGTAAGGTTGTAGCGGGAATTAATGCGGATTAAAATCAGTCTGTAGGACCGGTTCAGTCCGATATGAAAAGTTTCCAATGAATTGCTGAGATAATCACGGTTACTGGTATCATTCAGGATCAGAGACTGAAGAACAAAATGTTTTTTATCCGCTTCTCTGCGGCTGTACTGATTCAGTTCCTGTTCGCGGATCAAAAGATTGGTAATCCGTTCGGCGAGATAGGCATATTTCCGAATTTGATCAGGAACGCCGGTAATTCCGATAACAGCAAGAATACGTCCTTCATGGTAAAGAGGCATATTAATTCCTTTCTGTGTTCCTGAAAAACTATCGTCTTCGGTAACTTCAATTGAAGTGCCAGTCTGTGCGGCCTTTAATCCGATTTCATGAAAAGTACCGATCCGGGCAGGATTCGTGCTGGCAAGAATGATGCCGGAACAGTCAATAAAGTTGATATCGTAATTACACACGTCTTTAATCGTATTTACAATCTGTTCTGCAAGAGAACGGTTTACTGATGTGATCATAGGATACACTCCATTTCTAATAAAAGTCCAAATGTTAAAAATAAAAAAATCGGTCAAGAGATAGAATACAAGTATGAAATCAGTTTAGCCGATATATTTCGGAAATACAATAGAAATATGTTCTGTAGAATGAAAAGAAGAATTATGATTTAAAAAATATGTTATAAAGGACATATAAATGACTGGAAAAGTTTGTTATAGTATGAATAAATCCAAAAGACCGAGATGTAGGAAAAAAAGTCAGTGAATAACACAAAACAAATAACGAAAATTTGTGAAAATGAGGAGGAAGCAAACTATGAAAATTGTAACAGCAATCGATTCGTTTAAAGGAAGTATGACTTCGATGGAAGCAGGACTTGCAGTAACAGAAGGAGTACACAGAGTAGATTCAGATGTGGATGTGCAGATCAGACCGCTGGCAGACGGAGGCGAAGGAACGGTAGAAGCACTTGTTGCCGGAATGAATGGCATGAAACAGGAGATTCAGGTGACGGGACCACTTGGAACACCGGTAGTTTGTGAATATGGAATCATTGAAAGCAGCAAGACGGCAGTAATTGAGATGGCAGGAGCAGCGGGGAATTACACTGGTGTCGGATGAAAAGAAGAATCCACTTTACACAACGACTTACGGTGTCGGGGAAGTAATCAAAGATGCGATTGGAAAAGGCTGTAGAAGATTTATCATCGGAATCGGAGGAAGTGCAACGAATGACGGAGGTATCGGGATGCTGCAAGCACTTGGATTCGGATTCATGAACAAGAATGGACAGCCGGTACCATTTGGTGCAAGAGGTCTGGAAGAACTGGAGACGATCACGGATACCTATGTGATACCAGAACTGAAAGAATGTGAGTTCCGGATTGCGTGTGATGTAACAAATACGCTGTGTGGAGAGCAGGGAGCAAGTGCTGTTTACGGACCGCAGAAAGGAGCAACGCCATCTATGATCATGCAGATGGACAAATGGCTGGCATATTATGCGGCACTGGCAAAAGAAAAATTCCCGAAAGCAAATGCAAAACAGGCCGGAACCGGAGCTGCCGGAGGACTGGGATTCGCATTTTTAACATTTACCAATGCAGTGCTGGAATCCGGGATCAAGATCGTACTGGAGGAGACACAGCTGGAAGAATATATCAAAGATGCGGATCTGGTAGTTACGGGAGAAGGAAGACTGGACAGACAGACGGCGATGGGAAAAGCACCGATCGGAGTAGCAAAGCTGGCTAAAAAATACGGAAAGACAGTGATCGCATTTGCAGGATCGGTAGAACGGGATGCAAGAGAATGTAACGAGCATGGAATTGACGCATTCTTCCCGGTTTTACGAGGCATTACCACGCTGGAAGAAGCTATGAAGAATGAAAATGCGAAGAGAAACCTGGCGGATACTGCGGAACAAGTATACCGTTTATGGAGATAAGGCAGAACAGGTAAAAAATGAAAAGAAATAAAGTCTGAAATAGATTTTTATATTTTATAAAAGATAACATACAGGAGAAAAAAGAGCACTTGCGGCAATATCACTTGCAACGATGATTATCTGTGCAGTTGGTGTGTTTATCGACATTTCGGTAATTACAGTTGCACCGATCGCAGGTATTCTGATGGCCGGAGCAACGGCTTCTACAACAGCCGGAGCAACAATCGGCGCGCAGACATTTGCCGGAACACTGATAAAATCAGGCGTGTCTGCATTATCAGCCGGAGCCATGGTTCATGCCGGAGCAACGGTGATCGATTCACTTCCGCATGGTTCCTTCTTCCATGCGACCGGCGGGGCAGCAGGACTGGAGATAAAAGAAAAAGAATGAAACTGATTCCGTATGAAATGTGCGTAGGACTTACGAGTACGGTGGTTGCGGTTATGATGTATGTGATTTAGAAAGTAGATGGAAAATGATAATACTGCAATTAGCTACATGCAGTAGATCAAGGTTAAAAAATAGTCGCTTAGTTTACCAGACTGTGGGCGGCTATTTTGTGTCTTATGATTATCCTTACCAATTGTGTATCCGATGCTGAAGGACTAACCGCCTACCGTTTTGGTAGCACCCATGATATGATTATAGTAATTAATAATAGAAAACACAATATATATTTACTTACTAATGGATAATTTGAAAATGTGATTTTATTAGGGGAAATGACAAATTATAGATCCCTGTATCTTGCACGCCATTATGATATAGACTTATAATAAAAAGAAAAAGACCGAAAGGACTGATTCTATGAAACGTATTTTCTGGATTGTATTGGACAGTGCCGGCATCGGGGAAGCTCCGGATGCAGATAAGTTTGGTGATGTCGGAAGTAATACATGGAAGAGCTGCTATGACAGCGGGAAACTTCATATTCCGAATATGGAAAAGATAGGAATCTACCAGATTGATGGTATGGAATATGCAAAAAGTACAGAGAATCCGACCGGAAGTTTTGCAAAAAAATGCAGGAATTATCATGTGGAAAGGATACGACGACCGGACACTGGGAAATGGCGGGTATCGTAACACCGGATCCGCTTCCGAAATTCCCGGACGGATTTCCGAAAGTATTCATAGAGGAATTTTCAAAAAGGACGGGAAGAAAGATTCTGTGTAATCTGCCGTATTCGGGTACACAGGTCATTTATGATTATGGCCGGGAGCAGGAAGAGACAGGAGCACTGATCGTGTATACATCTGCGGACAGTGTATGCCAGATTGCAGCGCACGAGGAGATAATTCCGGTAGAGCAGTTATATGAATATTGTAAGATTGCCAGAGAGATGCTGACTGGAGATCTCGGAGTCGGAAGAGTGATCGCAAGACCATTCATCGGAACATGGCCAAATTACGAACGGACAATCAGACGGCATGACTTTTCACTTGCACCGCCGAGACAGACGGTGTTGGATGCATTAAAAGCAGAAGGAAAAGATGTGATCGGTGTCGGAAAGATCTATGATATCTTTGAAGGGCAGGGAGTGACGGAGACCTACCCGAATCAGGGAAATGAAAAGAATATGGAAAAGACGATCGAGATACAGAAGAAAGAGTTCGACGGACTTTGCTATGTGAACTTAGTAGATGGGGATATGATCTATGGACACCGGCGTGATATTGCAGGATATGCAGGAGCACTGACGAGATTCGATGAACAGTTAGGAGAATTCCTCGCAAATATGCGGGACGACGATATGCTGATGATTACGGCAGACCATGGCTGTGATCCAGGATATACCGGAACGGATCATACAAGAGAATATGTGCCTTGTCTTATATACGGAAAAGAGATCAAAGCAGGGGTGAATCTGCATACCAGAAAAGGTTTTGCAGATATGGCGGCGACGATTGCGGAAGCTCTTGGAAGTAAATACCGGGGAGATGGGGAGTCATTCTGGGATGAAATAAGAAATTGACATATTCATTAGATGATGTTAGTCTAGTTATAGAAAAAGGATGTTGCCGATAGACGGTCAGTCCTGATAATTAATTTATGTATTAAAAATAGTCGCCTAGTTTACCAGACATGGGGCGGCTATTTTTGCGCGTTTTTTTATATCAATTCGAAATAATATACAATAAGAGGTGACATTATGAGTCTTCCACCATATAGAAAAAAATCGACCAGTCAACCTGGTCACGTCAGGATCACTATAAGTATTATACCGAAAAATTAAAAGTAAACTACAGTATGACAGTGCGCCTGGATGTAACAAGATTAAGAGCAGAATGCGACCGGTTCGGAGTGCATTTCTATGCGGCATTCATCTGGTGTACGTCAAATGTTGTGAACCGCCTGCCATTTATGAAGATGATGACGGACGAAGAAGGCAATCCGGGAGTGTGGGATGTTGTGCATCCAAATTATACAATCTTCCACAAAGAAGATCACACATTTTCTGACTGTTGGAGCGAATATGATGCAGACTTTGCGACTTTTTATAAGAGAATCGAAACGGATATAGAAGCTGCAAAGAAAGTCCGGGGAGTCAAAGCAAAAAGCCGGACAGCCGGTGAATTTCTACTGCATCTCTTGTGTGCCGTGGCTGGATTATACCGGATATGCGACATCGACAGTGTCGGATCATGTAGCGCTGTTTCCGATTATTACATTTGGTAAATATACAGAAGATAACGGGAAACTGACACTTCCACTGACGCTTACGATTGCTCATGCGGCAATGGATGGGTGGCATACGTCGGAATTCTTCCGGGAGATGCAGGAGGAGTTAGAGGCATTTTCTATTTAGTTCATCATCGTGGCTTACCCCGGTCCATGAGAAAGACTTGGTATTGTGTTTGTTGCTGGATGTCACGATGCAGAAGTTCTAAGGCAGTCCGCCTTCCCTAAGAACGAAAGGGTCTCCGCTCAAAACTCACCCCTACGGGGTTCAAACAGTTCGCTCCGTCCCTTTAGCGGGAAGTCAAACTGCCTAAGAACTTCTACACATCGCGCCAAAATACGCATCAAACACAATACCAAGTCTTTCTCATGTCGTGATTGGCCAATGATAATGAATTCAATAGAGGGATTGTAACCGTTGTGTAGCCGGAAAGTTGTGGTGAAACCATTGATTTTCCGGCTTTTTCGTACACTTCCGGAAACCTCAGGAATAAAACTACAAGGTTCCAGCCTGTGCATACGGACTCATGGTTGGAAATTCTTAAGTAAAAAAGTTGACCGTTTGCTCACAGGGTGTTTGCCGAACTGACGGCGGATCTCGGATTTGATTGCATCGATCAACTGGTCACGAATGGCTTTGTCGCAGAGGATATAATCCGGAGCAACACAGGTCTGTCCGCAGTTTAAGTATTTTCCAAAAACGATACGTCTTGCGGCAAGTGGAATCTTGGCTGTGGAATCCACGATACATGGGCTTTTGCCACCAAGCTCCAGTGTGACCGGTGTTAGGTATTCGGCTGCATGTCTTAAGACTTCGCGTCCGACCGTCTTTCCGCCGGTGAAGAAGATCTTATCAAAACGCTGGTTCAAAAGAGCCTGATTTTCCGCACGTCCGCCGGTTACGACAGCAACATATTCTTCGGAGAAGCATTCTTCGATGATCTCCTGCATGACACGGCTGGTGGCTGGTGCATAAGCGCTTGGTTTAACAACAGCGGTATTGCCGGCTGCCAGTGCGTCAATCAGTGGTTCCAGTGTCAGAAGAACCGGGTAGTTCCACGGACTCATGATAAGAACTGTTCCGTAAGGCGAAGGCGAGCGGAAGCTTTTGGCGGCAAACTGTGCCAATGGCGTCGGAACCCATTTCTCCTTCGTCAGTTTCTTGATGTGCTTCAACATCCAGCTAAGTTCTGAAAGAGTGAGTCCTACCTCACACATATAGCTTTCAGTCTCGCTTTTTCCGAGGTCGGCTTTTAAGGCAAGGTTCAGATCCGGGTCATGCCGGATGATGGAATCTTTTAATTTTTTGAGTTGTTCTATACGATAATTTACAGGCAGTGTCTGGCCTGTCTGGAAAAAATTTATGCTGCTTTTCCAGGATGTTCTGAATTTCTGTTTCTGTCATGTTCACTTACCTCCTGTACAAGATGATACATCTGTTCCAGTTTCTCAGGTCCCCATAACGCAGGTACCGGGTAGAGCGGGTTGGCTTCTTTGTCCGCATAACAGGCAAGCTTTGGAATATCTTCATTACGGATACCGTCCAGGGTCTCCGGGATATTCATGGAAATGTTCATGCTGCGGATGTGGTTGATGAATTCTTCGGCTGCAACTGCATCAAGTTTCGAATCAGAAATGCCGGTGATCCGTGCAAGTCTGGCCAGTTTCTTATGTGCAGCAGTTCCATACGCTTCCAGTACGATCGGAAGGAGTACGGAATTAGCAAGTCCGTGCGGGATACCGTAGCATCCGCCGAGACTGTGAGCTACAGCGTGTACATATCCGACATAACTCTTGGTAAATGCCGTTCCGGCGAGATAAGAGGCGCGGAGCATGTTACGTCTTGCAGTTTTATCATTTCCATTTTTATATGCAGTCTGCAGGTTATCGAAGATCAGCTGGATCGCTTCGATCGATGCGGCGCGGGTCTGCTTCGTAGTTGAACGACCAATATAAGCCTCGATCGCATGTGTCAGCGCATCCATTCCCGTAGTTGCCGTAAGCTGCGGCGGAAGTCCATACGTAACGGACGGCTCCAGAACCGCATAATCCGGAATCAGATTAAAATCGTTAATTGCATATTTGTGATGTGTATCTGCATCAGTGATGACAGCTGCAAGCGTGGTTTCACTTCCGGTTCCGGCAGTTGTCGGAACTGCGATCAGAAGTGGAAGCTTATGCCAGATCTTTAAGATACCTTCCATTTTGGCCAGCGGTTTGTTCGGGCGGGCAAGTCTTGCACCGACTGCTTTGGCACAGTCCATGGAAGAGCCGCCACCGAAAGCCAGAAGTGCCTGACATCCGTGTGCCAGATAAAAATCTTTGGATTCTTCTATATTGGCAGAAGTCGGATTTGCAACTGTATCTTTATATATTGTACATGAAATTTCAGATTTTAAAAGCTGTTTTTCCAAAGGTTTTGTAAGTCCGAGTTTGTAGACCCCGGATCGGTGACGAGCAGGATATGGGAAATGTGATGTTTTTTCAGGACTTCCGGGACGTGTTTGAATCCGTCGATCAGTTCCGGTTCTCTGTAAGGAAGAACAGGGAGTGCGATACGAAAACAAGTCTGAAAAATGCGGCAGTATATTTTCTTTAAAATATTCATGAGAGACCTCCATTGTGTATGCTGTATTTCCGAAGTTTTAACGGTATTTGCGTTTCGTCTAAAATTCAAAAAATACTAAATAGTGATTAAGTTCAGTGAGTTGCGGAAAATGCAGTGTCATACCGTAAATCCTGTGATAGAATAAAACTGGGTGTAACCCCATGTCAAGAGAACAAGAAAGAAATTGATTTATAAAAGAAAGTATTGCTGATTGCAGAAAGTTAAGAGAAGAAAGAAGTGAAAGCTATGCAGGCAAAAGGCGAATATTGTATCACCGCAGGCGAATTTGCAAAGATGTGCCAGACCACCAGAGATACCTTACGGTATTATGAACGACAGGGAATTCTTGTGCCGAAGAAGAACCCGGTCAATGGCTATCGTTACTATAGTTATGCACAGATCAGTTCATATTATTTTATACGGACATTCCGGGGGCTGGATTGTTCGGTTGGAGATATCAAAGAATATTTGCTTGGCGGAGAAGAGATAAGATTCGATGAATTTGTAGAACAGCAGTATGACAAACTGCTTCTTATGCGGCAGGAACTGGACCGTAAGATTCGCACCATTGCAGGAACCAGACAGATTCTGGATCAGATCCGTATTGCAGATCAGGGACATCCGGTAATTCGTGAGATTGGGGTTTCGTGGTATTTTATATTTACCGAAGTAATATCAAAGCCGGCAACCTCATCCGGAGAGATTGAAAAAGATATCCGCAGACACCTGAAACGTTGTGATAATCCAGGCATTCAGGCATTTCCGATGGGTGCTTCTATCGATAAAGAACAATTTCTGAGAGAAAAATTATACCTATAAAAATGTATTTAGTTTTACAGAAGAAGGATGCAGGAATAAAGAAGATATCGTGGAAATGGAACCAGGTGAATATCTGGCAGCAGTCTGCCGGGAGAGTGACGGCGATATCAGAGATACATACCGGGAAATCAAAGACCTTATGAAAAGAATCAAAACAATTCGATTCCGACATCTACAGCCTGAGTATCGTAAACGTCATCGATCCGAATGAAGAACACAAATACCTGAAATACATATTCGCAAAGGTAAAACAAATATAAAAAGAAATTTCACGCGAGCGTAGCGAGCTTAAGTATTTATGGCGGGATTCATAAGATCCCAGCCGCAGCGGCGTCCCATCTACGAATCCCCGCGCCCCTGCAATATCATCTTCATCTTATCCTTCTCCATCTGCATCCAGTAATCCTTCCGATTTTCGAATTCCTGGCTGATCCATTCCATTGAATCATCCAGTCCCTCCTGGGTAAATGGAAAATCTTTTGCTGTCTTCATATCATCGGAAGTCTTCTCGAAACACCACGGTTCCGGATATACCCATACATGCAGTGTATCATCTTCTGCACGCATGAAGAAGCGCATCCCCTGATGAGAGCCGGAGAAAGGCTCTTTTTTTAATACTTTGATATTAAGACCAATGACCTTGATCATGTCAAATCCTCCTTATGTCAAATCCGTATCTTTATGATAAATGGTAATACAGAAAACCTACCACTGGCAGCTTTTTCTTGTATATTGGGTATAAAAATTCTGTGCCAAAATTCTTGTCACAAAAATTTTAGCACAGAAAGTCTGATTCATAAAGAAATTTATAAAGTTAGATTTGCAGATTCGTGTCTATTCATGTGATTCTTCCGCAAGTTTCTTATAATAAAGAATCAGATCCGCAGCCTGATCAAAAGTCAGATGTGTGGTATCAACAGACAGATTATAATATTTTGACTGTCCCCACTCTTGCCCTGTGAATTCTTTACGGAAAGCACTGCGCTTCTCGTCAATCTCTTCAATCTTGCGTTTGGCCTTTAATCGAGAATTGATATGATCGTGTGCCATAACGGTTGCGATACGTTTCTCCATATCCGCATGAACGAATACGCTGAATGCATTGTCCTGTCCGTGTGTCAGATAACCGGCGCAACGTCCGATAATGATGCAGGGCTTTTCGGCAGCCCAGTTCTTCTACCAATTCAAAAAGGGAAAGGTTTTTTCTTCGGTCTGGAGTAGTTAAGAGCGATAGAATACAGTAAGCTGTTCATCGGCTGCTCTTCCAGATATTCTTCGACTTCCCCCTCAAATCCACGTTCTTTTGCAATTGCAATGAAACGTTCTTTATCATAGAATTCATACCCGGTACGTTTTGCAAGAATCTTTCCGATGGCATGTCCGCCGCTTCCATATTCACGTCCGATACAGATAATTGTTTTTTCCATAATCGTTAACCTCCATTTATCTGATTCATAATTCATTAATATAACTGATAGAAAATCGTTGCACCGATAACCGTCATAAGTCCCGAAACAGCGATAGAAAGGCTGCTCATAGCACCTTCAATCTCTCCAAGCTCCATAGCTTTGGCCGTTCCCATGGCATGGGAAGCCGTTCCGATGGCGAGACCTGTGGCGATCGGATGCCTGATCCCGCACAGCCGGCAGATCACATCACCGAACATATTTCCGATGATTCCGGTAATGATGATAGCTGCAACGGTGATCGTAACGATTCCACCAAGCTCCTCAGAGATTCCCATTCCGATCGCTGTCGTGATAGACTTCGGAAGCAGGGTTGCATAGATCTTCTTATCCAGATGGAATAACATTGAGAAGACCCATACACCGGCCAGACTGGTGAATACACCGGAGAGAATACCGGCAAGGATAGCTTTCATATTCTTTTTCAACAGTCCCATCTGCTGATGCAGCGGAATTGCAAGGCAGACGGTAGAAGGTGTCAGCAGATAGCTGAGTAACGAAGAACCATCTTCATATACTTCATATTTAATATTGGTAACTTTCAAAATAATAATCACAAATACAATTGAGATCAGCAGTGGATTGCAGAGCGCAAGTTTTGTCTTTTGTCTGAGAATGATACCGATCTCATATCCGATCAGGCTGATTGCCAGACAGAAAAATGCTGAATCCTGTAATAATTCAATACGTCCGCTTACGGCCATAACAAGGATGGTTGTAACAACGATAATAATACTGATCGGAATGATGACTGGCTTTAAAGCACCCCAGGAAACCATAAGTCCGACTCCGGCAGGGATAAAAAGCATTGGCATGATTTCAATCAGAAATCCTCCGGCTTCATTTACTGCACTGAGTGGAAGTATACCGGTCTGTAAACCGATCAGCATAAGAACGAGGCCGTAGATGCTGGCCGGAACCGGGAGCGGCAGTAATGCGTGCAACAGTTCTCCGACGAATGAGATCGCCAGGATGATCATAAATTGTCTTACAAACTTCATGTGTTCCTCCCTATATCTTGTGAATCATAAGATATCCACTTTACTTTGGTGAAATTGTCCTACCAATTATACCACTTCTGAAATAATATGCACGGAAAATCTTAGCGAAAATTGTATAAAATATAATACGTGTGATATGGCGCAGGAATTTAAACGGCATAAATGAGAAATATTATCTGAACGGTCGGAGGTATTAAGAAAATCTTCATAATTTATAAGAGGAAGTCTTTATATTTTTATAGTAAAATGAATCCATATTCTGAAAAGTCTGAAAAACGACAGAGAGGAGGAGTATGAGGAAGGTAATTGAAGTCAGGAATCTATACAAGCTGTACCGTGTTGGTGATGAGTTTGTACGCGCACTGGATGGTGTGGATTTTGAGATATATGAAGGAGAGTTTTGTGCAATTGTCGGAACATCCGGTTCAGGAAAATCGACTCTTCTGAATATGCTGGCGGGGCTGGAGAAACCGACAAAGGGAGAGGTCATCATTGCGGGAAAGCATATTGAAAAGTTAAATGAAGAACAATTGGTGACATTCCGGCGGGATCATGTGGGATTCATCTTTCAGTCATTTCATCTGATGGGAACGTTGAATGCGGTGGAAAATGTAGCATTGCCGCTTAGTTTCCGCGGCGTTCCAAGAGATGTAAGAGTACGAAAAGCCAATGAGATGTTAGATCTGGTAAAACTTGGAAAGCATAAGAAGCATAAGCCGACCCAGATGTCGGGCGGACAGCAGCAGAGAGTGGGAGTTGCCAGGGCACTGGTAGTAGATCCGGATATTATATTTGCCGATGAGCCGACAGGAAATCTGGATTCCCATACATCGGAAGAAGTCATGGAACTGATGCAGCGGGTGGTCAGAGAGCAGAAGAAGACACTGGTCATGGTCACACATGATGATCATCTGGCAACTTATGCGGACAGGGTATTTCATATCCGGGACGGCAGGATCATTAAGATAGAAGATAACCGATGGAAAAAAGGGAAAGAAGAGGGAGGAAGACATGCAGAAACGAATACAGAAAGAGACAGGAAATAATTGCTTGAAAAGAATCATTGTTGCCTTTCTGGCAGTGATCATGATGACAACTATGCTGCATCCGCAGATGGTACAGGCTGCAACAGGCACAGAGAATGGAATTTTTATTGAATCGAAGAACAATGAAGCACCCGTATTTGAAGCAGGGAAAAAGGAAAAAACTGGAACTTTGTAATAACTAATAATTCTGGAAATGTGTTGAATAATGTTACAATAACGCCAGATTTGGGAGACAAGAATGAAGATTGGCCATTTAAAACCGAAAAACAAAGCTATCAGAAAAGTTTAGGAACGCTTAAAGAGGGACAACCACAAGAAGTTTCTTTTGAATTTATTCAAAGAGATGATGTTCAACAAAAAGATATAAATTGAAATTTACAATATCTGCGGATGGGCAGGAAGAGACAGCAAAATGGTTTTATATGAATACCACAGCAAAGCCGGTACAGAAAGACACACAGGATAATAAAGACAACAAAGATACAGATGACGGCAAGGATACAGGAAAAGGCAATGGAGCAGGCAGTGGAAGTACGGATGGAGGTGAAGCTTCGGGAAATGGTTCTGTTCCGCGTGTGATCGTAACCGGATTTACAACCGATCCGGCAGAAGTCCGTGCGGGCAGTAATTTCAAGTTAACGATCCATCTGAAAAATACATCCAAGATGAAAGTCAGCAATATGCTGTTCGATCTTTCAGCACCGACAGAAGGCGCAGCGATGAACAGACGACATCACCGGCATTCCTTCCATCATCCGGTGCAAGCTCCATTTATCTGGACAGCATTGCCCCGAATGGAACAGCCGATATCAGTATCGAACTGAATGCAAAATCAGATCTTCTTCAGAAGCCATACAACATGGAACTTTCCATGAAATATGAAGATCCGAATGCTACGCAGGTAGAAGGATCGTCAAGTATCTCTATTCCGGTGAAGCAGGATGCAAGATTTGAAATCAGCGATTTTGAGATCAGTCCGCAGAGTGTTGCTGTCGGTGAAGAAGCAAATGTGATGTGTAGTCTTTATAATCTGGGACGGATCAAGCTCTATAATGTAAAAAGCTACATTTGAAGGAAAGAATATCAAAAAAGTCGGAAGTATTTATCGGAAATATAGAATCCGGTGCAACCGGTTCGATTGATGCCATGCTGGAAGGAAAGAAAATATCGGATGGTCCGGCGAAGGTAACGATGACACTTAGTTATGAAGATGAATCGGGGAAACATTTCAACAACCACGAAAGATCTGAATCTGGAAGTGACAGAAAAAGTGGATGATGATGAGGCGGCAGCTTCCGATATGCCGGAGGAGACACAGAAAAGTTTTCCTGTAATTCCGGTTGTAATCGCAGCAGTGGTCATTGCAGTGGTGGCAGCAGTCGTAATACTTAAGAAGCGCAAAAAGAAACAGCTGGCAGAGATTGAAGAGGAGGAGTTATTGGATGAACTGGAACGATCTTCTGAGGATGAGCATCAATAGTCTGCGGAGATGTTGATCGGTACAGCTTCGATTGTAGTGATGATCTCACTCGGACTTGGTATGCAGCAGTCCCTTTATAAAGAAGTGGAACAGTCGGGAGGTCTGACCAGTATCACTGTGACCGGATCGGACAACAGTGACGGTATGACGACAGAAAGTATGGGATCAGGACAGGAGACAGAAAAAAAGGATAGATGACCAGTTGGTTGAAAAGATCAGTAAAATGGATCATGTGAAATTAGCTGCACCAATCTATGAGACTTCGGTGATCCTGCTGAAAGGCTCCTATATGGCGCAGGTCCAGTTGCAAGGGATGACACCGGAAGGTCTGAAATCCCTAAATATGGATCTTGGAGATGGAACGCTTCCAAAGACCGGAACAGGACATCTGGAGCTGATATTCGGAAATGGCGTGATCACTGATTTTTATGAAACAGGAAGCGGCAACGGATATTATGATACCGGGGAAGTCCCGAATATCAATCTGATGAAAGATTCTCTTTTCATGATCACGGATACAGAGAATTACAATAGTGACAGCAGCACAGCCTTTGGAGACAGTACAGACGGAACAGCAGGTGCAGGGAGCCAGTCAGATTCCGGAACCGGACAGACAAAACCTGTCCAAAAATATGTAGTAAGGGCAAGCGGTGTGATAAATGGCGGCCTGGATGACTATTCCAATAATTATGACAGTGTATTTTGTGACCTGGAGACTTTAAAGCAGTTATTGCGGAAAGAATATGCAGGCAAAGTCATTCCGGGACAGCCGAAGACCAAAGCTGGAAAGGCATTAAAAGGCTTCTATTATACGTCATTAAAAGTGAAAGCAGACGATATAGATCACGTGAATGAGGTCGCTGATGTAATCCGTAATATGGGATATAATGTTGAGACCAATGCGGAATATCTAGATAGTATGAAGAGTCAGTTCGCGATTGTACAGGCGGTGCTCGGAGGTATTGGTGCGGTGTCATTACTGGTAGCTGCAATCGGAATTGCAAATACGATGATGATGTCCATTTATGAACGGACAAAGGAAATCGGTGTGATGAAGGTACTTGGATGCAGTCTTAGGAATATCCGGGAAATGTTCTTGCTGGAAGCAGCGTTTATAGGTCTTCTCGGAGGAATTGCCGGAAATATTCTAAGCTTCGTAATGTCAGCAGCCATTAATATAATTGTTGGAAGCAGCGGTGCTATGTCGATGGGAACAGACAGCACAATATCTTATATTCCGTGGTGGCTTGTGCTGATGTCCATGGTATTTGCAGTGCTGGTCGGAGTGCTGGCGGGATATTTCCCGGCGAAACGGGCAATGAAGCTGAGTCCGCTTGCGGCGATCAGGAATGAATAGGGAATAAGATTTTTATAATAAATAAAATATAAAATTACAATGAAAGAAGAAGGTGTAAGGCAGATTGCTAGACATCTTCTTTTTTCTTGTCATATGTTCGAAAGAAGTGCAGGTAGTAGGTTTTCTGTATATAGAGGAAGAGCAGGAAAGATAATAATTATGTACAAATGATGAGTGTTAAATTGTTATATATAATGTAAAAATATATAATTAAAATATTGACATATATCGAAAAAAAGATATATATTCAAAATAGATAATAAAAACAAAAGAAGTAATTGTAACATACACAATTGAATCGGAAAGGAGATGAGAAGTATAAAGATAATATTAGGAAAATAGATGTTACAGTCTTTCTGTTGTTAAAAAGTAAGGAGGCATTAAATTATGAAGAAATTAGGAAATGCTATTTTAATGATTGATATTCCATTTAATATTGCGGGAATTATATTGTGCATGTGGAGAATTAATATTATGTTGCATTCTGATTTGCAGAGATTAATAGACGAGAAGGGAGGCATAGGAGCGGTTAATACATTAATTGTTGTTGGTGCGGTATGTTGTTGCATGTTTTTAGTATTGAATATTATATGTGCAGTGGGACGTGCAAGACATAAAGAGTCAATGATTGCAGAAGGAATGACAGGAATTTCATTTTTAATAAAAATAATGTGTATTATCTTTTGGGCAGTATATAGATTATTCTTATAATATGATGAGGGATGGTGGAAGAAATATGAACAGATTGTTTCGAAATATATTAAAAGAAAATAAGAATGATTATATTCGAACGGTTTTGGGATGTAGTTGGATTATTTCGTTAATATACTTTTCGACAGCAGTGGGTGGCTGCCTTTCGTACATATCAACTGGAACCATCCCTCAAATGACATATTTGATCTTGGAAGTAGAGAAAGAGTTTCTTATTCCATATGGTTTATTGTTATTCCTGCTGATCTTACTGTTGAGCGGATACATAAGAAAACGAGCAGCTATATACAAAACATTAACTGTATTTGGAATGAAAAGAAAGCATAAATACAGATTCGTTTTGTTCGAATATCTAGGTATTGTTGGATTCAGTATAATATTAGGAATAGTGTTAGAATTTGTGAATCAAAAGCTTTAAAGATTATTTTAGAATATTTTTAATTATTAGTTTTTTTGATTTTTTGGACTGGGATTTATCGTATGTGATCAAATAATCTCGTGTCTGGGAATTGATTATCTTGTCAGTGATGAAAGCGAGACAAGACAACGGACAATAGTAAATATTAAAATGTGCTTTGTGACAATTATGATGGCTGGAATTACGATTATATCTCTTATGACATACTGGGGGAAAAGTGGTAATACGATTCCAACCTTACTGGCAGTCATTACAATATTACTTTTTTTATATTTCTATGGTGCTTATTTTATAAAGTGTTTTGAAAGAGGAAAAGGATATTATAAAAAAATTCTTTGGATAGATGACTGGTGTAGTAATTTTTACAGGCATATTAATATTTCATATATAACAGGAGCGTTTATATATATTGTTATATTCACATTTTCCTTTGAAATTATTGATACGCTGCCCATTGTACAAAAAGATAATTATCCGTATGATCTGGTATGGGGAGCAAATAAAACCGATAAAGATTTTTTAAGCCAATTGGAAAAGAAATATGGAATTGAAGTCAAATGTATTCCGGATATAAGGGTTACATCAGGTGACTATGGAGAACATACAGGAATATCAGCTTCAGAATATCAGAAACTTACGGGTGAAAAACTGAAATTGCATAATCATGAAATATATGTTGTGTATCAACGAAATAAAGCGGAATACGGAACACTTGGAATAGATTACGGAAAAAAAAAGAACCGAGATTGTATATAGGAAATTCGGATGCGGATATCTGGGTGTATACGATGCGGGTTATGCCCGGTAATCAATTTACACGAGATTATAAGATTGTTGGCACCACAAACAGAATTATAACCGGTAATTTTAAAAGCAGACAATTAGAAGAAAGTGGAATAAAAGGAAAGGTTTTTGAAGAGATTATTGTATTTTCAGATGCAGAATATGAAAGAATCAGTAAAACAGCCAGAGGGTCTGATTTAACAGTTTCAATCAATATTCCTCAAAATTATAACCGGGTAGTAAATGATATATATAAATATGCAGAGAGAAATTCACAGGTGAACTTTTTTGATTATAAATATGGTAATCTGATTTATGAGAAAAAACGAGCTGATCGTAGAAGAACAAGAAGCAAATATGTTAAAAGTAAGTGCAATGATAATTAACATTATCACATTGGCTATTTGTATTATATTTACTTTGTACAATAATATTGCAAGCTATAAAAATAAAATGAGATGGAAATACACATTCTTTTTATCGAATGGGAATGAACAAGGTAAAAATGAAAAGACATTTGAATCGGGAAATATTACTTACCACAGAGATTGCATGTATAAGTAGTATTCCATTTGCATTTATTATGGTTTTGATAAAAATATTGTATAAGGATTTAAGCATATATTGGACGATACGTTATATAGGAGAAAGCTTACTGGTAGTTGTTGTGTTGACAATAGTCATCCATTTCATGGTATATGGTATGGCGAATAACGTTAAAAAACAGATTGAAAGGAGCATTCAAAATGAGCAGTGATATTATATTGGATGTCAGAAAACTTGAAAAAATTACAATACGACAACGCATGAAGGAAAAGAAAATATTTATTCTGTTTTAAAAGGAATATCTTTTCAAGTTCATAAAGGAGAGTTCATAAGTATTATGGGAAGTTCAGGATGTGGAAAAACCACACTTTTGAAAATCCTTGGAATGCTTAGTGAGCCAAGTAAAGGAACTGTATTATATAAAGGAAAGGACATACAGGAAATCTATGGAGAAAATCTTGCCAGGATACGAAGAACGGAGATTGCGTTCGTATTCCAAGATTACTATTTGATGAATAGTCTCACTGTAAAAGATAATATTATGCTGCCATTGATTTTGAATGAAAATAATTTGAAAGAAGGCATTAAATCTGTTAAAAAAATAGCTGCGGAATTTGGTATAGCCAGCTTATTGAATAAATATCCATATGAATTGTCAGGAGGTGAAAAACAAAGAACAGCCATTTGTAGAGCAATGATAGAAAATCCGGAATTGATACTGGCTGATGAGCCGACCGGAAATCTGGATTCGAATACTTCTTTGCAGGTGATAAAGACATTGGTTCACATTAATGAAACATTAAATAAAACTGTAGTAATGGTAACACATGATCCTAAAATGGCAAGTTATGGTAAAAAACATTTTTTTTCTAAAAGATGGAGTGATATTAGATTCTCTGATAAAGAAAGAATCAAACGAAAAATATTATGAAAAAATTTTAAATAAAATGGTTCAGATATAAAGTAACAGCAGGTTGAAAAAAAGGTTAGGGTTAAGGTATTATGAAATAGTTAGTGAGTATGTTAACGCTAGTGAGGAGTGAAAGCATGAAAGTTAATAAAAACATGGTTTCTGGTAATTCAGCAATGTTGGTTTTAAAACTTTTGTCGGAAAAGGATATGTATGGTTATGAGATGATTGATACTCTGGCAAAAAGATCAAATAATATTTTTGAACTTAAAGTAGGTGCATTGTATCCAATGTTGCACGGAATGGAGCAGTCAGGATATTTGGAATGTTATAATCAGGAAGTTAACGGGAAATTACGTAAATATTATCGTATTACACCGAATGGGAAAAAATATTTGGAAAGAATGATTGAAGAGTGGAATGCATATAGAAATGCATTGAATGACGTACTATGTCAGACAGTATAAAATTATTGAAAAAAGAATTATAGTCACACAGCCCGTGAGGAAAACTTCCGGGCTGTGATTTTTTTATTCCTCAATAATATGAATCTCCAGATAATCGAAATCAATCGAATCTACAAAGTTATCCTGATAGAATCTTGTCTTATCGTGTCGCTTGAATTCATCAATATTATGATCCAGCCAGATTGGCTTGCTGAGATCGAACTCATAACAGATCGAATCCAGCGCATTAAAAATCTTGTGTGTTCTGGTGTCGTCCGTATCATCGCAGATCACGGTGTCACGCAGCATATGATTGTCTTTAAATTCTTTTCCCCATAAACGGAACATAGCAAAACCTCCTGTTAGTATATATATTTGGATTTTCAGACCGGATAATCTGAAAAATATTACAATTCGATATTCCAAGTATACAAGGAATCAAAAGTAAAGTAAAGGCGGGAAATTGACACGAAAAAAACAATGGTTGCCTTTGCAGTATGTGTATGGTACACTCTTTACAAGTGACAAGACATATGTAATAAACATCAAAGTCAATATAACAGGAAATGAGATACAGGAGAGAGAAAGATGGAAAAAGTAAAGAAAGCATTAGACCGCATATTTATCGAAGGCTTAAGTGCTATGGCGCACGGTCTGTTCGCAACACTGATCATCGGCACGATCATCCAGCAGATTGGAACATTTATGGGTGGAAATATTGGAGAGATGATCTTTATCGCAGGGAAACTTGCAGCATCCCTTACCGGACGGGTATCGGTGTGGCAGTAGCCTATAAGTTCAAAGAAGCACCGTTGGTAGTCGTATCGGCAGCAACCGCCGGAATGGCAGGGGCATTTGCAAGCAGTATTCTGGCAGGAAAGGTATTCGTAGACGGAGCCATGGTATTTGCTGGACCGGGAGAACCGCTGGGGGCATTTATTGCCGCATATGTAGGTATTTTCTTTGGTCATATGGTATCCGGAAAGACGAAGGTAGATATCCTGGTGACTCCGGTTGTGACGATTGGAAGTGGATGTCTGGTAGGATTCCTGATCGGACCACCGATCTCGGGATTCATGAGCTGGCTTGGTTCACTGATCAACTGGGGAACAGAACAGCAGCCGTTCCTGATGGGAATTATCGTATCTGTACTGATGGGAATGATCCTGACACTGCCGATCAGTTCAGCAGCACTTGGTGTAATCCTGAATCTGTCCGGTCTGGCAGCAGGTGCGGCAACGGTTGGATGCTGCTGTAATATGGTAGGATTTGCCGTGGCAAGTTACCGTGAAAATAAAGTCGGAGGACTTTGGGAACAATGGTACTCCATATGACGAACAATGCGACCGGTTCCGGTATGGGAACGGCAGGATTAGTGGGACAGATCATGACATGGCAGACGATGATCCAGACAGAGTCTGCACAAATGGTGCTGATCAAGATCTTGCTGCTCCAGCTTGTGCTTCCGGCAGTTGTGACACTTGGTGTTTCAGAATTCATGAGAAAGAAAGACTGGATCAAGATGGGAGATATGAAGCTGGAATTTTAAAGTGTTATATTTAAATTATCGTGTGTAAAAACATGTACGAAAAATGACAGGATAAAATAAAACTTCATAATATAATGTAAAGAGTGCCTGGGAAACTGCGGTTAGTAGATTTCCAGGCATTTACATTTCAGGCTTAAACGATTATAATGTCCAATAGAATAAAAATGAGTTCAATTTTTACATAGATTTTTAGGAGAAAGCAGGT